>MDTC01099667.1_pt1 | contig 38437 bp, 30 predicted proteins | sample 811181 | NCBI WGS metagenome assembly MDTC01 (sample SAMN05326644, study PRJNA326480) | marine metagenome | isolation source: seawater | place: Pacific Ocean: North | collected 2011
GGGTTAAAGGAGCCTACTTGCCCTTGCCCTCCAAACACCTGGTAGAGGTTTTCCTCACAGGCTATTGGCTCACATTCCGTTGAGTCGTCCTCGCATTCAAACCAAAGCTCATCGCCGCACACGGAGGTCGTATCGTTAAGAATGGAAATCTCGACTGAAACAGGGCCTAGAACAGGCAAATCAGGACAAATTGATATAATGTCGGTTAGCGGTCCTGTAGGAATGCTTCCACTGTTGTGGCTTACCGTGATTCGCATGGGGTCAAGAACGTCGATCGAATAATCCGGATCGATGACATCGAAGTCGCAGGGATGTCCGGGTGTGTGAAAATCAAGGATGTTAGCGGAGGTGGCGCTGTTGTTCTGAAAGGATAACGTTTGACAGCAGTATTCTCCAGTTGGATAGATGCTAAAATTGACATCACAATCACAATTCTCAAGTGTAAAATCGAGGTTGTTTGATGTGCTGTAGCATCCGTAATCATTGCTAGCGGTGAGAGCGTAGTTGCCAGATTGGCTGAGCACAGTGCATGAGTCGATTCCTCCCGGAATTGCGCTTCCATTATAGAACCACTGGTACGTGCTCATATCGCCAGGTCCGCAGATCTCCACCGTGTCGCACGATGCGTAACAGCCACTTGGTACGGTGCATAGATCCGGAGCGGGGAATACCTCGAATGTTTCAGTATGCGAGCATCCTGCAGTATCGTAGCCCGTGCAGGTGTAGATCCCAGCATTCCATGTCTGAATTTCCGGACCATTTTCTCCGGTGTTCCAATAAAAGTCGTTTGCATTATTGGCACCTTGGTTGAGGACCTCGATGGTCACCTCATCTCCGGCGCAAGGGGGATTATTTTGAGAGGTAAGACTGAACGTAACGCCCATTGTCCATTGGGTCGTCATGGCATTTGATGAATGAATGCAGCCACTTCCATCGGTGACTTCGAGGTGAATATCAACGAGGTGAGGTGCAGTTCCGAAATAATCAAATGACGCTTGATTTGAAGCTGCCAATGCGCCATCTACGTACCAGGTTGGATTGTTCAAAAAGCCACTGTAAACGTACGTTGCAGTCCCATCACCGCACATGAGCGTTGGGCCTGAGAAGTAAACCTCCTCTTCCTGTAGTGTTTGCACCAATACTGGATCAGATTGCACATTACATCCTTGGTATTCGCCTTCAACGGTATAGGTCCCTGCAGATACTGCTAATTGATTCAGGGTGGGGTCGATGGGTATACCGTATGCGTCTTCATTTAGCCCTGCGCCGGCTTCATTCGTCCATTGGTAGGAAGTAAAATTCGATGGAGAAGCGGTGAGTTGAGCAACCCCAGGACTTGGACATACGATTCCAGAATTCGGATCGGTATCCAGGGTAATGACTGGAAGGTTGATGACGTTGATTGTAAAGGTCTGTGAACTGCTGCAACCCAGAGCGTCAAACGCGGTGATTTCGATTTCATCATACGGCACTGGAAGCGGCTGACTCATGGAGTGTGTCATTTCGCTTCCTCCCTCAATTTCGAGTCCGTCTGGGAATGCCCAGAAATAACTCACCGCATTGGTGGCGCTAGCGGTAAATAATTCCTCAGTGCCAACACAAACGGGAATGTCATAGTCTAAAGAAGGAGTGCCCACGGAATTGAGGGTGATTTGTTCCGAGGTCGTCGCTGTACACCCGGCCGCATCTGTCACTGTGAGTGTTACGGTATGCGTTAAACCTGAACTGGGAAAATATGTATGTATTGGGTTTTGTTGAGTGGAGGAGGTGTTATCACCAAAATCCCATTCCCAATGGATGATTGAATTGTTCGGGTTTGGGTTCTGCAGGTAAGTTGAAAAATCATTGAACTGAACCTCTAAACAACCGGTTGTGGCGTAATTGAAGGCAGCTGCGACCGGTATGCACACACCAATCTCTTCTGTGATTGCGCACGTTTGATTGGGATCGTTGGCATCTGAGACTCCTGCGCTGACGGAAATGACAAAGCAAGAGGCTGTGCTATAATTATGGTCATTCGAACCGGTCCAAGGCGATCCGTCACCGAAATTGTAGAGTGCGTTCGAGGATGACGTTGCACCAATGTTAACTTCCGCATGATTACACGATTGATTTAGCGTAAGACTCAAAGGTTCCGAGGGTACGCATCCTCCCACTCCGGTTCCACCCCCGGGACCTCCTGGACAATCGTCCTCGACGATACTAAATGAATCACTTGCGGTGCAACCTGAGGCAGGATCTGTGACTTGCACGTTGTAGGTATATGTTCCCGGTACATTCTGAATGGCATGGCTGAAGGTGCTCGGTCCTGCCGGGCCACCATTCCAACTGTATTCCCAATTTGGATTTTCCAGCGTGAACAAATCAATGGATGACTGCTGAGCTGGCAGGCAAATAGGATTGGGTTGAGGCGAGGATATGGACGCCGTAGGTCCAGGCCATTCGTGCACCTCGAAATAGGCAATTTCGGTACAACCATTGGTGTCGGTGACTTCCAATTCATGCATTCCAGCCTGTCCCACAGTGTAAACGATTGAATTGCTCGATATACCGTTTGGCGCTGTCCATTCGTATGAGGCAAACCCGGAGGTTCCTGTCAAAGTCACTATCGGTTGATTGAGTGGGTTCGCTCCAGAACAATACAGTCCCGCTTGAGTGATACTGGGGGTTGATGTGCCATTGACCACAACTGCGAAAGAATCTGATTCTGTGAGATTACAGATGTTCGAAGTGGCATGAACGGTGGCATTGCCTGCCCCCGCTCCCCACTGCACTGTGCAGTTGGGTGCTCCTTGTGCTGTGATGATATTTCCCGCTTCTGGCGGGCTGATTGACCAGCTGAACGTCTCTCCCGGCTGAATGTTTGTGAGACCGACATTGTAATCACTGGTGGAATTGGCGCAAACAGTTCCGGATCCTTGTATGGACGGTGTTTGCGGTAGGTCTAAAGAAAAACTATTGGATTGCGAAGCCGAACAATATGGGCTGGTCGTTTGGCTTGCGTACACGGTGATGGTTTGGTTCGTTGCACCGGCATTCCACTCCACTGTTGCGCTAGTTCCTGAGCTGCTGAGAACCGTTCCGCCATTCGCATACCACGAATAGAATACATTTCCTGCTGGGTTGTCGATGAAGTAAATCATAGGTTGGCCAGCACAACCATTGCCCGGTCCCTGTATGGACGGTACTTCAAGTTCAGTCACAACAACAGTATGGCTGACAATGTCGTTACAGAAGGCGCTTGGATCTGTGGGGTGTGCAGTAACTGTATAAATCCCTGGTCCGGGCCAATCAATTGTGCACGATAAGCCATTATAGGACATGTTGGCGTATGGATCAACAAGCCATATCGCGTCGCTATTGACATCAAAATTGGATGAAGCCCCAGCACATGCGCTGCCTGAAGGAGGTGCCATGAATTGAAATTCCGGCAAAATGGAGACTTCCAAGTTTCCGAAGCCCGAACAATCTGGAAATTCGTGGCCATCCACTTGCTGCAAGAATGGGCTATAGTAATAAACTTCAATCAAACCGTACCCGCTGCCTCCCCACACAACGGTGACTTCATTGTCATTGATGGTATACGATTGCGCTCCTGAAATCATCCAGTCGTACACAACATCCATCCACTTGGGAACAGAATACGTTTCCACTTGATTTTCGCATACGACATCAGGGCCGTCAACGAGTGATTGTGTGGATACGATGGGCACCTCGACGAACGTTGGAATGTCGCATAGGTCGGGGCAGTTGTTTATTGACAATTGTACGGTGCCTGTGGGACCTTCGCCCCAAACCACACATATCTCAGGGCTCCCGTTTCCGTCAATTGCTACACTGTTGCCTTGGCTATCATACGCCTCCCAAGCATACTGGGCACCTGGACACCCGGAAGGGGTTGAATAGCAGGCGCTATCTCCTGCACATAGGGTGGAGATGCATTCAATCACCGGACCTTCAATGTCCATGATTTCCATGAAAACCTGGTCTACATCTGTGCAGCAACAAACAACCACTCCAGAATCATTAAATACGGGAGCCGTGACGGAAAGGGTGACATCGTAAATGCCGGGTGAAGTATAGGTGTGCACTGGATTCACCATCGTTGAGGTTGTGCCATCACCAAATTCCCAAAAGTGGTCTGCGGAGCTAGGGTCTGAAGAACTGGTAAATTGAACAGCTGAATTGAGGCATGCTGGTGAGTTCACGTCAATAATCGCCTTCGGGGGCTCCAGAATGTCCACGCATTGCACAATCGTTTGTGTTCCAGCATCATTGGTGAATTCCAATATCACTGCGCCACTCCCAGCATAGGGATCCCACAAAACAAAAATTTCATTCGGGTTAGGAGCAGGCTGAATTGAACCGCCAATAACAGAATAGTTGTAATCCGCTGTTGTGTCCAATATGTACGTAACGGTGGTTAAGGCTCCTCCGCATACAGGTACACAACCCGAATCATCGTCCCCGGAGCCATCTGGATCAGTCTGAGCCGCATCCGATAAGTCGATGACGCTGCAATCTGATTTTGATTCTTCTTCACATGAAATAATGATTGTCACTTCGGCACTGCACATTATGTTGTTTTCACCAATCAGTGTGTACGAGAAGTAGTGCTCACCACAACAGTCGAGGCTTGATCCATCCCCTGTAGGCGAGGATGAATTGATTTCGACGGTTCCATTGATGAGGTCAAGGGATATGCAGGGAGGTAGGTCCGCTGCAATTAGCTCCCAGTAATCCGCAGCGATAAAGTCATTATCGATGACATTGAATGATGCATTAGCTGCTTGATCGAGTTCTATTTCGAAGTAGTCGTCAACGGCTTGAAAATATCCCGGTTCACAAGCATCTTGGACCTGTGAAAATGTTGTTGTGGGGATTAGAGGAAGCAGTAAAATGCTCAAAAACAGTGATTTGGCCATAGAGCAATGTAGTGATAAAAACGTTAAATGCACGATGAATGATGTTTTGACTGACATGTAAGTCTATTTCCTTCCCATAAAAAGTACGTTTTGAAAACCAACGAGGTCGGTTTGCGGTGGGTGGCTGTCCCGCTGCGGCTGCAAAACGGGAGATTGCAGCGATGCAGTCTCCCGTTTTTGGTTTTTCTCCTTGCTTCTGTTTGATACAAGTTGCATTATACTTGTTGTCCGTGAATAGAACAAACACACTCCGAAATCAATTGGCCTGTCTGGTCTTATTGACTTTTTATGGAATTGGGTGCAATTCCAATAACGGGTCTTTAGGAAACTTAGACCCTGAAATCGAGGCTATTATTTCTCAGCTGACGCTGGAGCAAAAAGTGGGGCAAATGACACAGCTGAATTTGGGTTTTCTTTCCAATTCAGTTCAGCAGCACGATGGGAAACGGAAGCAGGTGGAGTGGGAGAAAGTAAAAGAGGCAATACATGATTACCATATTGGCTCCATCTTAAACTCAAATGGATATGCCAAGTCATTTGAAGAATGGCATGAAATTATAAATGGCATCCAAGACCTGGCGATGAATGAAGAGCCTTCGATTCCCATCTTGTACGGAATCGATGCGATACATGGTGCCACGTACATCAAAGATGCAGTTCTAATGCCTCATAATATTGCAATGGCAGCTACACGGGATCGAGCGCTAATCAGGCGCAGTGCTCAACTCACTGCGCAATCCACAAGAGCTTCTGGTATCCGGTGGAACTTTGATCCTGTTTTTGATGTGGGACGAGAACCCCTTTGGCCGCGATTCGAGGAGACATTCGGTGAATCAGCCTATTTGTGTGGACAAATGGGCAGCGAAGTGGTGCGCGCTTATGAAGGCCAGGAATTGGATGCCGGTATTGGTGTCGCCTCTTGCCTCAAACACTTCATTGGCTACTCGGTTCCAGCAAGTGGCAAAGACCGCACGGAAGCTTACATTTCTAACTTGGAACTTTGGGAACAACACATAGCATCCTTTCAGGCTGGGGTCGATGCGGGTGCTTCTACCGTCATGGTCAATTCTGCTTCTGTAAATGGTCTTCCCATTCATAGCAGTCGTTACCATTTGACAGAATTGCTGAGAGACAAAATGGGATTCGAGGGTATGATTGTTTCGGACTGGGAGGACGTCATTCGTTTGCACACGAGGCATAAGGTTGCCCGAAATGCGCGCGAGGCTGTGAAAATGTCCATTCAAGCCGGATTGGATATGAGCATGGTCCCAAACGACTATTCTTTTTATCACCACTTGGTTGATTTGGTGAAAGCGAATGAAATTCAGGTATCCCGGATTGATGAAAGTGTTCGCCGAATATTGACATTGAAGAAAAAAATTGGGCTATTTAAGCACCCCAAAGTGGAGAAGAACCTCATGCAATCATTGTCATTGGAGGATGATTTCAAACTGGCTAAGGAAGTGTCAGATGCGTCTATTGTTCTTCTTGAAAATCACGGAAATACCCTACCGCTTGAAAACGATGAGCGCATTTTTGTTGCCGGACCCGCATGTTGTTCTAAACCTGCGCTGCATGGCGGATGGTCTTATTCTTGGCAAGGCAGAGATGAATCAATTTATCCAGAATCTACAGAAACGGTCGTTCAAGGACTGCGAGAAGAATTTGGGGAAAACCGAATTGCATGTCCGGTGGAGCAAGCCTTCGGTAGCTCTGATCATTACAAAATCGACTTTGCTAAAGCAGCAAGAGATTGTGATGTCATTGTCCTTTGCTTAGGCGAGGACGCTTATGCTGAAACACCGGGTGTCATTGACGATTTGACATTGCCAGCTGAACAAATAAAGCTTGCTCAAGCTGCATTGAAAACAGGCAAACCCGTTGTTCTTCTCATGCTGGAGGGACGAGGAAGATTGATTCATGAGATAGCGGAAAGCGCCGATGCCATTCTCCTTGCAATGCGTCCTGGGACTGCGGGTGCCAAATCAATCGCTCAAGTAATGAGTGGCAGAGTGAACCCGGGGGGAGTGCTACCATTCACATATCACCGGAATTCTGGGGACATCATCCCACACGATCACCGTTTCCTTTCCAAATATTCAAGGCGATCACCGGGTCCATTGACAGAAAAAGGTTTTCAACCGCAGTGGCCGCTCGGTCACGGACTTACTTTTTCCGATCTTCAAACAAAAATTGACACCATCCGTATCCCAAGCAATCATTTGAAAGATTCCGTAATCATTGAATACACTGTTGCCAATGCAAGTATTCGCGATGCCACGCAAGCAATCGATGTGTTTGTCACGGACGAATATGCTGCAGGAATTTCGCCGCGAATTCGGGTTCATGTTGGGTTTGATAAGATCCAAGCTCCTGCGAAATCAGAAGTTAAGAACTCATTTAAAATTGCACCGCGGAGTTTCCAATTTGTCGATTCAGAAGGCATTTTTCACTCAGAGGCTGGACTTTTCACCATTGAACTTGCTGGTGAAATGAGGACGATTGAACTTTCACCTTGACCTTTCTATTGCGATGTATCCCCTCCATAATGAAAGGTTGCCATTTATTGTCTCACTCCGAATCTGCATGAAGCGTGAAAACGTCCTCCTCAGTTTCTTGGGTTTTTGCATGCTATCCGCGTGTGATGGAATTTCTTCTAAACGACCAGATCAGATAAAAAGGACAGAGTCGTTGATTTGGATCGTTTGCGAGGATCAATCGCTTTTTTTCGCCCAATATGGCGACAGCACAGCACACACACCTCACCTGAATTCACTCGCTGATGAAGGGACTGTGTTTGATCACATGTTTTCCGTAGCGCCCGTTTGTGCTCCTTCTCGAAGCAGCATTTTAACGGGTGTGTTGCCAACATCAATGGGATCGCATCACATGCGGGCGTTCAAAGGCAATGGCGAAGGAATCAATCATCAGACAGGCCTTCCTTTTTATTCGGCAAAGGCTCCTCCCCAAATTCGGGCGTTCACTGAGCACCTGCGACTCCGTGGTGTTTATTGCACGAACAATGCAAAAGAGGATTACAATTTCCAGACACCCCCGATGGCATGGGATGCCTCTTCGCCAGAAGCTCATTGGCGTAATCGTCCCGATGGCGCGCCCTTTTTTTCGGTGTTCAATGTATTCTCAACGCATGAGTCTCGCGTCTGGAAAAGATGTAATGCACCCTGCGACATTGATTTTTTAGAGGTGCCCATTCCCGAATTGCTGCCAACTGGCGAGCTCGTTCGAAACGATGTGAGAACCAACTACTGCAATATTGAGCAGATGGATCGGGAAATCGGTCTAATCTTGGAAGATTTAAAAGCCGATGGACTTTATGACCAGTCGATGATCATGTTTTTCAGCGACCACGGAGGGCCATTTCCGCTGTACAAGCGAGAATTATCTGATGCCGGACTCCATGTGCCGTTCATTGTCAAATGGCCCAAGGGCGTCGAGGGCCCTGAACGGAATGCAGGCATGTTCTCGTTCGTGGATTTGGCCACCACGGCGCTGAGCTGGTTGGGGATTCCGCCGCCGTCAATCCTCCCAGGGAAAGTAATACATCCAGAATCGTCTGGTCACCGGGCTCTTTTTGGTGCGTCCGATCGAATGGATGAACAATACGACAGACGAAGGACGATTCGGATGCAAAGTTGGAGACTTACGCATAACATGTACCCGGATCACATCGAACAGATTTCCTTCCGTGAATCCATGGCCACTAGCCATGCAATTGACTCTGCGGCGTCGATGGATTTGGAGCCATGGCATTCATGGCAAAACGAGCCGCGTCCCACGTGGCAGCTGTACAATGTTGATCAAGATGCGATGAACCCCGTAGCAGATTCAATGCTTGACGTGAATGCTGCTGTCCTCGAATCGCTGGCTTTGATTTTGGACTCTGCCTTCAATGAAACCAATGATTTAGGATATTTCGATGAAGCAGCTTTGGTTGATCAGTTTCATCCGAATGGAAGACCTGATACCTTGGACGCTCCGGAGGTTTCGGTGAATGTCGGATTCATGACTGTGAGGCATGATGATCCTGATGCCTCATTGGGTTGGAAATATTCGAATGATAGCACCACAGCATGGAACATCATTGCACCTGGGAAGCGCATTGAAGTATCCGATAGTTCAGGCTCTATTGAAGTAATGGCTGCTCGAATCGGATGGCAGCACGGACTCAGCTTGATTGAAAGAATACCTAATGCTGACTGATTGCTGAATCCGACGAATACAAGTCATTGGAGTTAGCGAATAAGGCGTTCGAAAACTGTCCTCGTGCCTTTTGGGAAACAGAAGACCGTGACTGTGTGCCATGATTCCGTCGAGCGCATTCTGTTATAAATCAATTCAACCGGGTGCATTCCTCTCATATTGAGGGCAATCTTTTGGTTTTTTTGCCCGACATTTCTGGTATGCGCAAAAGCCTGTTGTTCTTGTTGGTTGTTATTGCGATGTGCCAATGCACTCCGGTCCAAGAAAAAATCTTGGGAACATATGACATCGATTTAGATCGTGGTTGTTCTATTTGTGAGGAAAATGGCCCGGCTTCCATGAAGTTTGAGGATTCAGATGTCACGGATGGGATTCCGGGTTACTACAGTTTTGAATTCTCCGATGGCCAAGCTCATTCGGGAACATATGATTTTCTGCAAGTGGATACGACTCTGGCGATTGTTTTACATCCCGATAGTGCTACCGTTCAATATTCTCAGCTCATCGGTACCGTTCAAAACACCCAATACCGGGTTGTGGGCAACAAGATTAAAGAGGATTGTAATGGCCTTTTCAAGAACTGCACCTGGATTCGTCGAGACTAATTGATGCGACTCTTTCCGCGGCTTCTCTGGAGTTGACCTATTGCCCTTCTTCTTTCGCACTGTTTACAGCGGGTTTAGAGTGACTTGACTCGTACGATTTTGGATTCATTTTGAAGTGCCAACCTGACACGACCCTGCTTTTTTTTGCATCATGCATCCAGACACTATCATGCTGACTGAGAATAATAGACTTAGGCGCGCGTCTCTCAAAAGTGAGTGACGAGTTGAAGCGAAGCGTAGCTTCTCCGTTTCGTTAATTGACCATTGCACCCCTCGCCCTTCCGAGCTCAAAGATTTCAATCGATGATTTCGACTGAAAAGGTGTCGCCTTGTTTGATTGTTGTGACCACCTCGATGCCTTCAGTTACTTTTCCGAAGCACGTGTGTTGACGATCCAAATGGGCTGTAGCTTCTCGGCTGTGCACCAAGAAGAACTGTGATCCACCGGTGTTACGCCCGGCATGTGCCATTGACAATACACCAAGGTCGTGGTGTTGATTCTCGCCATCGAGCTCGCAGTCAATGGAGTAGCCCGGCCCCCCGTTTCCAATGCCATTGGGGCATCCACCTTGTGCCACAAATCCGTCAATGACGCGGTGAAACTTTAAACCATTGTAGAAGCCGTCATTGGCGAGTTTCACGAAGTTGGCGACGGTTTTCGGCGCATCATTTTCGAAGAATTCAACGGTCATGTTTCCTCGGTCGGTAGTGATTTTTGCTTGCATGATTCGGTGGTTGAGTGCTCCCTGTGAAGCACGGTGATTTGGAGGGTGATTTGCGAACTAAAAAGCCTCCGATGAGGGAGGCTTTTCTTAATGAGCGAGAAACGAGATTCGAACTCGCGACCCCAACCTTGGCAAGGTTGTGCTCTACCACTGAGCTATTCTCGCTTTTCCATTCCGACGCTTCCGCCGTAAGGTGGACGGCAAATTTACGGAAGACAAGCGCATGGGCAAAGCATTCGCCCGAAAATTTCTTTCAGCCCACTTTAATGGGCGAAATTTACACCATGAACTACCTCGCACATTTGGTATTGGGTGGCACAGATTCCGATGTGCGGTTGGGCAATTTCATTGGGGACTCAGTGAAAGGCAATCAACTGAATCGTTACCCAGACGAAGTGGCCCGGGGCATTCGTTTTCATCGTTGGGTGGATCACTTTGCAGACGGTCACCCCATTGCACGCAAGGCTCGTGCAGCGCTTCGTCCGCGCCTGGATCGGTTAGCGCCAGTGGGGGTGGATATGCTATATGATCATTTTCTTGCCAAAAATTTTAACCGCTGTTGTCCTGATTTGCCGAGTTTGGATCAATATGCTCAGCAAGTGATGTTGGATTTGGACGGCCGAAAAACGGAAATGCCCGCGCGCAGCCAGCGGTTTTTCGAAGGAATGAGGAGATACAACTGGCTGGTCGGGTATTCTACTCAATCGGGTATGGAAGAAGTGTGTCGTGCCATGGACCAGCGCATTGCTATGCGACTTGGAGTTTCGTCGAATTTGACAAGCGTTTTTGATGCGGCTCAGGGGGTTGGATGGTCCGAGTTGGAAGATCAGTTTTTCGTTTTTTGGGAGGAGTTCCGGCGCAAGGCAGTTTTGACTCTTGAAAATCCTAGAGAGCCATTTACAATGGAGTTGTTCGCTGCTGAGAAATGACGGGCTTGCCTTAACTTTACACCATGGTAGAGATGACCTACAATAGCACGCGACGCGATTTGGCCATTCCGGAGTACGGAAGGACCATTCAAGAAATGGTGGATCACTTAAAATCTCTGGCTGATAAGGAAGAACGCAACAAGTGTGCGAATGCCATCGTCAGCATCATGGGGTCAGTGGTTCCGCAGGAAGGAGATAAAGAAGAAGCCCAAAAGAAACTCTGGGGTCAACTTTTTTTGATGGCCGACTACGACTTGGATGTGGATTGTCCTGGTGAGACCCCGACCCGTGAGAGCCGGACTGAGCCGCCAGCGCGCCTCAATTATCCCAATGCCCAATCGCGTCTTGGTCATTATGGTCAGTTGACCCGTGATTTGATTGAAAAGGCCAAGACATATGAAGAGGGGGAAGAGAAGGCAGCATTGGTTTTGACCATTGCCAATTTGATGAAGCGACATTACCTGACTTGGAACCGAGGCGCCGTTGAAAAAGCACTCATTGTTGAGCAACTCAAAGAGATGAGCGGCGGAGTCTTGACTTTGCCAGAAGATGCTGAGCTCGTGAGTTCAGCAGAAATTCTCAAGAGCAAGCGCAAGACAAGCGATGCCATGGATCGATGGCGCGGCAAGAAAAAGCGTCGCTGATCCGATTTCACTCGGAGCACTTCCTTCAAAATCTGCCTGTCGAAAAGTTTTCTAATCAATCCTGCTCCGGGCGTTTCCCCTGCGTTTCTTGTGGGGGTCGAAGGATTGGAATCAACGTCATTCCCGAGAGGCTTATCGATCCTCTAGCTTTCGATGCAAACGCTAAACAAACGGGCCATGTCCAGTTTTATCATTGAGGGTGGGCATCAATTGTCAGGAGAAGTCGTTCCGCAGGGGGCGAAAAACGAAGCACTGCAAATTTTGTGCGCCGTTTTGCTTACCCCGGAAGCGGTTACCATTTCCAACTTACCGGATATTGTTGACGTCAATAAGCTCATCGATCTTCTGTCGGGAATGGGAGTGAAGACCCAGCGCAAAGGTGCGGGTTCTTTTCGATTTCAGGCGGACGACGTTAACCTTGATTATTTCAAAACCGACGAGTTTCGTCTAAAAGGTGGAGCGCTCCGCGGTTCGACCATGATTTTGGGGCCTCTGCTTGCACGCTTCGGAACTGCTGCGCTACCAAAGCCGGGGGGAGATAAGATTGGGAGAAGGCGCATGGACACTCACTTCATTGGATTTGAGTCATTGGGAGCAACCTTTCACTACGATTCAAAATCTGCTTTCTTTGAGGCTCGGGCCGAAAATGGACTGAAGGGCACCTACATGCTCTTGGATGAAGCATCTGTCACCGGCACGGCTAACATTGTCATGGCCGCTTGTTTGGCCAAGGGCAAGACCACCATTTACAATGCTGCTTGTGAGCCGTACCTCCAGCAATTGTGCAAGATGATCAACCGGATGGGCGGGAAGATCACCGGAATCGGGTCGAATTTATTGCAAATTGAAGGGGTTGAAACGCTGGGAGGAACAGAGCATCGTTGCTTGCCAGATATGATTGAAATCGGCAGTTTCATTGGCCTAGCGGCCATGACAAAAAGTGAGATTACGATCAAGGATGTCGCCTATGAAGAGTTGGGTGTCATCCCGAGAATGTTCAGAAAATTGGGCATCCAGCTTGAGCGTCAAGGGGATGATTTGTTTGTGCCTGCTCAGGATTCTTATGCCATTCAGACTTTCATCGATGGTTCGATCCTGACGGTTTCAGATGCTCCGTGGCCCGGTTTTACACCTGACTTATTGTCCATCGTTTTGGTCACCGCTACACAGGCAAGAGGCAGCGTGCTCGTGCATCAAAAGATGTTTGAGAGCCGCCTGTTTTTTACGGACAAACTCATTGATATGGGTGCACAAATCATTTTATGTGACCCACACCGAGCAACTGTGATAGGCATGGATCGACAGAGCCCTCTCCGCGGTGTAACCATGACTTCACCCGACATTCGGGCTGGCGTATCATTGCTCATCGCAGCGCTTTCTGCAGAAGGCCAATCGGTGATTCATAACATCGGTCAAATCGACCGTGGATACCAGGATATTGAAGGAAGGTTGAAGGCTTTAGGAGCGCACATCGAACGGGTCGATTGATGTCGTAAATTGTAGCATGATTTTAAAGACAACGATCGGTGCAGTGTTGATTGCATCGGCGGCCTGGTTTTCCCTTGAGTCTGCTTCAGAAATTGATGCAACTACTTCGTTTCAATCCACTCAGCTCATCAGGCTTTTCGAGGGAGGGGCAGAATTGGAGACACCGGCATTGCGCGTTGGCACGGCCATTGGTGATCTAGCGCCGGAAATAGCATTGAACAACCCAAAGGGCAAGCCAATGAACCTCAGTGACCTTCGCGGGCAATTGGTGCTGATTGATTTTTGGGCGTCTTGGTGTGGTCCATGCCGCAGGGAAAACCCCAATGTGGTCAACGCGTATAAAAAGTACAAGAAAGCCAAGTTCAGGAGTGCAGAAGGATTTGAAGTGTACAGCGTTTCGTTGGACAGTGACGTCGACCGCTGGCAAGCCGCCATCAAGAAAGACAAACTTGAATGGAAGTGGCATGTGTCAGATCTCAAGCGATGGAATAGTGAGGCGGCAGCGGTTTATGGTGTGAATTCCATTCCCATGAGCTTTTTGATTGACGAGAACGGCGTAATTGTAGCCAAGAATCTCCGTGGCTTCGAGTTGCACCGTCAGATTGATCAGCACGTGGAATCCTTCTGATTCGACTTGTTTATTTTGCTTTGATACAAATGAGGCCTGACAGGATGTCGCTTCCATTCGCTTTGGCATTGGTTTTGTCCCTGAAGTGGAAAATCACGCATTGAATCACATGGAAACAAATCAGTCGGCAGCCGAGGAAACCGCGGCAAATACCCCCGATTCATCGGGAGTTGAGGCTCAAGCCCAAGAGGAGTTGAACACAAACACCGATCAAGGCAACGAGGAATTGGGCGAAAATGAAAGTGACGCAAACGATCAGGGTGACACTTCATCCGAACCTGACAGCGAAGAACAGACGGATTGGCAGGAACGCTATTTGCGGCTTTACGCAGAATTCGATAATTTCCGAAAGCGCACCATGCGTGAGCGTGTGGATTTGATCCGCAATGCATCTCGGGACTCGTTGGACAAAATGTTGCCCGTATTGGATGATTTTGCGCGGGCAGAAACGGCGTCGAAAGATGTTGATGACGCCAATGCTCTGAAAGAAGGACAGGCACTTATTTACACTAAGTTCAAGCAAATCATGGAGTCTCAGGGCATTCAGCAAATTGAGGTGAATCCAGGTGATGTGTTTGATGTGGATTTACATGAAGCGATTACCCGGATTCCTTCTCCAGAGCACAAAGGAAAAGTAGTGGATGCAGTGGAAGCAGGCTACAAGTTGAATGATACAGTTATCCGATACGCCAAGGTGGTGGTTGGGGAATAAGGAAATAAGATCATGGCTAAGCGCGATTATTATGAAATTCTAGGGGTGGACCGAAAGGCTTCAGACTCCGACGTAAAAAGGGCATATCGCAAGCTGGCCCTGAAGTATCATCCGGATAAGAATCCAGATGATTCGGCGGCAGAAGAGAAGTTCAAGGAAGCAGCTGAAGCCTATGAGGTGCTTCAAGACAGTCAGAAGCGCGCTCAGTATGACCGATTCGGACATGACGGCTTGCGAGGTAGCGGAGGCCCGGGAGGACAGGGTTTTGGTGGCATGAACATGGAAGACATCTTCAGTCAGTTTGGAGATATTTTCGGTGGTGGATTCGGAGGAGGTCAAGCGGGCGGTGGTCGCCGTCGCCGCATGAAAGGGTCCAATTTGCGGATCAAGGTGAAGCTGACGCTGGAAGAGATTGCCACAGGAGTGGAGAAAAAAGTCAAGGTGTTCAAGCAGGTTCAGGCAGACGGAGCAGAATACAGCGATTGCCAGATGTGCCAGGGAACGGGGCAGGTCAGACGCGTGCAAAACACCATTTTGGGACAAATGCAAACCGCATCGACTTGCCCGCAGTGCCAAGGAAGCGGTCAGTCAGTCAAAAATCGACCAGCAGGCTCGGATGAATGGGGCATGGTGCGCAAGGAAGCTGTTGTGAGCATCGACATTCCAGGTGGAGTGGAAGACGGCATGCAATTGAGTGTGAGAGGTGAAGGAAATGGAGCTCCCATGGGAGGCGTGCCCGGAGATTTGCTCGTGGTTATCGAGGCGACTCCGCACGAATCATTCCAGCGCAATGGAAAAAACTTGCATCACGATTTGTACATCTCATTTACGGATGCTGCGTTGGGAGCTCAAGCGGAAGTGCCACTATTGGGCAGTAAAGCGAAAATCACCATTGAAGCAGGCACGCAGAGTGGTCGCATCGTTCGCCTTAGAGGCAAAGGGTTGCCAGCGGTTGATAGCTATGGTCAAGGTGATTTGCTCATCAATATCAATGTTTGGGTGCCGAAAAAGCTTTCAAAGGAGGAGCGCACATTATTGGAAAAACTCAAGGATTCAGAAAATTTTGATCCCGAGCCAGATCATCAAGAGCGCGGCTTCTTTGATAAAGTGCGTGACATGTTCACCTGACCACTAACTTCGTCTCATATGGAGAATGAAGTTGCTTTGGCCATTGGCCACGTGTCCAAAACATATGGAACGCAAAAGGCGTTGGATGCCGTGAATTTTACTGTGCCAAAAGGCAAAATCTTTGGTTTGCTCGGCCCCAATGGAGCCGGCAAAACAACGTTGCTTCGCATGCTCAACGGCATTACGGAGCCCGATGTTGGCACCATCTCTTTTTTCGGTGAAGCACTTTCGAGGCACCATCTTCCGCGCATTGGTTACTTACCAGAGGAACGGGGAATGTATAAAACCATGCGCGTTGGAGAGCAGGCGCTGTATTTCGCGCAGCTCCGTGGCATGGACAAAGAAGAGGCTAGGGTCAAACTGATGCATTGGTTCGAAAAGTTGGAGGTGGATGGCTGGTGGAACAAGGAGGTGAGCGAAGTCAGTAAGGGAATGGCTCAGAAAATCCAGTTCATTCTCGCCATACTTCACGAGCCTGATTTGCTCATTTTGGACGAACCATTGAGTGGTTTTGATCCGATCAATGCGCAACGAGTGCGGAGCACCATTCAGGAGTTAAGTGAATCAGGGGAAACGACCATTTTACTCTCAACACACGACATGGGAAGCGTGGAAGAAATGTGTGATGAGGTGGCCTTGTTGCATCAGGGAAACTTGATCTTGCAGGGCACGGTCCAAGCGTTGCGCGACAATGCGCGAGATGGTCAAATACAAGTGACCTTCCGTGGAACGGCCATGGAATTTGGTGTGGCGATTGGTGCGAGTGCAGAATTGTTAAAGGTGGTTTCGGATGCGCCGCGCTCGGGGGAGCACACCGCGCTGGTGCGCTTATCAGCAGATACAGACCAGTCTGAATGGATTCACTGGATCTCGGGTAAGATAAACATCACCTCTTGCAGCGAATGGCAGCCCAGCATGCGGGATGTCTTCATGCAGGCAGTTGGACAAACTTCAAACGCAGATTCATGAAAACGCTAAAACATATCATTTATCGCGAATGGATCACGCGGGTTCGGCGAAAGGCATTTCTGCTCGGGACTTTACTCGTTCCATTTCTCATCTTGCTTGGCATCGGACTCCAAGTATGGCTCGATTCAAGCACAGAGGAAGAAGCCAAAGTTCTTGTGGTGGATGCTTCCGGACTGATTTCCCGCTTTGAAGATCGACTTGAGACCTGGGTTCCGACTCATCCAGATTGTTTTCCGGAACGGTCATTGGTGACTTACCGTTTTGCCCTAGAGCCCCTCGATGACGATGACTTTCTTCAATCTGATTTTGATTTAATGGTCTTTTTTGATGATGGTATTTTGCAGCATTCGAGTGCGAAATATTATTACGAAAAAGCCCCGGCGATGAGCACCACTCGCATCATATCGAAGGACCTTGCCACGGCCCTTGAACGTTTTAAGGTGAAGCGGGATTTGGAGCTTGATTATGCCGCTTATAAACGCCTCAAAACCTCGATTCAATTGATTGGTGAGGATGTGGTGACCCGGGATGGCAATGCCACGGGGCGTGCTTTGATTGGGTTCTTTTTCAGTCTGCTGCTTTTTTTACAAATCACGGTCTTCGGGATGCATGTTTTGCGCGGAGTGATTGAAGAAAAGGCGAATCGAATCATTGAAGTCGTCATTAGCGTAGTCACGCCGATGCAGTTGATGATTGGAAAAATCATAGGAATTGGACTGGTCGGTTTGACTCAGCTTTTGCTCTTGTCCGCACTAGGTTGGCTGGTTTATGCTGCAGGCGGTCAATGGCTGGAGGCAAAAGAATTGCTCAAGACTACTTCTGATGCCTCGGTTGCCGTGGACTTGGAAACGTGGATGGCGAGTCAGTCTCAATTGAGTTTTCTACTCGATGTGAATTGGCCATTGATGGTCTTGGCTGCGGCCGTGTTTTTCGTCTTGGGTTACTTCATGTATGCTTGCATTTTTGCCGCGATTGGCGCCTCTGTTGATCAAGAATCGGATGCCCAGTATTTGATGATTCCTGCGATGATTCCCCCATTGTTGGCGTACATCTTGGCCGCTTCGTCGATTGATAATCCGGAGGGAGACCTTGCGGTTTATGGTTCTTATTTTCCGCTGACGGCACCCATTATGATGTTGACGCGCATTCCGATGGGTGTTGCCTTTTGGGAGGTACTCTTGGCGATTAGCGGCATAGTAATTACCTCTTATTTCTTACTTCTTGCGTCCTCTCGTATTTTTAGAAGGGGTATTTTGAGCCATGGAAAGAGAATGACCCTCTCCGGCCTCTTGAAGCGATTGAAAAAATCGGATTGATTTGCTTGGATCACTGCGGATTAAATGCAAAGAACGGAAGGATCTCATAAGCGTGTAGCAGTAGTTGATTGCGGTACCAACACCTTTACCATGGTCATTGTGGATCTTTTGGAATCGCACTGGGTCCAGATTTTTCACTTGCGTTGCCAAGTTTTTTTAGGCAAAGGCGGATTTTCCAGCGCTGCAATACTGCCTGATCGTTTTGCCAAGGGATTGGATGCATTGGGGATTTTGAAAGAGGCGACCCAAAACTATGACGTTGATGAGGTGCGTGTTTTTGGAACAAGTGCCTTGCGCGATGCCAGCAATTCAGCTGATTTCGTCGCCAAGGCGAGGAACAAGGTTGGATGGGAGATTGAAATCATCGATGGTGATGACGAAGCAGATTTGATCCAAGCCGGTGTTCAACTGACGCTGACGAGCTTGAACACCCCGTTGATGATTATGGACATAGGCGGAGGGAGTTTGGAATTGATCATATTGGCACCGGATAAATTGGGTCAATGGCAAAAGTGCTGGGCCAAAAGTTTTGATGCAGGTGTTTCAAGATTGGCGGAATTTGGAAGGCCCACTGATCCTTTTTTGGAGTCTGGTGCTCGACGTTATGTGGCTTATTTGGACGAGATTTTAGCCTCGATGCGGAAAGCTATTCAACTGCACAAACCCCAGATTTTAGTGGGCAGTAGCGGATCGTTTGATACGTTTGTTGAATTGGTGAATCAGGCGCAAATCTCGGCTGTTCCTTCGGCTTCGTCGTTGAGTAAGTCAATTCATCCGCAGGTACAGTTGATTGATCGAAAGGGGTTGGCCCATGTTCATGAACAGTTGCTCATTCTCGACCTGGCCGAGCGGCTTGCGCTCCCTGGCATGGCGCCAGCACGAGCACGTCTGATCCCGCTATCGAGCATGTTGGTTCAATATGTTTTGGCTGCGATGCCTTCGAATAGTCTGGTTTATCAATCGTCCTATGCGCTTCGAGAAGGGGCGCTTCGCTCAATGATTCGATGAGCTGCATGCATTGCTTTTTAATTTTGGCAACATCTTTGCAGCATTCTTACAGAACCTTCAGTAAAAAAACACACACATGGCTAAGATTTTAATCATCGATGATGAAGCTCCTATCCGGATGAGTTTGCGGGAGATTTTGGAGTACGAGAACTACAAGGTTTCTGAGGCAGAAGATGGAGCAGAGGGGCTAAAATTGGCTTCGAAATTTGCTTTTGATGTCATTTTCTGTGATGTCAAAATGCCCAAATTTGATGGTTTGGAGGTTCTTGACTTTTTGAGGGAAAAGAATGTGCAGTCGCATGTCGTAATGATCAGCGGACACGGTACAGTGGATACGGCTGTTGAGGCACTCAAGAAAGGAGCGTTCGATTTCATCCAGAAACCTTTGGATCTGAACCGGATCTTACTCACCGTGCGCCATGCGTTGGATCAGGGTAAATTGGAAAAGGAGACCGAACGCCTCGAACGAAAAATACAGTCAGAACGGTCTTCTGCTATCATCGGTGAATCTGAGGAAGTGCGTGCCATTGTTGAATTGATCTGCACGGTCGCTCCTTCGGACGCGCGGGTTTTGATCACAGGTGGCAATGGGACGGGCAAGGAACTTGTGGCGCGACAGTTGCACGAATTGAGTGCTCGCCATGGTCAGCCATTCATAGAGGTGAATTGCGCAGCCATCCCATCTGAACTAATCGAGAGCGAGCTATTCGGTCATGAGAAAGGAGCTTTTACGAGTGCAGTCAAACAGCGAAAGGGGAAATTTGAACAGGCGCAGGGTGGGACACTGTTCCTAGATGAAATTGGTGATATGAGTCCCTCTGCTCAGGCCAAGGTGCTTCGAGCGCTGCAAGAGAATCGAATCTTTCGGGTCGGCGGAGAGAAGGAGATTGAAGTGGATGTTCGGATTGTTGCAGCCACCAATAAAGATCTCAAAGCAGAAATCGCTGCATCCCGATTTAGAGAAGATCTCTTTCATCGATTGGCTGTGATTCCGATTCATGTGCCCGCTTTAAATGACCGGCGTGATGACATTCTTTTGCTCGCCCAGCATTTCCTTGGGATCATTTGTGAACAACACGGCAAGGTGCTGATTGAAATGACTGATGGAGCGGCAATGTTGCTACAAAAAGCCGATTGGACTGGCAATATCCGGGAATTGAGGAATGTGGTTGAGCGGTTGGTCATATTGACCCCAAAGGGCAGAAAAATTGATGAGGCACTTGTCAAACAATATGGTAGTTTGAGTACAATCTAATAATGATTCATCGAGGTTTTTTGGAAGAAGTTGCCTTTTAGTCAGGACGGATTAATTCGCAAGGCTCTTGTTTTGTGTGAGTTAGGAGGCAACCATCACATGTGGTACACGTCTTTTTTACGTACGCAATATCCAAGCCATGAACAATTTTTACATTTTAGGGTGGGAAGTGAGTGGAGGGTTTTTAATGATAACGGCATTTTTATCATTGATTGGACTAGGAGCAAATGCCAGGCTTTTCATGAAGTGTAACATTTCTGGATGGGCGGCTTTCGTACCAGGTTATAACGTCATGATGGCAATGAAAATCATTGGAAGGCCATCATTCCACGCGTTGTACTTCTTGATTCCGGTTTTCAATCTTTATTTTTTCTTTCGCACTTCAATTGAGCTTGCGCAGACGTTTGGGAAAAAGTCCAGCTTTGATTTCGCTCTTGCGGCGTTGTTCAACGTTTTTTATGTGTTGAATTTGAGTCTATCTTATCAAGAGGAATACCAAGGACCTGTTTACGGTCAATTCAAAGACGCTGGGGCTCATCGCTCCGGACTCCATGCCGCCTGAGCGATGAAGCATTCAATAAAAAAAACGCCTTAAGAGCGCTTTTTTATGCCGCATCATGCGGGGTTTATTGGGTGTGGAATCGTCTAGAGAAGATTTTTAGCTGCTTCGAGTGCATTTGGAATGCCACTTTCATCTTTGCCGCCCGCCGTTGCAAAGAATGGCTGTCCGCCGCCACCTCCCTTGATGTGACCCGCGATTTCACGGATGATTGTACCTGCGTTGAGCCCTTTTCTTTCGACTACATCATCACTGATTGCAACTGAAAGAGTGGGTTTTCCACCCGCGCGAGATGCGAATACGCCGAAGAATGGGGCTTTTTCGGCTTTTAACTGAAACGCAATGTCTTTGATTGCTCCGGTATCAAGCGGAAGTTCCCCGATGAATATGTTGATTCCATTGACCTGCTCGAGGTTTCCTGCTAATTCTTTTTTGGCTGCCTGGGCCGCTTTTGCTTTGTGTGCCTCTTGCTCTTTAAGCAGAGCTTGTTGTTTGGTCAATAAATCGCCAATGGCTTTGGCGATATCTTTTGGGGCCTTGAGCAGTTCTTTGACCTCATCAATGGTTTCCCGTTCTGCTCGAGCGGCTTCCAACGCGGCTAGGCCGGTGATGGCTTCAATTCGGCGAATTCCGGATGCCACGGCTGATTCCGTGGTGATTCGAAACATCCCCAATGAACCAGTGGCCGGAGCGTGTGTTCCGCCGCAGAGTTCTTTGGAGGTGCCAAATTCAATCATGCGCACTTCTTCGCCATACTTTTCTCCAAAAAGCATCATGGCTCCACTTGCTTCCGCCTCTTTCATGGTGATTGATCGGTGTTCAATCAAGGGATGATTCTGAAGAATGCGCTGATTCACGAGGGATTCAACTTGTCGCAGTTCTTCTGCTGATACTTTGGAGAAGTGCGAAAAATCAAATCGCAAAGCTTCTGCTTTGACCAATGAACCTTTTTGCTCGACATGAGTACCAAGGATTTCTCTCAATGCCTCATGCAGCAAATGCGTGGCCGTATGATTGCGCTGGGTGTCGTAGCGTTTGCTTTCGTTCACAACCGCTGTGTAACGAGCCTTTGGATCTGACGGCAATTCATTTACGAAATGCACAATCAGATTGTTTTCCTTTTTGGTGTCAAAAACAGAGACGATTTGACTGTCTCCTCCGGCTTCAGGGCGAAGCGTTCCTTTGTCTCCCACTTGTCCACCACCCTCAGGATAAAAGGGTGTGCGATTGAGTACCAGTTGGTAGAATTTTTTATTTTTAGCCGTGACCTCGCGGTATCGGAGAATGCTACATTGTGTCGAAAGTTCATCGTATCCGACAAATTCACCGCGTTGGTCGCTGTGGACCTCTATCCAATCATCGGTGCTCAACTTGCCTGCGGCCCGGCTTCTTTCTTTGGTGACTTGCATGGCTTTTTCAAACCCAGCCTCATCAAGTTCAAACCCCTGTTCACTGGCCATAAGAGCTGTGAGATCGAGAGGGAATCCAAACGTATCGTTCAATTCAAAAACCACATCACCAGGTAGTTTTTTGGACGCTTCGAATTCGTGCATACGAGCTTCCAATCGTTCGATTCCTTTTGCTAGAGTGCGCAAAAAGGATTCTTCTTCTTCATTGATTACACGTTCGATTAACACCTGTTGATTTTTCAACTCGGGAAAGGCATCACCCATTTGATTGGCGAGGATAGGAACCAATTGATGCATGAAGGCATCTTGGAGTCCGAGAAAGGAGTATCCGTATCGGATGGCACGGCGCAAAATGCGACGAATGACATAGCCAGCCCCTGTGTTGGAGGGCAATTGTCCGTCTGCAATGCTAAATGCGACTGCACGAATGTGGTCGGCGATGACACGAAAGGCGACATCTTGCTTTGAATCCGTTCGCGTGTAAGTCTTTCCGCTCATTTCCGCAACCTTGACGAGAAGCGGGGTGAAGACATCCGTATCGTAATTGGACTGTTTCCCTTGCAATGCCATGGCCAATCGCTCAAATCCCATTCCGGTATCAATGTGCTTGTGAGGCAGCGGTTGGAGGCTTCCGTTGGCCATGCGGTTGAACTGCATGAAAACCAGGTTCCAAATCTCCACAACTTGTGGATGATCAGCATTGACCAAATCACGTCCCGAGATTTGTTCCCGGTCTGCAGCATTGCGCAAATCGATGTGAATTTCCGAGCAGGGACCGCATGGTCCAGTCTCGCCCATTTCCCAGAAGTTGTCCTTTTTGGATGCAGGTATGATGCGTTCTTGCGGAACCCATTTGCCCCAAATGTCAGCAGCCTCTTGATCTGCTTCCAATCCATCGGTTTGATCACCTTCGAAATAGGTGATGTAAAGAGAATCTTCAGGGAGTTTGTAAACCTTGGTCAATAATTCCCAAGCCCAATCGATGGCTTCTTGCTTGAAGTAATCTCCGAACGACCAATTCCCCAACATTTCGAACATGGTGTGGTGATAGGTGTCCACACCGACTTCCTCCAAGTCATTGTGTTTTCCACTTACGCGCAGGCATTTTTGAGTATCCGCAATCCTTGGATGTACAATAGGGCTGTTGCCCAAAAAGAGATCCTTGAATGGATTCATCCCAGCATTGTTGAACATCAGCGTTGGATCATCCTTGATGACCATTGGTGCGGAAGGCACGATTTCGTGCCCTTTTGAGGCAAAAAATTGGAGGAAATGCTCTCGAATCAACTTGGATTCCATGGGTCGTTTAGGATTTGTTTTCCGCTAATTTCGGACTTGTTCACTACAAAAATCTGCAAAACGGGCTTTGCATTTGCTGCAGAGCACGAATATAAGTTGCACCTTTGCGATTGCATGTCAAAGCGTTTCCATAAAATTCGTTACAACGAGCAAACGCTCCGCATGGAAGAAATTCCATTCGCTCTCCGCGATTATGTTTTTCTCGTGCTGAGAAAGGTAGCTGTGCTCGTTATCATTAGCGCTGGCAGTGTGTATGTGTTCGATAATTACTTCGAAAGTCCGAATGACCGTGCGCAGCGTCGAGAACTTGCCTTTTTGGAAACCCAGTTGGAGCGAATGGTAGGTGAGTTTGATGATTTGCAAGTTGTGCTTGAGGATGTTTCTGATCGTGATGATGCCATTTACCGGTCAATATTTGGGGTGGACAAATACCCTGAACATCTTCGAAATCCAGGAGTAGGAGGATTTGACCGTGAAGGAGCGTTGCGCGGATATTCACATTCCGAAGCTGTTATTTCGGCAGAAGCAAGGCTCGCTGAGTTGCAAAGGAAAATGGTGGCCCAGAGCCGTTCCTTTGATGAAGTATTTGATTTAGCTAAGAATCAGACGGAGTTGCTCAAATCAATTCCTGCGATTCAGCCGGTAAGAAATGAGGATTTGAAGCGAATGGCCAGTGGTTATGGATATCGTATCCATCCCATTTATAAGGTTCGAAAGATGCACTACGGAATGGACTTCTCTGCTCCAACGGGCACCGAAATTTTTGCCACGGGAGATGGTGAAGTCATTCTTGCGAAGCGCACCTACAACGGCTTCGGCCGCCACGTGATCATTCGACATGGGTTTGGCTACGAAACGTTGTATGCTCACATGAGCAAAGTGCTCGTGAAGCGCGGGCAGAAATTAAAGCGCGGCGAGGTGATTGGTCTTGTAGGTTCGACAGGCACGTCCGTAGCGCCTCACCTCCATTACGAGGTTCGTAAGGATGGTCGAAAGGTCAATCCTGCGCAGTACTACTTCAATGACTTGAGTCCAGAGCAATACGAGGAAATGCTCAAGAAGGCTGGGGATTCGAATCAATCGTTCGATTGATTGTCAATTGCTTAGCGCTCTATTGTTTTTTCGTTTACCTTGAGCGTACATCAAGACATAACGCATTTTCATGCCACTGAATAAAACCATTCAGAAACAGTATTTTTCAATCACAGAGGTCGCCGAGGAGCTGGATTTGAGCCCTTCTCAGTTGCGCTACTGGGAAAAGGAGTTTGTATTTTTAAAGCCCAAGACGAATGCACGGGGCAAACGATTTTATCATCAAAATGACATTGATGTCATTGTCTTGATAAGGTGGCTGGTCAAGGATCAAGGTTACACCATTTCGGGTGCTCGGAAAGCAATGCGTAAGAGAAAAGATGTCGCTGCTCAGATGGATTTAGCTTCCAATTCTGAGGCAAAGAATGAAGTCCTTGAGCAGAATCGTGAGGAATTGTTGGAACGCCTGAAGTCTGTTCGCTCGGAATTGGAGGCAATGCAATCTTAACTGCCTCAGCCGCACTCTGAGCATCATGCTTTGGGCGCTGTCCAGCGTTTCCCAGACGACAAATAATGCGTCACATAATCTTCGATGGCTTCTTCCAATGATGCGAAAGGTCGCGAATAACCAATGCTGCGCAACTTGGACATATCTGCCTCAGTAAAGTATTGATAGGTATCTCTGATGTCCTCGGGCGTGTCAATGAACGAAACGTTTCGCTCCGCTCCCATGGCATCAAATGTCGCATGAGCGAGGTCCAAAAATGTTCGTGCTTTACCTGACCCTAAATTGTACAAACCATTGGATTCTGATTTGCGATGATGCATCAGAAATAGACAGACTTCAGTTAAATCTTTCACGTAGACAAAGTCTCGTGTTTGACCACCATCGGTGTAGTCTTCGCGGTGCGACCGAAATAACTTCATGCCACCTGTTGCTGTGACCTGATTGAAGGTGTGAAAAACCACACTTGCCATTCGGCCTTTATGGTATTCATTCGGACCAAAGACATTGAAGAATTTCAGCCCAGCCCAAAAATAAGGGGCTTTTCCGAGTTCATATTGCTGCAAGGCCCATTGATCGAAGTTGTTTTTTGAATCGCCATAAGGATTGAGTGGTTTGAGTTGAGCGACCAATTCATGAGAATCCTTGTAACCCAACTCGCCTCCTCCATAAGTTGCGGCAGAGGAAGCATATACCAGTGGGAGGCCGAAGGTCACGCATCGTTTCCAAACTTCTTGGCTGTAATTCAGATTGAGTTCGTCGAAGATGCTCTGGTCCTGTTCAGTGGTGTCCGTGCGGGCTCCAAGGTGAAAGATAAACTGAACTTGGGACTCATTGAGATCGAGCCATTCAAAGAAATCCTTACGTTCAACCTTTTGACTAAACGTTAAGTTGGCATGGTTTGCGGCCTTGTCAGGCCGTGAAAAATCGTCAACCAATACGAGGTCGAAGAATCGAGCTTCATTGAGCCTTGCGGCCAAAGCGCTTCCAATGAACCCCGCAGAACCTGTTATCACAATCATAATGCAAATCTAAGGAAGGCGAGTGCCTATCTTTGCCATTGAACGCAATGAAACAGGTATCCATCACCCGACGCGCGCGATTCAATGCGGCGCACAAACTCTGGAACGACAGCTGGGACGAAGCAAAGAACTTTGAAGTTTTTGGCAAATGCGCCCACCCCAACTGGCACGGCCACAACTATGAGGTTTTTGTAACGGTCAAGGGAGAGATAGACGAAGACACGGGCTACTTCATCAATTTTGCCGATCTCAAAGAGATCATCAACCATTATGTTGAAGAGCCTTTGGATCATCGGAATTTGAATATGGATGTGCCTTGGTTGGCTGGTAAGCAGACCTCTGTTGAGAATTTGGTGATTGGAATTTGGGAGCAATTAGAACCAATCGTCAATGAGCTAGGTTGTAAGTTGGAACGTGTTCGCCTCTTCGAAACGGAGAATAACTACGCGGACTACTACGGAGCCTCATAATGGAATACGATACAGAGTACCGACCATCCGCAACGGATATTGAACAATTCCCAGACCTACAAAATGGTCCTTCTTCCCTAATCCAGGGCGCGCCTGTGAAAATACAGCAAGTGGGGATGCACAATTTCCGCTTGCCACTGAAGTACAAGACGAGGAACAATGAATCCATTGTTCTCGAGACGAAAGTGACTGGGACTGTTTCCCTTGAGGCGCATAAGAAAGGCATCAACATGTCGCGCATCATGCGTTCCTTTTATGACTTCAAGGATGATGCCTTTACAATGGATAAGCTCGAAGCCATTTTGAACACTTATCAGGATAGATTGGAGGCATTTGATTCGAAAGTTGCATTGAAGTTTTCGTACCCCATTATGAAGCCGTCTCTGCGGTCTGAGAACCAAGGTTATCAGTTTTACAACGTGACCTTAGAAGGAGACTTGGACAAAACGGGTACGTTGAAGAAGGTCATCCATTTTGACTTTGTTTATTCTTCGGCCTGCCCTTGCTCATTTGAGCTGGCTGAGTATGCCCGGGAAAGGCGCGGCAAGGCTACGGTTCCACACTCACAGCGATCGGTAGCAAGAATCTCTGTTGAGGTGAATGACATCGTATGGATCGAAGATTTGCAGGAAATCTGCGAAAAGGCCCTGAAGACCGAAACACAGGTCATCGTCAAACGCGAGGATGAGATGGCCTTCGCCGAGCTGAATGGTTCCTATCTGAAGTTTGTGGAGGATGCTGCACGTTTGCTTTATGAGCAGCTGAGTGAAGACGATCGCGTGAAGGACTTTCGCGTCATCTGCTCTCACCAGGAATCCCTTCATTCGCATGACGCAGTATCGGTGATCTTGGCTCCGAACAGTAGCTTTAGCGGGGAAGTACCGCACGAATTGTGGTCCAGCTTGATTCACGTTTCGTAGCCAACGGTTATCGTAAAAAGGGTTTTTTGGCGATGTGTTGTGGCTGTTGAAGTGCCATTTATTCCCACTTTTGTGAAATGAACGAATTTGAATCACCTCAGATTTTTGATGATGCCTTGATTCAAGATGAATCGACCGTGTCTCGATTCATCGCCAACGTATTCACTTGGATGGTTGCAGGGCTCTCAGTAACGGCTTGCGCTTCTTACTATACCGTTGAATCAGGACTCATCTCCCAATTGTATAACCTTGAAACGGGTGGCATGAGTATGCTAGGTTGGATTGTGATGTTATCCCCGTTGGGATTTATTTTGGCTATGAATATGGGGTTCCAGCGGTGGACGTCCACCTCCCTGACGTTGTTATTTTTGGCATTTAGCGGGATCATGGGAATGTCCCTTAGTAGCATTTTTTTGGTATATACCATGGCGAGCATCGCACAGGTTTTTGTGATCACGGCGGCAACGTTTGCGGTGATGGCGGTGGTCGGACATACTACAAAAACGGATTTGACAAAGTTCGGAAGCCTACTTATGATGGCCTTGATCGGCATTATCATCGCGAGTTTTGTCAACTGGTTCATCGGTTCTGCACAACTGGATTACATCATCAGCATTGGAGGAGTCGTGGTTTTCACTGGCTTGATTGCATATGATACACAAAAGCTGAAAAGGATCGGAACAGGCGTTGAGTTCGGGAGTGAAGCGGCTTCGAAGTTGGCGATTTTAGGGGCGACAAGTTTGTACCTCGACTTCATCAACTTGTTCATGTTTTTGCTCCGACTTCTCGGACGAAGAGATTGATGCTGTGACGTTTTCCAGTCACCCTTTTTTGACAGTGAATGAAAAAGCCACCTCACCGGGTGGCTTTTTCTTAGACAATTTTCAAACGCTCTACTTCACCATCAAATGCTGCGACCAGCGCTGACCATTTTCGAGATCAAGAGTTAGGAGATAGGCCCCCTGAGCCATTCCCTGCGCATCGAAAAAATACTTATTTACGCCGGCTTTGATGTTTCCGCTGTGAATTACGAGGATTTTCTGTCCCAGTGCGTTGGATAGGTACAATTCGCCTTTTGCAGCACGGGGAAGATCCAGTGGAACGCACGCAATCGCGGATGCGGGATTTGGAAATGCCTGAAGAAATGGATCAACCCAGAAATGCCCATCGATTCCGACATTTTGATCAATGACAGCAAATGACCACCATCCTTCCGGTGCTGGCATTGGACGCGTTCCGGTTTTTCCGGAATTGGCCTCTGCTTCAACGTAATAGTAGACGGATGTTCCTACTGGCTGTGCTGGTATGCTCGCGGACCAATTTGCAGTTTCGCCAGCTAGCAATGCCATGGGCACAGCATTCCACTCCTCATCGGGTGATGTGCTCCAATGCATGGTGGCGCTTTGAATTTCACTGCGGTGACTGATGTAAGCTTCTACCACGTAGTCATTGGTGCTGTCTTCCGTGTCTGGCAGTGGCAGGTGACTGATCATGAGCGGATCTTCAACTCCGACGGTGTGTGTGATGCAATGAATGGCACCGGAAAGTGAAATAATTGCCTCGCCATTGTTATCGCAGTCAATACCAACCACATTGTAACCTCGGAGAGCTTCGTCGTATATCCGTAAAGCCGTGGTATCGTACTCAGTGTAGTACGTGGGGAGTAGGATGGTATTGTTTACGAATACGGAATTGGTATACGTCAAATACCAGCCATTGGCATCGGGATATCCACCACCCCAGCCTTGTTCAGGTGGGCTGGGAATGCGAATGACATCGAACGGTGTTCCCCATCGAGTGGTGAAGTTGGCAAGCACATATTCGAGATTGGCATTGATTTGAGGCCCGTCTGCAACTCCTTCCGGATATTCCGCCACGAGCAAGGTACTTTCATCGAGCAGCTTCATGTGCATATCGATGTGGTGAATTCCATCATAAGGCAAATTGGGCATGTTGATGTAGGTGTCAACGCCATGAAAATCTGAGATGATTTGATCAATCTCAGAGGCGGAGTGATCGGGATAATCGGTCCACCATGTGCTGCCACCATTGTTTTCCTCCAAGATTAATTCAGATGCGAACGCAGTGCCAAATCCATCTGACATCCAGTTTCCACCGGTGTTCATCAAATCATAGGGTTCGCCTGTGGTGCTGTAGAGCTCCAAACCCATGGTCTCTGCCAGGACGTCTGGAATGGCATCGTCGTCAGGGCGCGGACGATTGTACAGCCAATCCACGAGCACCCGGTCGTCATTCCAAGAACCGTATACAGTGTTGGCGCCGTAGTCGCGGATCCAGATGCTATTGTATTCGGTTGGAACGATTTGGACATTTTCCAGAGTCAATTGTCCACCACATGCGTTTCCCGTGAGGTAATCAATCACTTGTTCCTCATCATCCGCAAAGATGATTACGGTGCATTCTTCCTTTGCCGCTTCCACGATCTGTTTTTGAATGCAAGGAAAATCAGTCCATGCGATGGTCAGCGCCTCAACTTCTTCCCATTCTGCTGCGGTGCGAATGTTGTCGTAGGGCGGGGGTGTTTCAATGCCTCGAACAACGTGCGGTTCGAATCCCACGCGTTCGAAATGGTCACGTTCTTGGTCTGTCAATGCGTGAGGCCAACTGCGTTGACTGAGCAAATCCGAGGAAGAGCTGACCGCAATTAAAAACAGGAGTGCTTTCGCACAGATTTGAGAATGCTGTTTCAAAATAAAGCTGTTTGGTAAAGACAAAAATAATAGGTTAAGAGGGCTCAACAATTGACCGCAACAAATTCGAATCGATGGCATGACCACCGGAGAAACGGTGGAACGTGTGCTTAACATCCATTGAATCAAGCACCTCGCTGGTGTTCTTGAGCAGTTCATCCTTGAAAAATGGGTCAGTGTCGCCCAATGCCACATCGACGCGCATTTCGCGCATGTGAATCCCTCCTTTGGTCCAATTGAAATCGGGAGGGAAGACTCCAGCCCACAAGATGAGATGCTTAAAGTGTTGTTGTCCTGCAGCAACCCATCGAGAAGCGGTTGCCACTCCTTGCGAGAATCCGAGCAGTACAGGGCAACGATCCGTCAAATGCAGGTGAGCGCTCAAGGCGTCGAGGTAATGCACATAATCGGCAATGTCCGTCTCGCGGTCTTCTTTCGTCATCCAAGATGCACCCACACGCCCGCTGGTTCCATCAAGGTAAAAACGGTGCATTCCTTCCGGTGCAATGATGCACCAGCCCTCATCTGCGATTGCATTGAACTTTCGCAAAAAGAACTCGGGCAACTGCCCGTAGCCATGAAGTGCAATCATGATGTGTTTTGCCTCTTCAATGGGCCCGCCAAGCATGGAGTAACGAATCGTTTTTGGGACGGAGAAATGGCGACTTTGGATGTTGTGCATGTTGCTCGATGAGTTCACCAGGGCAGCGTAAAATTCAGGGCCGTTCCACGAGGGATATAAATGGAATCTACCACGTAATCGAACCATTCTTCTTGGCGCATCGTGCGATAGGTATATGCAAGGTAGCGATCTGCTTCAATCCAGCAGGTTCTTTCCTCAACAAGATCCAAGCCGGAGTATGTTCCCCACTCATTGGAGCATGTGAGGTAATCCCCAGGAGTGTTTAAGGTTCTAAACTGAATGGCGTCCATTTCATCAAACGGATTGGCATTCAGAAGGCGAATGGTGATTTCAGCTTTAGGTGTCATGTCTAAAGCGATTGATTGCAACTCACTGTCAAGAAAGACGTCGGGATTGACGAACACTTGACGTTCAAACCAACCCTCTTCGTATCCAGTAATTTGATAATCAAGAGCATTGACTCGGGAAAAATTCAATTCAACAAGGCCTTCTGAATTGCTGCTTCCTTCCGCAATCAGCTCGTAATTCCCATTGAATACACCATTGCCGACGCTTCGTCTTTCGAGTGAGACACTAATGCCTGAAATGGGCGTGCCAGTGTACGCCAGGGTGGTGGAGACTTCAAAGGATATGTTGGTTTCTGGCACAGGCCTACATCCCACGCTTGTCGCGGCTATTGAGGCGAGCGCGATCCATATTCTTCTGACGGGCCATTCCGGTAATTTCATGCATCCATGACTTCTAGTTTCGCAAACTTTAAGAGCAGTTGCTTTTGACCGGCACTCGGAAAAAAGACCGTGGCTTTTTCATTTGGAGCGCTTCCTTCGATACGTAAAACCTTTCCTTTTCCAAATTTCTCATGCATGACTTTTGTCCCTTCGGAAAGTCCATGTGAGGAATTGGACTTTGTTGTTTGGTTGGCAGCCACTTTTGTAAGTGGCTTGCCTTCGGAGGACACAGGGGGTTTATTCGAAGATTTTTTAAATGGGTTGACCGATGCTTTGCTGCGGTCTTTCTTTTTCTCTGCCATGCGTCCAAACGCCTCGCCTGGCGAAGCAGTGCCCATCGACTTCCAATTGTTTCGTTGTTGCTCAAAGTCTGTTCCACCAGCGAATGGGTTTGGCTTCGATGCCTGCGCAGAAGGCATTTTTACGCACGCAGGGTCAATTTCTTCAATGAAACGACTGGGCTCAGCTTGGATCAGTTGTCCCCATTTGTAGCGTGTCAATGCATAGCTCAGTGCGCACGTTTTCTTCGCTCTAGTGATTGCTACATAGAAGAGTCGCCGCTCCTCTTCCAGTTCAGAACGTGATTGAAGGGCCATGGTGGACGGAAACAACTCTTCCTCGAGTCCAACAATGTGAACGTGTTCAAATTCAAGTCCCTTGGCCGCATGTATGGTCATCAAGCTGACTTTGTTGTCATCGCCATCATCTTGATCGGCATCGGTGAGCAAAGCAACATCTAGGAGAAAGTCTCCCATCGTCGGCAGTTCATCGGGTTCGGTTACGCGCGCTTGTTCGACGAACGATTTCATTCCATTGAGCAATTCCTGCATGTTATCGTAGCGTGCCACTCCTTCAGGGGTCTTGTCCTGGTACAGCTGATGAACAAGCCCTGTGTGTTTCGCAATGTGCATGCCGAGATCGTGGGCATCTTTGGATTCCATTTCGGCACGAAAGCCCCGAATCATCTGGGTGAAGTCGACCACTTTTTTGAGGCTTGCCCCTTTCACAGCGGTAGGCGGATTTAGTTCGTCTACGACGAGGTCCCAGAGGCTCACGTCTCGCTCAGCCGATTCTACGAGCAGTCGATCCATGGTGGTTTTGCCAATGCCGCGCGCTGGATAATTGATCACACGCTTCAGCGCTTCATCGTCCCTGAAGTTGGCTGTAAGTCGAAAATAAGCGATCAGGTCCTTGATTTCTTTGCGCTGGTAAAACGACAAGCCTCCAAAAATCCGATACGGAACGTTGAGTTTGCGCAGGCTTTCTTCAAAGGATCGAGATTGCGCATTGGTGCGATACAAAATGGCTGCATTTCGCCAATGGACTTGTTGCTGGTTGTGCAGGTCAAAAATCTGTGTTGCTACCCAACGACCTTCCTCGTTGTCACTGTAGCAGCGATGAACGTTGATCGGTTCGCCAGACTCATTTGAAGTCCAGACTACTTTTTCAATCTGGTCTTTATTGTTCGCGATGACACTATTGGCAGCATTCACAATGTTTTGTGTCGATCGGTAATTCTGCTCCAGTTTGTAGAGGCTGTAATCCGGGTAGTCCTGTTTGAAGTTCAGGATGTTTTGGATGTTCGCTCCACGAAACCCATAAATCGATTGTGCATCGTCTCCTACAACACAGAGATTCTCTCGCAGGGCGGCAAGTTGCTTGATGATCAAGTATTGTGCGAAGTTGGTGTCTTGGTACTCGTCTACCAAGATGTACTGAAATTTGTGCTGGTATTTTGAAAGCAGGTCCGGGAAATCCCGGAGTAATACATTCATTTTGAACAGCAAGTCATCAAAATCCATGGCTTGTGCCCGGAAACACCTGTTTTCGTAAGCGCGATAGATCTCATGCACACGTGGTCGGCCCGCTTGAGCATCTTCGCCCATAATTTCGCTGTGCTGAGCATAACCATTGGCATCAATCAAGTTATTCTTGGCATTGCTAATTCGGCTTTGGATGCTCGCTGGCTTATACACTTTGTCATCGAGTCCAAGTCCTTTGACGATGTCCTTAATCAGGGCTCGACTGTCCTGGGTGTCATAAATGGTGAAGTTGCGTGGGTAATTGATGCGCTCGCATTCCATGCGAAGCACTCGGGCAAAGATGCTGTGAAAGGTTCCCATCCAGATGTTACGAGCTTCTCCTTCGCCAATGACGTTCGCAATTCTGCCTTTCATCTCACGAGCGGCCTTGTTGGTAAAGGTGAGCGCAAGGATGGAAAAGGGATCCACTCCGCCTTGGATGAGGCGGGCGATGCGATACGTGAGCACTCGTGTTTTACCTGATCCTGCACCAGCGATTACCATGAGAGGTCCTTCGTTGTGCATAGCCGCGCTTTTCTGCGCTGGATTCAATTCATTTAAAAATTCCACTCAACTAAGGTATGAAGGGGGCTGCGTTTTGGTAATGACAGAACCTTAATCTTCAAGACGATGTTTAAAAGTTATGGTTTTTCCCGACAAAGCAGAATGATTTTTCGTTGCTAACCCCCCTGTGCTTCAGCGAATTTTGGAATTTATACGCGGAAAAGCCGGCCATGCTTGAAAAAAGGAGCTCAGGGGTATTGCTTTTAAGTTAGAATCTGCTACTTTTGCACCCCCTTTAATGTGGGGAAAAAGTTTTTGTACACACGTAATCTGATAGATAGGTCGAATGCCAACCATCCAGCAGCTCATCCGAAAAGGACGCATCACGAAGTCCGTTGCGAGCAAATCTGCCGCACTGGACTCTTGTCCGCAACGCCGAGGCGTTTGCGTGCGCGTTTACACGACAACGCCAAAGAAACCGAACTCAGCTATGCGTAAAGTAGCTCGTGTTCGTTTGACCAACGGCAATGAAGTCAATGCATACATTGGTGGTGAAGGCCATAACCTGCAAGAACACAGCATTGTGTTGGTTCGTGGCGGGCGTGTGAAGGACTTGCCGGGTGTTCGTTATCACATTGTACGTGGTGCATTGGATACAGCAGGTGTTGAGGGACGTACACAGCGTCGTTCGAAGTATGGAACAAAGCGGCCTAAAGCCAAGAGTTAATCGATCATGAGAAGGAGAGTAGCCAAAAAGCATTTGATCCTGCCGGATCCTCGATTCGACAGCGTTCTTGTAACGAGTTTCGTGAACAACTTGATGTTGGACGGAAAGAAGAGCGTTGCATTCGACATCTTCTACAAAGCCATGGACCGTGTCCAAGAGCGAAGTGAGGAAAATGGATTGGAAGTTTTCAAGCGAGCGCTTGAAAATGTCACTCCAGCAGTGGAAGTGCGCAGTCGACGTGTGGGCGGTGCAACATTCCAAATCCCACAACCCATTCGCGACTCGCGAAAGCAGAGTTTGGCGATGAAGTGGTTGATCAGCTTCGCCCGAAAACGAAACGAGAAATCCATGGCCGAGCGTCTAGCAGCAGAAGTTTTGGCAGCAGCAAAAGAAGAGGGCGGTACATATAAAAAGAAGGAGGATACGCACCGCATGGCGGAAGCGAACAAGGCCTTCTCTCATTTCCGTTTCTGATTACAACGAATTGAATACGCCGAACAATCATGGCTAAAAGAGACCTCAACTATACGCGGAATATTGGCATCATGGCTCACGTCGATGCTGGTAAAACGACCACGACAGAGCGTGTGTTGTACTACACGGGTATCTCCCACAAAATTGGAGAGGTTCACGATGGTGCAGCTACAATGGACTGGATGGAGCAGGAGCAAGAGCGTGGAATCACCATCACTTCTGCGGCGACAACGTGTTTCTGGACTTTTCGCGACGAGCAATACCGAATCAATATCATTGACACCCCAGGTCACGTCGACTTTACGGTAGAGGTGGAGCGCTCGCTGCGTGTATTGGATGGTGCCGTTGCACTGTTTTGTGCTGTTTCCGGAGTTGAGCCGCAATCAGAAACAAACTGGGGCTTAGCAGATAAGTATAAAGTCCCTCGAATAGGTTTCATCAACAAGATGGACCGTTCAGGAGCCGACTTCTTCAACGTAGTTGGGATGATCAAGGAGATGCTCGGTGCACGCCCGGTGCCATTGCAGGTTCCAATCGGAGCGGAAGACGATTTTCGTGGAGTTGTGGATTTGATCAGCAACAAAGCGTTCGTTTGGAATGAAGAGGATAAAGGCATGACGTGGGATGAGATCGCAATCCCTGAGGACCTGGTAGACACGGTTAAGGAGTACCGAGGTTTGTTGATCGAAGCCGCTGCAGAGCAAGACGACACCTTAATGGAGAAGTACTTTGAGGATGCCGACAGCTTGACTGAGGAGGAGATCATCGAAGCCATCCGAAAGGCGACCATTGGAATGCAGATAACACCACTGCTTTGTGGTTCGGCATTTAAGAACAAAGGGGTTCAGACAATGTTGGACGCCGTGATGCTTTACTTGCCGTCACCGTATGATGTTGGTGCAATCACGGGAACAGACGTTGATGACGAGTCAATCGAGATTCATCGCAACCCTGATCCTGAGGAGCCATTTGCGGGCTTGGCATTTAAGATCGCAACGGATCCTTTTGTTGGACGTCTTTGTTTTGTTCGGGCATATTCAGGCACGCTTCCAGCGGGTTCGTATGTCACGAATACGCGTTCAGGAAAAAAGGAACGCATTTCGAGGATTTTCCAAATGCACTCGAACAAGCAGAATCCAATCGATGAGCTTGAAGCAGGTGACATTGGAGCGGTTGTTGGGTTTAAGGACATCCGCACAGGCGACACATTGTGTGCTGAAGGGGCACCGTTGGTCTTGGAGAGTATGTCATTTCCAGATCCCGTAATCGGAATCGCTGTAGAGCCAAAATCACAGGCTGACTTGGACAAATTGTCCAACGGTCTTTCGAAATTATCTGAGGAGGATCCAACGTTCCAGGTCCGCACAGACGAGGAAACAGGTCAAACTGTCATCTCGGGCATGGGAGAATTGCATTTGGAAGTCTTGGTGGACCGTTTGCGTCGGGAATTCAAGGTAGAGTGCAACCAAGGTGCGCCTCAGGTGAACTATAAAGAGGCGATCTTTGGACACGCCGATCACCGTGAGGTTTACAAAAAGCAGACGGGTGGTCGAGGAAAATTCGCTGACATTGTCATCAAGATTGGTCCATCGCCGACACCTGAGGAGGAAGGATTGGTATTCAAGAACTCTGTCAAAGGCGGAAACGTTCCCAAGGAATTTGTGCCTTCTGTTCAAAAGGGGTTCAAAGAAGCGATGAAGAATGGTGTACTCGCGGGTTACCAGATGGACAGCATGAGCGTCGAACTGCTTGATGGTTCATTCCATCCGGTTGATTCAGATCAGTTGTCTTTTGAGCTTGCAGCAAAAATGGCCTACCGTGCAGCAGTGCGCGGATGTCAGCCAAAGATTCTCGAGCCTATGATGCAGCTTGAGGTTGTGACCCCGGATGCGAATATGGGTGATGTCATTGGTGACCTCAACAAGCGTCGAGCTCTAATCGAAGGAACAGGCGAGCGAGCAGGAAAGACGATTGTGAATGCAAAGGTTCCGTTATCGGAGATGTTCGGATACGTTACAGACCTGCGAACATTGACTTCGGGCCGAGCGACATCGTCGATGTCTTTCAGCCACTATGCCAGTGCTCCGAATCACGTCCAAGAAAAAGTGATCGCTGAAGCTCAGGGCTAAAGCAAAAATTGAATCAGATGACTCAGAAAATCAGAATCAAACTCAAGTCCTACGATCACAACTTAGTCGATAAGTCGGCAGAGAAGATTGTAAAGACCGTAAAGACAACGGGTGCTGTAATCAGTGGACCTGTTCCACTTCCAACACACCAGCGTATTTACACAGTTTTGCGCTCACCTCACGTGAACAAGACCTCTCGTGAGCAATTTGAATTAAACGCCTACAAGCGATTGATTGATATATATAGTTCATCCTCAAAGACCGTTGACGCCTTGATGAGACTGGAATTGCCCAGTGGAGTCGAGGTCGAGATTAAGGTCTGACAGGAACATACCATTTGTTGTAATTAATACACTAAAACCATGCCCGGATTAATAGGGAAGAAGTTAGGTATGACCAGCATCTACAGTACCTCTGGAAAGAATATTCCATGTACAATTCTAGAAGTTGGTCCTTGCGTGGTAACGCAAGTTCGTACCCTCGAGAAGGATGGCTATAAAGCCATTCAGCTCGGATACGGTGAGCGCTCAGAAAAGCGCACATCCAAGGCAATGCAAGGCCATTTCAAGCGAGCAGGCGTGAGCTTGATGCGGAAACTTGTGGAGTTCAAAGGATTCAACGACGACGTCAAAGCGGGCGATGCGCTCAAGCTGGAAGACGTTTTTAACGAAGGCGAGTACGTCTCAGTCGTTGGTAAGTCAAAAGGAAAAGGTTTCCAGGGTGTTGTGAAACGACACGGCTTTGCCGGTGTCGGTCAAGCAACACACGGCCAACACAACCGTTTGCGCGCGCCGGGTTCTATTGGAGCCGCGTCGACACCAGCCCGCGTTTTCAAAGGAATGCGCATGGCAGGTCAGATGGGAAACAGCCGGGTCACCATTGAAAATCTCGAAATCGTGAAGATTTTGGCAGAGGATGGCGTAATGGTCGTTAAGGGAGCCGTTCCTGGA
>MDTC01100202.1_pt1 | contig 38363 bp, 35 predicted proteins | sample 811181 | NCBI WGS metagenome assembly MDTC01 (sample SAMN05326644, study PRJNA326480) | marine metagenome | isolation source: seawater | place: Pacific Ocean: North | collected 2011
ATTTATAATATCCACCAACCTATAACCAATACTAACCAGTAGAGATCATCTCGCGTGAAACATAATTTTATGTTTTCCTAGTTCTTTTTCTATGATCTTTTCTATTAGAAATAATTTGATTTCAGTCATGAATGAAATTGGACTAAAGGTACCTTCAAAACATGAGACCAAACAATCCCTAAAAATTGCATTAGTAGCCGATTTCCATATAGTAAATGATTCAAGTGCTTTAAAGGACGCCAAAGCGCTTTTGAAAAGTTGGGAATTATATAAAAGCTTACGACTGATTTTCAGTGAAAACAGCCCAAGGTTATGAGAGCGCCACGAGTAATCTTGATATAATAAAAAAACATAATTACCGAAGAATAAATAGCCAATGGACAAGCACTAGCTACCAAATGCTGGGAATCTCACTTTCAAGATTGTGATTAATATCTCCTTTACAGCCTCACTAGCCTGAAACGTCCAACCACACCTATACATGCCTGAAAAGAGGTATGGCTGCCTATATGGGTAATATTTCTTACAGGAATCCTTACAGGAATTCGGCACTTTTATAGAAAAATCGATATTAACTAAACCAAAAACAATGGCTTACATACTACTTTCTTATTGATGGTGCCCAGGGGCGGAATCGAACCACCGACACGAGGATTTTCAGTCCACTGCTCTACCGACTGAGCTACCTGGGCGTTGTATTATTGCTCATTTACCAAATTTTTTATTTTTGCAGCGAGAACAGGTTCTGATGTTTATATTTGGCTTGCCACAAAAGCGTCGTGTATTAAAACTTCTGACCTGATTTTCGTCAAGGATTATTGACTCTCAGGAACATAACCTTCAACGCTGTCGTAATTTTCACCAGAGAGAAATTTCAGCCGTTGCTCAGCTAGATAGTTGCGAGCGCTATGGTCTATCATGTTGAGCCTTTTTTCATTAATTAGAGTTGTCTGGTGCGCAATCCAATCGTCCCAAGCTTTTTGTGAGACCTCTTCAAATATTAATTGTCCTTGGGGCCCTGGAAATGGCGGTTTTAATAGCCCCGCAAGTTCTTGTTTATATTTTCTGCAAAAGACTTTTCTTGCCATAATTTACTTCTCTCTCAGTAACATCTCAATGTCCTAAATATTGAGTACATCATCGCATACTAGTTGTTCAGTTGCTCTAACAAAGAAACCACCGGCGCGGGCATTCCCAATAAAACAGGACTTTTTGGATTATACCAGCGCTCTTTACACTCTTTTAGGATAGTTTTTTCTTTAAGTCCCGTCGCGTTAATTAAAACCGGCAGATAGTCGAGGTGATAATGACTGAATGTGTGGCGACTAAGTGCAAGAGTGCGGCTCTTGATGAACTTAAGACCCAAGTCTCGTAATATCAAATCAAGCTCCTCCAATTTACTGATTTGAGGAAATACCCATAGACCTCCCCAGATGCCGTGTGATTTATTTTTCCGAAGTAGGTATCCGAGTTTTTCATTATGAATCATCAGAAAATATGTTTTTTTTACTGGGAGACGTTTTTTAGGTTTTTTCCCAGGATACTTTTGCTGTGTACCACTTGAAAATGCTTTGCAGCCCCTCGTTAAAGGACATAGATGACATTTCGGTTGAGAGATGCAAACAGTGGCGCCAAGATCCATCATCGCTTGACTAAAGGAGTCCGTATTTTGTGTCGGAGTGAGTTCCTCTGAGATAGACCAGAGATTTTTTAAGGGACGAGTGTGGCCTGGCCAGCCCTCTATTGCTGCGAAGCGAGCTAGCACACGCTTGACGTTACCATCTAATATTGCTCCCGGTTTTTTGAAGGCAATAGAGCGTATCGCTCCGGCAGTAGATCGTCCAATGCCCGGCAATTTGGTGAGGGTTTCAATTTCCGATGGGAAACAACCACCGAGCTGATTAGCAACTATGAGAGCAGTTCGATGTAAGTTCCTAGCTCGAGCATAGTATCCGAGTCCAGTCCAATAATGTAAAACCTCATCAATGGAGGCGTTAGAGAGCTCGCTTACGTCTGGGAAACGCCTCACAAAGCTCTCAAAATAAGGGATAACAGTACTCACACGAGTCTGCTGAAGCATAATCTCTGAAATCCAAACCGAGTACGCTGAGATGTTTTTCTGCCAAGGTAAGTTATCTCGGCCTGATACATAGAACCATCTTAAAACAGCATTCTGGAACTCTTGTGTTGTCATATAAGTTATAAATCGGAGAGCGTCTTCAAGAGATCCGATAGCCCTTTATTTTTTATCAGGCCTCCTAACGCACCTATGCTTGGAAGACACATTGGTGGACTCGTCGATAACACGTTACCCTTGCAGGTGAAAGGAATATCCTGACCCCGCATGCTGAGTTTGTTGAAACAACTATCTTGTGCATTAGATTCATCATTGAGTCGAGCTTTTAATAGGAATTGATAGTCTTTAGACCGCATATCAACCGCACCATGCAAATTCAAATCTATATTTTCTGTCCCAGAAATAAGGTCTCTGACCATAAGATGACCTGATTTTACCTCTAGCTCAGCACTGAGATCCTGCAGTGAGGTTCCAGTCGGCCAATTTTTAGAGGACCGAGCTCTTGTAAGTAAAGTAGCAGCTGAGCACAATGTCTGCTCCAAGTTGATTTTAGAGTAAAGGGGCTGCATCACAGAAATCGCTCCACTACCAACCGCAGAGTTAAGAAGATTTTCTAAATCGATACCATTGAATGCTATGTTAAACTCCATATTCAAAGAACCATTTATGTCTGAGTTGTCTATAATGGAAGGCAGCATGGATGAGAGATTTATTTTATGAAGGTTTATCTTTAATTCAGACCGCGGAATATTTCTTTGTAAATTGACGAGACCTGTTAAGTCTACGTAACCTCCGAATAGGTCCGCATTCAACGTATTCAGTTGAATGATTGACCGAAAGCTTGAAAAATTTGCAAACACATTGGAAATTTCAAATCCATCCATCTTCAGTTGCTCTAGATCAATCTCTATTTGTGTTTCGCCCGGCCACATAATCAAAGGAGCAAGAGGAGAGAGTAATATTGAATATTGAACGTCTGAAGTTTTTTGTTTTGTTTCCCTAGCTCTCGGGAGGTAGTTACCGAGGTTAAACGATTTCGCTGATAATAATACTTGAAGGTTTTGTTTTGAGGTGTCGCCAACCAACTTTAAGCCCAAAGGTTGACCGTCGATGCTCAATACTCCGTCAAGATGTGCCGTTTCGGAGGCCATAAAATCAAATTCGGCTGTTGCGCCGATATTTCTTAAAGACTGCTCTCCTCTCATTCTTGGTATTGAAAATTGTGGAAAATGAAGCTTCAAAAGCTCTGTCAAACCAAATAAATTTATATCGCTAAATTTTAAGTTGCCAGTAACCGCGCCGGATGCTCCGTCAATCAGCGTTTGCCCACCAATATTTCCTAGTTCGCTTGAAATCTCGAAGCTCGGAATTCTTATCGTTTGCGACCGAAGGTCTAGACCTAGCGAGGTTGTAATACTCATATTGAGTTTTTCGAGAACGTTAACTTGTAGTTTTACCGGAAAAGCATCGCCTTGCCCTGAAATATTGTCTACTCTTAGTTGGATATCGGACAAGATAAGCTTTGACAAAGGAATGGAGTTGAAGTGCACCTCGGCATTGAGAAGATGTATATCATCTATAAGATCGATTGATTCAGGACCGAGAATCCATTGATTCGATGTAGGATTGATGCTTGAACTTATGATGTGAAACAGCGTGCTCCAGTCTGTTGTGAGAGATAGTTTTTCGGCACGCATGTTACTTCCTTTGACAAATTTTATTTCAATTGAGTCTATAGAGATCCCCATATTAGGAAAGAGTAAAACATCAATCTCGCCATCAATCTTTAGATCAAATCCAGAGTTGAGTGCAAGTTGTTGAAGAGTGGGACGCAAATCGTTTGTATCGTATGTTTGAAGAAAATACACAATTGTGAGAGTGAGCAGGGCAATTATTAGCAAACCCACTGAGAACACTACCTTAAAAAGTCGATACAAAATTTGTCCTCAACAATGGGTGAAGGTTATCCGAGTTTTGCGTGTTGTTACAACTCCAAAGATTATGCATTAATCTACTATTTTTCTTAAACTCGCTGAATTAGTTGGAAATATCACGTTATTGATTAATACAAGCGTTATTCTTATCCGAGCTTTTTTTCAGTATACTTCGTTTTTGAGCTCATAACCCAATTTGAGGCTAACTTTTGGAGAAAGCTATGTCTGATCGTTCGGCGAAAGTGACGCGCGAAACTCTGGAGTCCCAGATTTCTGTGACAATAAATCTTGATGGCGAAGGACGAGGGAACTTTGCGACTCCAGTTAGTTTTTTAAATCATATGCTTGACCAAGTTGCGCGCCATGGTTTGCTAGATTTAGACATCGAAGCTCGCGGTGACACTCATGTAGATGATCACCATACTGTGGAGGATATTGGGATTACTTTTGGTATGGCTCTAGCAAAAGCAGTTACAGATAAAGTTGGCCTTGTTCGGTATGGCCATGCTTATGTGCCTCTTGATGAATCTCTATCGAGGGTAGTGCTAGATTTATCCGGTCGTCCAGGATTAGTTATGAATGCAAATTTTGTTCGTGGTCGTGTTGGTGATTTTGACGTTGATTTAGTGAGGGAATTTTTTCAAGGAGTGGTGAATCATTCTTTGATTACATTGCATATCGATAATCTTCGTGGTGCAAACGCGCATCATCAGGTAGAGACAATTTTTAAAGCTTTTGGAAGAGCGCTCCGGATGGCAGCCACTGTTGATGACCGAATTCCTAGTCTTTTACCCTCTACTAAAGGCGTACTTTAGACTAGTTTCTTATTGTGACCAAAGATAGCGTGGATGATGGGGAAAAAAACTCAAAATATTGCCATAATTGATTATGGAATGGGGAATTTGCATTCTGTGTCGAAGGCGCTGCAGCGAGTTTCGCCCAAAGCAAAGGTTTTAATTACTTCAGATGCCAAAATAATAAACACCGCTGATCGGATCGTTTTTCCTGGAGTAGGTGCAATAGGCGACTGTATGACAGAGATTATTCGACTCGAGTTGGATAGTGCTTTGGCTGTGGCAGTCCGAAATAAGCCAGTTTTAGCAATTTGCGTGGGGATGCAAGCACTAATGAAACATAGTGAAGAAAGTGGCGGTGTAGAGTGTTTGGGGTTCTTATCAGGAAATGTGAAACGTTTTAATGGGGAAATCGCCGACAGACTTCGATTAAAGGTGCCCCATATGGGTTGGAACGAGGTGTATCAAACCAAGCCTCATGCATTGTGGAGAGGAATAGATCAGAATTCCAGGATGTATTTTGTTCATAGCTACTACGTGGAGGTAGAGAATAGTGCCTTAAATGCTGGGGTCTGCAATTATGGAGTTTCGTTTTCAGCTGCACTTGCGTGTGACAATTTGTTTGCGGTGCAGTTTCATCCAGAGAAGAGTGCTGGGGATGGATTGCAGATGTTGGAAAACTTCGCGGAGTGGAACATTTAGCAAAAAGTTAAGTTCGGATTGGGTAGCTAATTACGGTTTACCTTAAACCTTAACCATTCTTGAACATCATCAAAATTACCGCGGAACGCAATTTTATCTTTTTTCTGGCTCAGTTGATAATTATACATGGGATCGTAGTAGTCTCTTAATAAGGGGGCGAGCCATGCTCTATGGTCAAAATAGTTATTACTACCCTGAGTTGCGAGAGCATGATCAATAAGATTCGAAATTTTTTTTGTTCTCTGACCTCCTAACCGTTTTTGTATTCGATGCAAGCTATCTTTTAAATACGAGCTAAATCGGCGGTCTCCGTCATCTGGATATCTCTTCAATGTCTTGCGATGGCGATCGATTATGTATTCATGTAAAAGACTTGAGACTCGATCATCAAAGGATTTGTCAATAATTACTATCGGACTTTGTTTCATTTTTTCGAACAGATTTGGGGGTATTTGTCGAGATCCAATCGTCCTACTTTCATCCTCAAAAATAATGGGTAAGTTTGAATTTATATTTACCAAATTAAGTAGATGAAGCAAAATATAACTCTCAAAATTTATTTGACTCGGTTGTTCTTCGAGGGAACGACCGAAGCTGGAGCCCTTGTGGTTTGCAGCACCCTCTAAATTTATCGTTCTAAACAAGGAATGAAGCATTCTCGTTTTCCCGGTACCAGTCATTCCGCTCAAAATGATTATAGAACCGGTTTTGATGAACTGTTGGAGGGTGTCAAGTAAACAACTTCTTATCGCCTTAAAACCTCCAGCGACTCGGGAACAAGGATATCCTGCGGCATGAATCCAATCTTGAGCAATTTGCGAGCGAATACCCCCACGGGCACAAAATAAAATAGAATTCTGATCTCTCTCCAGCTGCGTGCACCATGCCATAATGCGTTTCTCACGAGTCTCACCGCTAACTATCTGATGGCCTAAGTTGATCGCTGACTGCTGTCCTGAATGACGAAAGCATATTCCTACCTTTCTGCGCTCGCTGTCGTCAAGCAGCGGAATATTTATGCTCTTCGGAATCGTTCCATGTTCGAATTCACTGGGAGCCCTCACGTCTATCATTGTGGCGCCTGACAACAATGCTGACCGAATATCAGTTAACACAGTACCTATTTTTATCAAAGGAGAACTTACCTACGCACTAATATGAATTTGGGGTTGGTCTATTTTCTTTGGAATAATTGATCCAATCGAACTATAGAAGCAATCGTGTGTTTTCAAAATTTTTTCGACGATAGCCTGTTTTTCAGGTCGGACAGTTACGAGGAGACCGCCGCTAGTTTGGGGATCGCAAAATATTTTTTCATCATATAAATTTGAATTAATGATGTCGTCTTTGCAACTTTTCCAGTTCCGCTCGCTACCACCTGGGACCGCGCCATTATCGCAGTAGTCATAAATACATTTATCTAAAACTGGTATTAAAGAGCGGCTTACCTTGGCGGATACATTACTTCCTCTGCATACCTCAAGTAAGTGGCCTAGAAGACCAAAACCGGTTACATCCGTCATGGCGGTCACTCCTGGATGAGCAGCAAGACTGATGCCTACTTTGTTTAGTTTTAGCATACTAATTTCGGCAAGCTTCGCGTGCTCTGGTAACAATATTCCTCGTTTTCCGGCTGTAGTTAGAATACCCACGCCCAGAGGTTTGGTCAGAAAAAGAGTATCACCAACTCGTGCAGTATTATTCTTTTTCAGATTAGCTATGGGCACTGTTCCTGTCGCAGCAAGCCCAAAAATTGGTTCTGGAGAGTCAATAGAGTGACCTCCTGCTAGATGAATTCCAGCATCGTGACAGGTTTTTCGTCCTCCCTCAATGACACGTTGACCAGCAGAAAGAGGGAGCTTACCAATGGGCCATCCGAAAATTGCAATGGCCATCGCCGGAGTTCCACCCATTGCGTATATATCACTTAAAGCGTTAGTCGCCGCTATCCGTCCAAAGTTAAACGGGTCATCAACAATAGGCGTAAAAAAGTCGGTCGTACTTATAATAGCTCTACCATCTAAAAGGTCATAAACGGCGGCATCGTCTCGATGTTGGTTACCCACTAATAGGTTACCCTGAGGTGGTTCTACTAGTTTAGATTCCAAAAGGCTTGAAAGGCTATCGGGACTAATTTTACAGCCGCATCCCGCACCATGACTGAATTGTGTAAGTTTTATATTTTCCTGCATAATTTATTACCCTTTCGTCTTCTGATTTTTAAATAGGGTTGTTAGCGAGGCTTCGAAAGCTAGTAGTCAAGATAAAACATTAATATATCAACTTTAGTCTCCAACATAATCAGGCCTTTAAAAAGTACACGATCATCTTTATACGACATCACTGGGGGCAGCTGGGGGTTTTCCCAGAGTTCTATGGCCGAATTACAGACAATGACACGGCAAAACAGCTAGTCGCCACTTATTTGAGGAGCGCAAAGAGACCTGATAATGGTTAAGTCATTTAGTGAAGAAACTTTGCCGGTAAGATCATGCAGCAGCCCATCAGACAAACTATAGATCCAACCATGCAGAGATAAATCAATATTCTTGGTCCACGCGTCTTTCACTAAGTTTAGGTCACCAAGATTAACGATCTGGTTTAATACATTCAATTCACTAAGGCGGTCAAACCTCTCTGCTCCGCAATTCAGTGTGTCAAGGTTCCTTTTGTGATCAATACTGAGTTGGAGAATATTGTCTATCCATAAATTTATGAATTTTGATGATTGTTTTTTAAATGAAGATTCAATACCACCGCAACCGGTATGACCGCAAACTATTATATGTTTCACTTCTAGGAAATAAATTGCGTACTCAATAACAGAAAGACAGTTTGTATCATTTACATTCACCTGATTTGCAATATTTCGGTGTACAAAAATATTGCCGGGAGGTAAATCAAGAATTTGGCTCGGTGAGACACGACTGTCAGAGCAGCCTATCCAACAATATTTTGGCTTTTGCTGTTTTGATGTGTTTACAAAAAACTGAGAATCTTTATCTTTAAGCGACGTGGCCCATTCAATATTTCTTTGGAGGAGGTCTTCTAAATCATTCAATTCCAACTCCTTGGCGACCGGTTACAGATCTTTAAATGTGGCCATTGGTTGCTAAATAATTGATGTATTGTGCATCAGGATAACTGCCGGTTATCCACATTTGGAGTCACCACAATTGAGGCATGTCATACATCCATCGAGCAGTATGAGAGCTTTAGTACTGCACTTCTTACATAATTTCGCCGATTCGGGAAACCCGATGGTTTTGGCTTCTGTGGTTTCGTAAGCGGTCCGCTTTTCATCCATTATTTTTTGTTGATGTTCCGGTATCTTTGGTTTTGTGATGAGTCCTATTTTCTGCAGATGATCTTCTATGGCCCATCCGATTTCGGCCACTAAGGAGGGCATAAATTTACCCCCTGGTTTGAAGTAACCGCCCTGAGGATCAAAAACAGCCTTAAGTTCCTCAACTAAAAATGTACAGTCTCCACCTTTTCGGAATACGGCTGACACTACTCTTGTTAGAGCAACAATCCACTGGAAATGGTCCATATTTTTTGAGTTGATAAAAATCTCAAATGGACGCCGTAATTCGTGATCAGTACCTTCATTGAGCAAGATATCATTGATAGTCAGATAGAGGGCATGATCAGAGAGAGGCGTTTTGATCTTATAGGTGCTGCCCGGTAATGCCTCTGGCCTCGAAACTTTTTCATGCATTTGGATGATATTGCTATCAGGAATGGAAGACTTTTCCTTGAGCTCTGTCTCTCTTGTCAGAACCTTATAACCAACGATTTTTTGATCTATTTTTTTATTCACGAAGCTTCTCCAATGAGACATGTCATACTATTGATTTATTTAAAACTTTCCGTAATAACCCTCTTTCAAAGCATCAAAGAGGTTGGCAGCAGTATGCTTTTCTCCATCATACTCAATTTCTTCGTTACCTTTGAATTCAGCGGTTGATCCGTCTTCTAATGTAAAGCAATAAGTGGTGTTCTCTAAATCTTGTTCTTTCACCAAAACACCTTGAAACGCCTCGGGGTTAAACCGGAATGTAGTGCAACCTTTCAACCCTTTTTGCGCGGCATATAAATAGATATCTTTAAAATCTTCGTAACTAAAGTCCGTGGGTACATTTATAGTCTTAGAGATAGAAGAATCTACCCATTTTTGCGCGGCTGCTTGAATATCGACATGTTGTTTGGGCATGATATCCTCAGAGCTTACAAAGTATTCGGGAAGCGCATTGTCTGGGTTGTCAGAAAATGGCATAGCAGAACTATTTACTTGAGCTCTGTAAGCAAGTAACTCATATGAGTATACATCCACTTTTTCTTTAGATTTTCGTCCTTCCCGAATCACATTACGTGAATAATGATGCGCAAAACTAGGTTCTATTCCATTACTGACATTATTTGCCAGTGATAAAGAAATAGTACCTGTTGGAGCAATAGAGGTGTGGTGACTAAAACGGCATCCTTCTTTAGTGATGGCATCCACCAACTCAGGAGCTATTTCAGCAATTTTTTTCATGTAGTCACTGTACTTGCCGAGCAATAGCTTTCCGGCAATTTTTTGACCAATTCTGATACCATCTTCTGCGAGTTCAGGTTTTTTAAAAAGCATTTCTGCTGTTACTGTAAAACTGTCATCCATGATTTTTGCTGGCCCTTTTTCTCTTGCGAGGTCCAGCCCCGCTTGAAGACCAGACACTGCCATTTCACGAGCAACACGTTCAGTAAATTTTACTGAACTTTTATCACCATAATGCATACATAGCATTGTAATGGCAGATCCAAGGCCTAAAAAGCCCATGCCATGCCGGCGCTTGTATTCAATTTCTTGCCTTTGCCTATCCAGTGGTAAGCCGTTAATTTCAACAACATTGTCCAGCATTCTCGTGAAGACCTCTACGACTTCCTTGTATTGTTCCCAATCGAAATGCGCATCTTTAGAGAAGGGGTTGCGCACGAATTTAGTAAGATTTATCGAGCCTAGTAAACAGCTACCGTAAGGCGGCAATGGTTGTTCGCCACATGGGTTCGTTGCACGAATGTCTTCACAGAACCAGTTATTATTGTTTTTATTCACCTGATCAATAAGGATAAATCCCGGCTCAGCAAAATCATATGTCGACGACATAATAGCATTCCAAAGTTTTTGAGCTCGTATCGTTTCATAGATTTTGCACGCTACTAAGCCCTGTTCGTTGCGAACATAGCCCTCTAATGTTGGGAAGGGCTTCCAGACGATTTTTTCATCATTTAAATCTAGCCCGTTTTCAACCTCTTTTGCAGTGATTGGAAATGTCAAATCCCAATTTCCATTGTCTTTCACCGCGCTGATAAACTCTTCGGTTATAAGGAGTGAGAGATTAAATTGACGAAGGCGACCGTCTTCTCTTTTCGCACGTACGAAATCGAAAACATCTGGATGACTCACATCAAAGGTGGCCATTTGCGCACCACGTCGACCACCTGCAGAAGAGACTGTGAAGCACATTTTGTCGAATATATCCATGAAAGATAGTGGGCCAGATGTGTATGCACCTGCTCCCGACACATAGGCGCCTTTTGGTCTTAAAGTCGAAAATTCATAACCGATTCCACACCCCGCCTTCAAGGTCAATCCTGCCTCTAAGTTACTTTCAAGGATTCCTCTCATTGAATCGGGGACAATTCCTGAAACTGTGCAGTTAATTGTGGAGGTCGCAGGTTTGTATTCTTGCGCGCCAGCATTCGATATTATCCTACCCGCCGGAATTGCTCCATGCTGAAGCGCCCATTCAAACCGATCCTGCCAAAATTCCATATCCTCCGGATCTTCCACTTCTGCCAACGCAATCGCAACCCTTCGATAGGTAGCTGATATGTTTTGATCTATCGGATCCATCTGTTTGTCTTTTAATCGATATTTTTTGTCCCAAATATCTATCGATGCATCTTGCATTTTTATTCCGTCGTCTCTGATGATCGTTTCAATCGACCTTAGTTTGGCTACGCTCATTCCGATTCCTTTTATTCAACGCTATTTTTATAAACTCATGTTGTCAAATGACCTTCCACTTTTTTGCTTTTTTGCAACTCGTCGACTTGCGATCTTCTGTTATTCTCAATATTTGGTAGTATATAAATCTACAACTACTACATCTAGTATTATTTTTAACAATTTGTCTTCACTCTTGTTGGTAAATGTTAGGAAAAGCTGTGGATAATTCTGCTGATACCACAAGCATTTTCGATCTTAATAGGTCTTTTTGCTTGGGGATAAGATAGGCATGTTAAAGAGTCTGCTGGTTTTTGTTGAGATGTGAAAACCACTTCGATAAGCTTACGTCTGCGGTTTCAAATTTTCTGTTTGAATTTGCTTTTCTTGTCACAGTTGTGATACCGATTTAAATTTAGAGTGGAAAAACTTTCTTTTTTGGCAATTTTGGGGTTGTGGTGTGGATATTTTTGATTTTTCGAACGGCCGAGATGGCTATTATGGCCAATATGGGGGGGTGTTTCTTCCTGAGGTGCTGCATAGCACTATCGAAGAGCTCCTACATTGCTTTAGGGAATGTAAAGAAGACCCCAATTTTTGGAGGGAATATGTACGACTGTTACAGAACTATTCTGGTCGTCCAACGCCGGTAACACATCTTCCAAACCTGTCAAGTCATCTTGGTGGCGCGCAAATTTACGTCAAGCGCGATGATTTAAACCATACTGGTTCACATAAAATGAACAATGTCATGGGACAAGGACTATTGTGTCAGAGACTTGGAAAGAAAAAGGTTATCGCAGAGACTGGGGCCGGGCAACATGGATATGCCACGGCTACAATGGCTGCACGCTTTGGTTTTGATTGTAAGATTTACATGGGAGCTGTTGATGTCGCGCGCCAGCGGCCTAATGTATTTTGGATGGAAAATCTTGGTGCTGAAGTGATAGCAGTGCAAGATGGGCAAAAAACCCTTAAAGATGCCATTAATGAATGTATGCGTGATTGGGTTTTAAACATGACTGATACTCATTACGTCCTCGGGACAGCCTGTGGACCGCATCCCTTCCCAGAAATGGTAAGCTGGTTTCAGTCGATTATCGGCATTGAAGCTCGCGAGCAAATCTTGGCTTTAGCCGGAAAGTTGCCGGATCGGATTTATGCCTGTGTCGGAGGTGGATCTAATGCAATCGGTATTTTTCAGGGATTTTTAAATGACGACAATGTTGAATTAGTAGGTTGCGAGGCGGGCGGGTTTGGTGCGGGCTCTAATATGCACGCAGCTCGTTTGGCATACAACGACGCCTCTATAGGAGTAGCGCAAGGCTATAAGACCTATTTTCTACAGGATCAGCAAGGAAATATGCGAGAGACACACTCAATTGCCGCTGGGCTTGATTATATTGGTGTTAATCCTATTTTTTCTTACTTGTGGGAACAGGGTAAAGTGCGTTTTGAGGCAGCTACCGATTTGGAGGTCAAGGAAGCTTTACGGCTAATCATGCGGACGGAGGGCTTGATTCCCGCGTTAGAGACTACGCATGCGTTTGTAACTGCGATTAAGGAGGCGCAAACAATGGCGGCTGATCAGATTATCCTAATCAATCAGTCCGGTCGTGGCGATAAGGATATCTTTATGATTGCGGATGCCCTTAATGATCAACAATGGAAAAGTTTCATAAAGGATAAAGCAGCCCAGTATCGGCTTGAGGAAAACTGATGGAACTGAATACTTATATTAGAGAACGTCGTCGGGAAAAGGAACTTCTAATTATGGCGCATGTCGTCTGCGGGTATCCATCTTTTGAGGAAAATATGCAGGCACTAGAAATTATGCAGCAAGCAGGCGTAGATCTGGTAGAACTGCAGTTTCCCTTTTCTGAACCTAGTGCTGATGGACCAATTTTTGTTCGGGCTAACGAAGAATCACTTAAATCTGGCACCACGATTGACCAGTGCTTTGCTTTTATGCATGCTGTAACTTCGCGATTTACGTTCAAAGTTTTAATGATGGGATATTATAATACCGTCTTTAAAATAGGTGAAAAACACTTCTTAAAACGTTTGTCTGCTGCGGGGGGTGTTGCATTTATCCTTCCTGACCTTCCGATTGAAGAGTCAATCATGCTTCGTCAGGAAGCTTTATTACGCGGTGTCGATCCGATCATTCTAATGACGCCAACAACTAGTGATAAGCGTTTGGCTGAATTGGGTGCGGCAAGCAGCGGAATGGTTTATGTTGTTGCCCGAAAAGGGGTTACAGGGACAAAAAGTAATATTGATGCCGGAGTGTTGGCATTGCTTGAGCGGTGTCGCAGGCACACCGATGTTCCACTAGGCGTTGGGTTTGGAATTTCAAATCGCGACGATTTGCAAGTATTACGTGGAACTGCCGATATTGCCATCATCGGAACAGCAGCATTAAGGATCTGGCAGAATGCAGGTCCTAGTGGTCTAAAAGATTTTTTTCATTCACTTGGTTGATATTAGCATTAGGGACACCGAACATCTTGTCGCTTTTTTCATGTAGATGTAACCCTATCTAGTTGATAGTGCTTAAGCTGTTGCGCCAATCATTTAAAACCTGAAAACGAACCTCTTCAAGTGACGGCAAGGGTCCTAGCTCAAAGGATTCGATACATATCAAGTGGTATCCATTCGCAGATCTTATGGGTTCGCTCCAACATGGCAATGATTGGGTATTTGAGGCGAGGGATACGATTTTATTTCCGGCTTCTTCACCGAAGAGTTCCTCAAGTCTGACGCTTGAAACCTGCTCATAATGATTAAGTAGAGGATTCCGGTCACCGGTCGGAATGATTCCCTGTTTGCTTGCTGACAGATCTTTCAAAGCAGCTTCATATGCATGTCCGCCTCGAGCTGAAATCGCGTATGTTACCTGTCTAAATGATATTAACGAACTTTCTCGGTAATCCTCTTGGTTGAGTTTGAAAAAATTTTGGAGCTCAAATTCTGAGGGCTCTATATTTGTGGTGACTGTTTTGGTTAGTCCGACTAGACGTTTTTCCAGACTACTTTCGGCGAGCTGTTCATTAACTTGTTGTGGAGATTCGAAGAGGTCATGTTCCTGTTTTATTGATAATTTATTCTCAATGTTATTTTGTAATCTATGCAATATGCCTGATTCTATTTTCGGGGCTGCTAAATGTGGCAATTTTGACTGCTGGTCGGCTTGCATGTTTAAGATCAAAAACAAACTAAGGGTTAAACCAGCAATTAAGTAAAGAATTAAAAGCTCGATCTTCATGTCTAATGTGCGCTCATTCTCCACATATCATTTGTTAATGAATTTCATTGTCGGAATACTTTTACTATATCCCCCGCGAGCGGCTCCCCGGCAGGATACAGGCCGTTTATCACTCTAAGGGTGTCCACATCATTTTTAGAGAGGCTGAATGCCTTCGCTAAGCCGTCAAAAGTGGTATTAGCTGTCGCTTTTACGTAGTGGATGCGCTGCGGCCTCTGGCCTTCTATTTCGGCTCGCGAAATCGGCCTAAAAGTATTGATGGCCTGCAACAATAATTTATCCTGTTCGGCGAAGTCGGCACCCTCATTAGTTGCTCCCTCGAATACATATGCGCTCAACTTATAATAAATTACGGCAACGCGGATAATGGACCTTTGTTTTGTGATTTCATCAAATCTTGGGATTAGTCCTGTAAATCCTTTCAACTGCGACGGAGTGATTTCCTCTCCATTTTTAATTTCAGAAATGTTCAGTTGATTATACAGATATTCTTCGGGAGTCTGAGCCGTCCTCGCTAAACGCGACATACTTAGTGTTGATAGCCCATCAGGTTCGCGCCCTGTAGTAGCTGTCGGCGCGGGGCCGCGCGAGTGCACCCATCCTTTTGGGTAATCAAATCTAACGCGCCACGTTAAGTCTGAAAAACGCTCTTTAGGTATATCTTTGGCAAGGAAATTTTCACCCCAGATCAAGTTCTGTGTGAGAGCTCTATATTTTTCAGCGCCGTTTCCACGGGTGCTATCAATCGTTAGGTTTTTTGCACGAGAAACTACTGCTCTTAAACGTGCGTCGTTTCGAGGGTGTGATGCGAAAACTCCATGATAGGTGGGTCTTATTGCCCCTTTCCTTTTTGCTTGATCTTTTTGAAGCGTTTCGAAATCTTTCATGATCGATAACATTGAAATCATTTGATCAACATCGTAACCCAGTTTCGCCATATACTCTGCGCCGCTCTGATCTGCTTCAAGCTCATGATTGCGACCCATTGAACGAACTTTTGAATTACCATAGGCCATTCCGGCTTCATATACCTCGTTACTATTAGCTAAAACTGCGGCCACGGTCGATAAGATTTGAGTTGCGGCACCGCTAGTCGACTGCTTGTTAATATGTCCCCGAGTCACATGTGCTACTTCATGCGCAATTACAGAAACAAGCTGAGCCTCGTTACTAACATAGTTTAAAAGTCCTCGATTAATGTAAATGTAGTTATCCGCCGTAGCAAAAGCGTTAAGAGCGGGGTCATCAAGTAAGCTAAAGATAAATTTTTCGTCCGCCATCTCTGATACTGATACAACTTGAGCTCCTAAGTTTTCGATGTAGGAAGTAAGCTGTGGGTTCTGAAATAATGGTGTCCGCTTCAATAGTTCCTCATATTGTTTTTGGCCACTAGAGACAGATAGGCCTGTCTGCGACGCTGCAAATGTTGTGGCAAAGACGGCTACTTTAATAAACAAATTGAAGTTTCGGATTGCAGACATTTTTTTACCTAAAGCATACTTTTTTTATTTAAATATTGCCTCTAGCTGTGAGGAAAGTCCTTTGCAGGCATCACTTTTTACCGGCGTCAAAAGCGGGATAGGGGCAATGGCACCTATGAGATATGAAGTGCCTTCAGAATCGACTCGAACGCGGGCTACTTCACTTACGTCTGATAGATCCCAAACGATTGCCTCATAGATAGATGCCTTGTCCCAACTTGCAAAACCAAAACATCCAGCGCCTCCAGGACCTGCTGCACAGCTAATAGAGCCGTTTCTGTCGAGTGTTTCTGTCGAACCGTCTAACCACACCAAGAATCGTATCCCTCTTTCTGTTATCGCTTTTTTAATTAATGGCTCCTGAATTAGTTGTCGCATGCGAAGTAATCCCTTTGGCGCTGTTCTAGGTTCAAGCCATGGATATAAGGCGTCAATTAGCCCGCGTTCGGGTAAAACATTTAGGCTTTGCGATCGTAATTTATCGCCTACACAGGCAACAAATTCATCGTCTGTTTCATAATGTCCCGCATCTCTGCGTCCAAGGAGAGCGATAGTCTCCCCGGTTCCCATAGATACTCCTTCATCAAAGCTTCGGTACTCGTCGATAGTTGTAGTAGTATTACAAGCGGTTAGTATGAAAATTAATAGGAAATTTATTACAAGTGGCATGTGTTACGAACTCCCCGATTTTTCTCTGAGATGTCTTTCGACTGCTGGAATTCTATAGAAATCAAGACTAAGTTTGGCACCAATATCTCGCAGAGCGGCTCTGGTAGCAGAACCTACAGCCTTTTCTTTTTGCAGCATGAATGAGTCGGACGTTTTTCCATACACCGGCATGAACCAGTTATCGATAAGGTTACCTTCAATGTCAGTAAGCCTAAGATTGTACTTGATCCAAATTTCATAGACGTTGAGGTAGTTTTGAGAGGGAACTGCGATTTGCGCCTCTACTACTGAGGGATAAATTATAATATCTGGCGACTGTTCTATCTTGTCCTCTGAATCAAAAAAATCGACTGTGTCGAACAGAGCCGCGAAGGTCTTCCGCATAATATTTTCTTGGGCGCTTCCAATTGATAACTTCGTCTTAGTACTGGGACTTGCAACATAATTTGAAAAGTCTGGTGTGAAAATCACGACAGCATGGAAGGCACGCGATGGTGCCAGAAGTTCTGGAAAACTCTCCTCAGAGAGTACTTGTGTAGTTCCACCGCATCCTTTGACGAATAACGCCATGCAAATAACTGTAGTAAAAAAAAGTGGATGCTGGCTGCGCATATCGGTACCTAATCTAGTTTAAGCTGTTTAATCCAACGAAGGTGCCACCATTGTTATAGCTTAATTCTCTCATGAGTGCTGCAAATTTAATCGCTCCAGTTCCCGGTTCTCTTCCCGCAACAAACTGAACAGGAAATCCTATCGCATGAATCCTTGCGAGACCCCCAATCGTGCGATCAATTTGATTAATTTGATTCACCATGTCAACGACCCGCTTGACTGACCGGCCTTGGAAGTCGTCTCCTAATATATATATGCTTATTTTTCTGTCTCGTTCGTAAAAGTCGCGCAGCGCTCCCTCTATCCCTTCCACGGGGCTGGAATTGCTGAACGGAGCCCACTGTTGCAATGTTCTCACGATGTCGTCTCTTTGATCAGGATTATCTGCAATCCACTGACCTCTATAAGCGTCATACATATACTGCCCCATATCATTGAGCACTTGAAGTCCTTTTACTTCTGGATATACATCTAAAATGTTGATCATTTCTTTTTGTACTTTTTCCCACGCCCTGCTTTGCATACTGCCAGATGTATCTATTACAAAAATAATATACTCACTATCGGCGGGAATTCCGCCTACGAGATCATTTTGACTTCTAGAGCCAGCTTCTTGTAGACGAAGCATTTCCTCAGACAGCACCTGTTGAACGAGTTTCAGTTGTTCTTTCTCTTGAGCTAATGACTGAGCATTTTTCGTTGCTTGGGCCTTGGCGGAGGCTAATTGCGCTTGTAAGCGGGCAATTCTCTCCAGAAGTTGTGATAGTTGCTCCTGCTGAGAAACTAGTTGTTCCTCTAACAGGATTGTATCCCCTCTAATATCAAAGAGTTCAAGCTGAAAAGCCTTGAGTGATCCTACAAGTTGATCCTTCATATCTTCGATGGTGGCTGGATCACCAATCCTTGCGATCACAAGAAGTAGCACAATTGCTCCGAATCCGCAGCTGATCACGTCGAGGAATGCCAAACTCGCCTCGGAGGTTTGACGCCTTTTAGTTTTCATGTGTCGACCTCGAATTGATTATGCATTTTATGGCCAGTCCCGAGAGGGGGCGATAAAGGCCCCTTGAGTATTTAAAGCGAGTTGCCAATACAAGGCTGCAGCCTCTGGGTCGCCCTCCATAGGAAATAATATTGTGTTCACCGGGATTCCATTGGGTATCTTTTTGATTGCATTTTGAAAGTATTTTCTTCTCTGTTCACCGTCAACCATCGAGGAGGAAGGTACCCGCGCACCCTGTGTTGGCAGACCATCGGTAAGAATAAAAATATTGTCCGGTGATTTGTCGAAATTATTTATGCTTACCACCGCATTCTCTAAGCTTGTGCCGGCGGTAGGTGTGAAAGCGCGCAGACCGTCTACAGCCCGTTCAATTGATAGTGAGTCGGCGGCGTCAAGCCATTCTCCATCGGTGCCGTTAATGGCCGCCGAGACCGACGTATTAAAGATGTATAACTGAAATCTGCTACTGGCAGGGAGCTGTGCTAACAACCATTCCACTGTACTCATTGTCCAAACCCATTTTGGGGCTGATTGACGTTGTTGGATATCCATATTGCGTCGAATAATCGCATTAACTACATTATCCGCTAGCATGCTGGCCGAACCGTCTACAAATATCAAAACGCGCTCACCACCCAGTTTCAGACCCGTTAAGTACTGTCGGTTACCATCCCCGACAAATTCTCTAACTTTGTCACCATATTCGGTATCTTCTAGCTCTGCGGTTTCTTTTTCGAGGATTTCTACTTGACGCCGAAGTTTATCGATTTCTTTTTGGGGATCGGTTTGAGTACTATTTTCTGCCTCTTGTAATTCGGTGATAACCCGTCTTGATAGTCCTTGTGCTTCGACAACTTTGGTTTCCAAGACCTCAAGGCTATTTAGGAGTGCTGCTTTTTGTTCTTCGGCAACTAGAAGATCTTTTTTCAACAACTCCATTTCTGCTGCAGCGTTCGTGTTTGGGTCTTGCAACTCTGACGCGCTGTGCCTAAATATCAAAAAAAGGAGTGTAACGGCGCCAAACCCACATGCCATGATGTCCAAGAAGGACAAACTTAGCGCGATATTTCGGCGTTGTTTAGGCATTAACCACCTCAATCAGTGTGAGCTGGTGTTTACCAATATGGAGAGATTCGCCGGGCAGTACTTGGCTTGGGAGAAGAGCATAAAGGTGCTCTTTTTTGTAAGTGATCAAGAGATTTCCGTCTTCCAAAGATAAAACTAAATCAGCATTGGTATGCTGCTTGCCGGTGATGAATAACCGATCTCGTGAAATCGAGAAGCTCAGGATAGAGCTTAGAGGCCATGCGCATCTGTCGTGCAGAAGGTGTGTCGCAATCCGTCCTCGAGATTTGTTTTTCTGGATGGACGCCACATATATAGTTTGATCGCTTATTTGCGAGAGTAAAACCTGGTTTAGCCTTTGAAGAGGTTTTTCCTCTCGTTGCGCTTGCGTCGCAAGTCGCATGCATTTTCTTTCAATAAAAGTGTCCTCTGGCATTTTTACTTCTCTTAATGCTGGACATAATGATTTTAGCAGGCCACTTTGAGGCGTCAAACATAATTGCTCAGTCTCGTAATCCTTCAAAGCGGCTTTTAATACCTCAAATTTTGGGTCGAGCATTTGTTGAATGTGTTTGAGATCTAAATGCAGTGTGAAGTTTGAGTCAGGAGACTTGATATCGATGATAGACTCTGAACTCGTTTTGAATTTTTCTATAATGCTTGGCAGCTGATTGAATAAGTTCTGTTGAGCAACTGCAGAGTGCATTGGATCGTAACGCGTGGCGAGGATAGAACGCTCTGAGATATACCTTGCGCAATTTTTCAATAATTGAAGCGCACCGATGTCTGAAATTACCTCAGAGTTTAGAATCTGCAGGTATTGTCCTGTGTTCTCTAGGTGAGATATAACCGTTTGATGCCCATGTAGTTGGATGATCGCGCGGTGATAGTCTTCAGCGTATAAAAGAGCGCTTTCAATGACCCCACAGGTTTTGGCTGGCACTGCCTCGATCAGGCCTAGCAGAAGCTGAAGTCGGCGGTCATTGAAGCTGCTGGGGATCGCAACCAAGAGCTCAGGTGAGTCGATCTTTGAAAGCAATTCGGAAAGTTGGAAAAAAGAAAGATCTGCATGGTGTCGCGCCCAGCATGTTGGCCTATCCAAAGGTTTTTCATCCAACTGGTCCCAGTGTCTTGTGTAGCTGTTCTGCGGCTCCAACCATGCAAGACGTCTCGCTTCTTCTCCTGCAATCAGCCCCTCCTCAGAAATATGGACATAAGCTGGTGATTGGTACTTGCGTTCATCCTCGATAAACATTTGAAGGCTCTGTCCATTAAAAACGACCGTTGCCAGTGTCATACTATGCACCTAGACCTTGAGGAAACGCAGTAGTTGGGTTTCACAGTGACGTTGTGAATCATGGACGAGGCGTTCTTGTATTAATTGGAGTTGGTGCATAAAAAACATTACTACCATACTGATTAGTAGTGCGACAAATGTGGAATTGAACGCAACTCCAAGGCTACTAGTAACGCCAGCGATATTTCCCTGCATGGCTTCATGGGCTTGACCTAGTGCTGCACCGATCCCTCTCACAGTACCAATAAAGCCAATCGACGGTATCGCCCAAGTAATGTAACGGATCATCGACAACTCTGAATCAAGGCGCTCACTCTCAGTATCACATACTGCAGCCACTGCGTCGTTTGCAGACTGAATGTTACCAGTCATTTGGAAGCGCATGAGCGCTGACTGTAACGCCCTTGGGAGCAATAGGTTACGTTGTTCTTCTGCCAATGATTCAAGGGCTTTTGTAAATTGATCTACGTCTTCGACCAGTATCCTTGATCCCTCCCTAACATTGATTAACGCGCTGCTTAACAAAGCTTGTTCTTTGTATACGGACCGAGTTTTGAACCCCATGATAGCGAAGGCCCAAACCATTAGTATAAAACAGGATTCCTGCTCTAGATCCTTGATTACGACAAAGATAGAGCGTGGCACCACATAGTTTCCGTCTACCGAAGCCCGTTCCACTTGTTGACGGATAATGACATCAGCATTAGGTCTGACCAAAGTCACGAAAATTGTATGTATGACTATAAACGTTAGTAATAATGTAACTAATTGGTAGTACAACTCGTTAGTATCTCTTTTCATCATTTAATCCAATTCTCTGGCAGTTTTAAATATCTGCAGGCAAGGGCACAGGAAAATCTTCTGATATTTCCTCAGAAGGCTTGAACTCATCTTTATTTATGTTCTCATCGATCCTTTTTTCTTTTACCGTGCTACTTTTTGTCTCTGATTCAAGCGCTTCTTTTTGGTCTTTTCTTTCCTCATCAGAGTCGGCTACGTAGGAGAAAAAAATCAATGTTGGGATAGTAAGTGACAAAAGAATTCTGATCATTTTTCTTCAGTGATCCTATCCACATATCTAGCAATCCGAAAGCCTAGATCAATTCTCGGATCGTTTCCATGATCTCGGTAAGTGAGCCGTAATTCTGACCTTGATCCCATTGCCCAGCTAGCACCTCTGATCACATGTCGGGTCCCTCCTTCGGGGCCTTTGAGATCTATCAAGGGTTCCCCTCGGTGGGGTTGCAGATCATAATAATCGTTCACCCACTCGGCTACATTTCCACCTATGTTATAAAGTCCCTTCTTATTCGAGGGGAAAGTCCCTATTGGAGCAGAGACTGGGTACCCATCTGTGTAGCTAAGTAATTTAAATCGTACTAGTTTTGCAGCTGCTATATCAGCATAATTGCCAACCACTCGATCAGGAGGAAAGCGGTCATTTTCCCACGGATAAATTTGAGCAGACCCGTGAGGACCAGTCCTCGCCACCCACGACCATTCTGCCTCGGTCGGAAGACGGTATCCGTTCGACGACCAATCTATTCTCTCGGTTTGATCTGTATTTATTAGATAGAAGGGTGACAACAGATCTTGTTTGCTAAGCCAGTTACAAAATCTTATAGCTTCTTCCCAAGAAACATTGACCACGGGTTGTTCCTCCATGTCAAGGGTCTTTCCGGAAATTGCCGATGAGCTATGGTTTGTTTTCCACATGCGAAATTGTCGATTTGAGACCTCGGTTTCCCCAATGTAAAAGGGTCTTTTGAGTGTTACAGCGCGTTCGACTTCATTTGCTCGTCGTCCAGGTTGCCTACGGGGTGCTCCCATGAGGAACGGCGCCTTTGGACGCATTAGTAGTAACTGTATGTCAGCAAAGGTCTTTATTCGATTGGGACGTGTTGACCAATATGCCGCTTCCTCCGTCAGGAGGGTGACTGAGAGCGCTTGCTGCTGTGATGGTTGCGGTAATACCTTAAATGTTTCAGTTCGATACCCTTTCTGCTCTATTCTGAGTTCATGTTGCCTTGATGGCAACCGAAGTGTTTGTGATCCGGTACTGAAAAACTTGTTGTCAACGTATACTTTTGCTCCTTCGGGGGATATGGAAAGTGCAATTTCTCCGATGTCCTCTTGAAGTGTTAACTGCAACTTAAGTACTTGGTCGGAGGCAACAGTAAACCCATGCAGTTTTTTGATATATCCCTCCAATATCATCTCGATTTTGTGGCGTTGTTTGGGACGAACCGGTATCTTGAGTGGCGAAATTCCCTGAAAATTACCGTTGAGTATTATGCTTGCGCCAGTTGGAACAGTCTCTAGCTGCAGATACCCGTCCGCTGTGACTAGGGGAATTGGCGGGGATACCTGCGTTTCACCGGCAGTGATACTTAACGTACCCGACCAATCATTGAATCCGCTTTTTTTAAGCAAGATGGAACTACCTGACTGTAAAACCTCAGCAGTGGCAGGCGTATTACCTACGAGTTTATCATCTATCCAAAGCTCAGCGGCATTTGGTACAGAGTCAATTTTCAGCGTTCCCCAGCCGGGTTGCAGCTCAGCTTCAAGGGTTTGTGTTTCACCAAGACCAATGATGTCAACGTCATATTTTGAATCGAGGTACCTGGCTTTGGAGAGGACGATTTGATGAGTGCCTTTTCTCAATCCCTTAATAACTCCAGGTAGGATAGCGACAGATGGCGCACCATCTACCAGCGCAGTTATTTCCTTTAACGTTGATTCAACCTTTAATTCTCCTGGAAGGGGTTCCAGTACTATGTTCAACTGTTGTTCATTATTTGATAATACTTCAAGGTCCATATCGTGTTGTTTATAACCGGTGGCAGTTACTCTGACCTCATATTTTCCCGGGAGTAAAAGATAATTTGATCCGATTCTAAACGATACGCCTGACAACTCGATGCGGCTGTCTAGGGGAATGGTGGTAATGATTACTGGACTTGCTGATGCAAGGTAGAGCATCACAAGTGAGCCTGCTGCGAGGGTAATAGCTAAGACCCACAAACCCACGGAAGTTTTACCCCTATGCTTTTTGGTTTTACCGTCGAGAGGGGAAAATTTTGTGGGCTTGAGGTTCTCTGTAGGCTCCTCTTGATCTGTTGAGTTCATATCTTCGCCTGGGCTGCAATGATTGCTGACGAATTGTGGTCTACTTCATACACTGACCACACAAGATCGCATCACTGGATTTATATTGTCTCACTACAACGAATGTCAATGGGCACATTATTTGAGCCGATGTCGACCGTAAATTCTATCAAAATGTCTCGAAATCCGGTCCTGGCGCCAAGAATGCTGTATTTTCCGGGCCGCAAGGACACTGTTTTGCGCGCAAAAACCCCAAGTTTTGAAACGCGAAGCAGGGTCACTTCAGTTTGACCATCTGACTGAAGAATAACCTCGGTGGCAGTTTGTGATCGCTCAAGTAATTTCTCTAGATCTCTAATTTGGCCCGATAACTTCGGTGTATTAACACCGTTATCTGCGATTCCAAGTAGATTATCTAGTAAGACTTTTGCTTCAATATAGGTCTTTTGATTAGCCAAGGCTAGCGGAGATGCAAGTACGGCGTTAGTTTGGCGATCCATATCACTGCGAATTAAAGCATTGATCTTTTTGACTCGTGGTTGGACTAGAGTGTCGTCCAGGAGGATAAGGTCGTTGTAGATATGCAATGCCTCGGCCCATTTTTCGTCCGATTCCAGCTTGCTGGCTAGTTCCATTTTTTTTGTTACTTCGAAATGTTGTTGTCGCGTCTCAAGTTGTAACAGTGCCTTGTCGACGGATATTTTGCTCTTATCCAATGTCCTTGCTGATAAAAATGCATTCCTAGCGCCTTGAAACTGATTTTTTCCGAGTTTATCCCATCCAAGACTCATCAGTGACTGAAAATCTCGACCCTGAATTTTTTTGCTAACTTTTTTAAGCGCTGTTCTCGCTGGAGTGAAATTATCATCGAGTTCTAGTGCTAATTTATAGTAGCGCTCGGCCAAGTTTAATTTACCAGAATCTTGATGTTTAGTTGCATTTTGGAAGTGTTCAAGGACCTCCGGCAGTGATTCACTCCTCTTTAACAGTGAGGTGGCTTGAGGATTTTCAGGTGCTATTGTGGTTGCAGTTTGAGCATGTTCTCTGGCCTCATACACCTCTCCTTGAAGGATGCTTTTCAATCCACTTTTTATGCTTGCTTCGAGCGTGGCCTCAGCGGTTATCTCCAGCTCTCTCAGTCTGTCAAGTGCGAGATTATAACTTACCATCGCTTGTTGATATTTTGTATCCAAGTATAGTTGGTCACCAATTTCAATTAACTTAAAAGACTCAAAGAATACACTTTCCCCCCATTTTGTGACTCCGCGAGAATCTAATGAGTCCCTCGTTGTGATTATTTGAGCCAGCAACTCTTGCGAAGCAAGGCGATACTTTTGCTTTTCAGCTAACTGAGAGGGAGTAAGCTGCGGTACTGGTAGATTGCTTTCAATTAGATTTTCTTTAATTGTGAATAACGGTTCTTCTATCACCCTTGGGAGTACAAAAGCTATACATATCGAAACAGATATTAGCAGCAAGAGTGTTGTCTGTTTTTTATTCATCTTCCGGCGTTCTCCGCTCCTCAGCATAGATCTGTAGTAATAAGGCCTGCCATTGTTGGTACTTAGCCTGTACGTTACCAGAGAGGGTCACGGTTCGGTCTTCGAGTTCTATTATCTCAGGTGCCAGAGTTGTTTCGAGACTGGAACCCATTTCAGCCACCGACTCATTATAACTCGCCGCCCTCTGTTTTTTTTCAAGACCCGATTTCACTAACAGGCCTCCTGCCCCTGCTGTGGTGGTACTTGCTAAGCGGCCCGCGCTGGAGTCACTCTCAAGACGACCATATATTCCTGCCACGATGGTTCCAATTCCCGCTATTATGCGTTGGTTTCCTTGTTTCTGCAGTTGTCTTGCTTTCACAACCGAGTCATAGGATGCTCGCCTAAAATCCTGATAGGGAATGTGCATTCGCCGCGAAAAACTGTCGTAGAATTCTTGCATCCGGTCTATGTAAAGGTGATCTCGATCTCTAATTCGGCGCACTCTCTCTAAGAGTGGATCTGCGTCTGCTGGCAGACGAACTATCTGTAATTTACCTTCCTTATCTGTCCGTGTGTATGGGTTAAAAGCTTCTGGAGAAAACTGTTGAGCGAAACGCATTTCCGATAGTTTTCGCAGATCGAGCGCGCGTTTTTCTCCATAACTTTCGTATTGTCGAAGAAGCTCATTCGCTACGCTGATGTATAGATTTTGAAACGGATCACCGGCACCCTTCCTTCTTCTGTCATATGCATATTTTCCGACAGTCGTCCGGTATTTTTTGGTAAACCATGTAAGGTCTGCGCTGTCTCGAGCCACAATCTCCATTGCCAAGGTTTCACCGTCCGATTGTAAAATAGTACCTTGAATGTATAAATCCATTATTGCGTCTTTGTTAGGGATGACTCGAACAGGTCCCCACGCACCGCTCTTTTCAAGTACTCTCAATAGCTGGGTCGAAAAATATACTGTTTCTGCCAACCGGACTTCGGGGAAGACAGTGTCATCCTCGTCAGTGAGATTAAGACCGTCGTCGAACGCAACGATTCCCACATCCAGTAGCGCTTGCACCGGAATTGATTTTGTGGGTGAAAGGAGGGTGATTGGGGTCGACGAAGTGATCTTATCGATAGCCGCTTGTGAGCTTGCGGCCATACAAAACGTTACGGCGATGACAATCTTCCAAAGATTGGTCCCATTTCCGGTAGGAAAAATGTGGTTCTCCATATTTTATTTTCGTCCTTTGGCTCGGCGATACTCTTCCCATAATTTCTCACGAAGAATCGGGTCAGTCTCCTGCGACGCAGCTTCTCGTATTTGTCTTTCGACAATGTCATCACCTTGGCCTTCACCAATATCGTCAGGAATCTGGGTAATTGTAGCATTGCTGGAATCTTTATTTTTGGAAGGAATTGATTCTACGTCTCCCAAAGATTCGGCCTCACCCGCCCCCTGATCCGCGCGTTCTGCGATGGGGTTTCCGTCCTCCTCCAGTTCCTCATACATCGGCCGATTTGAGTCAGATGCCAGAGTTCTGCTTCCCATCGGGTCAAGCACATCTATACCGGACTCGTCAGCAGCTCCGCCTAAACGACTGTCAAAATCATCTAGCGAATTTTCGAGGTCTGAGTCCAACTCCTCCAATGAGGGCGCCTTACCATTATCGACAGGGCCGCCGGCAGCTGATTCGCCTGAACTAGTTGTAGACGATCCGCTTGGCATGGAAACTCCCCCAGGAATACTTACACTGCCACTCGGAATATTAATTGTGGTTCCTCCAGAAGACGAGCTTGAGTTGGAGGGGATTGGGACAACAGAGTTACAGGCAAGTAAACTGAGGCACAGAAAAATGCCCCCTAACGAGTCTATGGAACGAAGTAATTGTTGAAAAATTGTTTTTAAACTTAAAAAGGGTGTATTCATGATTTACCTCTTGGCATAAAACTGTGGCACAAGGCTACTTATCAATGCCTTATCGTGCCAGGAATATTTTATGAGTCGATTCCTCTGGGTTACCCTCATTAAGACGGGGCCTGTATCGACTTTTCTGGATAGATTGACGTATCGACCGCATCTCTTCTTCAGATAGGTCCTTGGGAGGGTCAATAAATTGTATATCTCTTGCTCGACCTCTTTTTGTGATGAGCGCGGAAACTTCTAGTACCTTTTGAGTTTTCGTTTTGCTTTTTTCCGGGAGGTTGAACTCAATTTTTTGTGGCTCGGAAAAAAAAAGTGATTGTACATCTTTAGATACACTCTCATCTAAAAGTGTTTGGAATGCAAGGCTGTAGGCTTTGATGGCCGCGTGGCTTTGGCCAAAGATAAGGTACCAATCAGCCAACTGAGCAATAGCATCAACCTGACCTAGAAGATCCGCTACAGGCTGGTTGGATAGAGATTCAACTCTCCTGATTAAGGCGGCTTTACCACGCCGATAATATGTTAGCCCGGCGGCAGAGCGGCCCGTAGTTTGTGCGCTGGAGTTAGTAGATATTTCATAAGTTGTTTCTGTTGGCAGGCCATTCTGATCTACATAGGTTGCCACGAGGTATTGCACCGCGGCGAGTCTTTGGTAGTAAATCGGTGCTTTTGCATCTTCTATGGGAATGCTTTGCTCAATTACTCTCGACATCCGTTGTGATATGAGGTCTGCAGCAACGATATAGTCAAGTCCACCTCGTCCAGGATTGGCTTCGTAGCGAGCTATCTGCCAGTAAAGAATCTTGTCTAGTGTCTCAAGGATACGGGGATCCAAAGCACCATAGTTGTTTTTCCCGAGTTGGTATATCGAGTCCATTGCTTTTTGAGCTGATTCTGTGTCTCCTAAGATTGTATCAAGGTCGGCGAGCAAAAAAAGATAGGGCGTTTGAGAGATGCTGTGCAGTCCGAAGTTTACCCGCTCTATCTGCATACCTCGTTTGAGAGCACGTTGTGCACCTGAGAAGTTTTCATCGTTCATTAATGCCTGCCCTAGCCCCATATATAGTTCCGATAACTGGATGGAGAAAGCATTACTATTAGCCTCAGCGCGTTCAATCGCCTCTTGATAGTCTCGCAGGACTTCTTCAGCATTCAGCGCTCCGTTTACATTCGGTAACAGAGTTATCGCTGTACCGGCTGCCGCTATGCTAAAATACTTCATGAGAGATTGTTTTAGCTTTCGCGAGCAGAGGTAGGGGGGACGAGGCATTTAAAGGACCCTCTGTGTGATGAACTATTAATGTGTTGTTAAGTAACCCTACAAGTAGCCTTACTTTAATCAATGCAGTAAGACATTAAATATTGTTGACGTCTTACTTGCTTGATTATCAAATTCATATTAAATTTCATTGTTGATTAAAACAACAGAACTTTTCCTCTAATAACTTTTAATACGAATATCTATCTTTTTTTGGTTTTTAAATGGCGCAAATAAGATTTAATGTCTCTTTACAGCTTTTGATCTTCCATCGCCAACCAAATTCTGTGACAAAATAAAGGAGAGCGGTTTGAATATAAATTCATTCATCCCCCCACGAAGGACTCTTATGGGTCCCGGTCCATCTGACGTTAGTGAACGAGTTCTAAGTGCCATGGCCCGGCCCACTATAGGGCACTTAGATCCATTATTTATAGAAATGATGGACGAAATAAAAACACTTTTGCAGTATGTTTTTCAGACTAAAAATCAGCTTACGTTTGCGGTATCTGCTCCTGGTTCAGCAGGCATGGAATGCTGTTTCGCAAATCTGGTTGAGCCCGGCGATGAAGTTATAGTCTGCCAAAATGGAGTTTTTGGAGGACGTATGCGTGAAAATGTAGAGCGCTGCGGTGGCTCGGCAATTATGGTTCAGGACGAGTGGGGGAGCGCTGTTGATCCGACAAAACTTGAAGAAGTCCTGAAGCGAAATCCTAACGCGGTCATCGTGGCATTTGTTCATGCAGAAACTTCTACGGGGGTTCAATCCGATGCTAGATCTTTAGTCCGATTGGCCCATGAATACGATTGTATAACGATAGTTGATACCGTAACCTCGTTATCGGGGACACCTCTATTTGTCGACGATTGGGAAATCGATGCGATTTATTCGGGGTCTCAAAAGTGTCTGTCGGCTCCACCTGGTCTATCTCCTGTAAGTTTTAATGAGCGCGCGGCTAAAAAGATTCGTGCCAGAAAAAGTAGAGTCCAAAGTTGGTTTCTGGATTTAAATCTGGTTATGAATTATTGGGGCGGGGAAGGTAAGAGAACTTATCATCACACGGCACCGGTTAATTGTTTGTATGGGTTGCATGAGTCTCTTGTCATGGTGCAGGAGGAGGGTCTAGAGGCGGCTTGGAAACGGCACAAAGACAATTATCTTCGACTTCATGATGGTCTTATGTCCCTAGGGATTGAATTTGTCGTAAACGAGGCTGATCGACTACCTCAGTTAAACGCAGTGTCAATACCAGAGGGGGTTAATGATATGGCAATTCGTAGCCGTTTGCTTGAAGAATATAATCTGGAAATAGGCGCCGGATTAGGTACTCTATCTGGTAAGGTCTGGCGTATCGGGCTTATGGGACACGCAAGCACCCCCAAGAATGTTGATTTCTGTATTAGCTCATTACGTTCGGTGTTATGACGGAGTGTTTTCTTAATTCAATAATTAAAACTATACTGATAGATGAAATCCAAGACAACACGGCCAACCTGATCCAAACTAGTTGCACTACAAAATTTGATTGTATCGTCAGTGGTGTGCCAACTTTTCGGAAATGGAAAATGGATGAGGTTTACGACGGGAATACCCACCTCTAGAAATGGAATATGGTCGTCAATAATCGCCCCTCCTATGATATCTTTAAAAGCATCTGCCTCTTGCCGGTCGGCGCTCGCCCATACTCCAGAGAGCACCTCGGGCGCGCTCACGGATGAAAAGTGCTCTCGGGGTATACGCAAGTTTTTGTCACAAACCATATCAATAATGATACCCGCGGTAGGTCGATATTTCGGATGTTCCTCTACGAACTTACGTGAACCCATAGCATACGCATTTTTTCCAATATTACCTATATCCTCAAGATCAAAAAAAATAAGATCCACATTTATTTTGGGCGGTCGTTTATGAAGATGTTTTGCAATCTCGATTAACACAGCGACACCTGATGCACCATCATTGGCACCCAAAACCGACATATTCCTCTTGGTAATATCGGTATCTCGATCAGCTTGCGAACGAGTATCCCAATGAGTACCAAGCATGATGAGAGTAGTTGATTTTTTTTTCGCTGCTCGACTACTTACCCATAAGTTAGTGCCATTGAAACCATTTGCCTTGAACTTATGTAGTTGTATTTCCATTGAGGAGGGTATTTGGGACCGGATATAAGATAAAGTCTGCAATTTTGCAGTTGGAGACTCTGGTGATCGGGGGCCAAAGCTCGTTTGAGTTTCGATGTGTCGCATCGCAATCTGGCCGTCGAAGTCAATGGACGCAGCAGAAGATCCTTTTGGCCGCATTTTTTCGTTGTTTACGTGACCTTTTCCAATTGGTTCGCTTTCTCGAAGTTCTTCCTTGACTGAAGAGAAGTTGGCTGAGATGGTAGCGAAATTATCAGAGCAACCAACAAATATTAGAAAGGCGATGATTAAAGGTATCGTCCTAAGAAAAAACAGCCATCTCAATTTATTAATTCCTCGGAAGTATGGTGTCTAGCTTGCTTTTTTTACATGGGCCTTTCGAGCAGGAAGCTGTCTATTTGGTTTTGTGATAATTTGGCTCTCGAGGAAGAAACTTTGGCTTTGTTTGCGAAAGGTCCGACAAGAACTCGGTGCCACCGCTCTCCAGAACTGCTTGTGACTGCTTCAATTTTTGAATCGAGATTAAGCAAGAGTAGTTCGATTCTTTGATTTTCCGCGTCTTCAATAGACTGGAAAGAGCCTGCTTGAAGGAAGTATGAGCGCTTTGTAATTTTATCGGTCGCAATTTGGGAATCGGAAATTTCAATCTCAGCAGTTTTTAAGTCGTTGTAAAAAGTGAATTTTAATTCCGGCAGTTTTTCATTTTTTGCAGATTTTACAGCGTTATCTGCGATATCAACCATCTTTTGCATGCTAGGAATATAAGGTAAGCCAAAATAAGTAATTGAGATGCCCACTGCTAGGCCTACCGCAAAAGGCATTTTCCACGGACCTATAATGCCGAATGCACCGTTGTCGCGCTTGGTATTTTTGGTATTTTTCTGGCCCATTAGAGTCCAAATTGTTTCTGGTTTTTGTCTCAAACGATTCATTCGACAGAAAGATGAGAACAATTACACGTATTAGGCTATAGATCTAGGGCATCAACGTCAATTGTCCAGCGAAGTCCTGACCGTTTTGGGTGCTTTTCCATTTCAAAAGCAAGTTGGCTAAGTAATTTTTGAAGCTCATGACGATCATCTGCCTCAATACGAGACACATACCTATATCGGTTGGATTTACGCTCCAACAGTGCAGGCATTGGATTAGTATAAATCATTTTTTTAAAGCTTGGCGAGCATAGCTCCTGCGCCTTTCTTTTGATGTTTTTTAAAAAATTTTCTGCATCTGGCGCGTGAAACGATTCGGCGCGAACAAGCGCGAGATGACAGTAGGGTGGTAATTTTTGTTGTGCTCGATGAATCAAGAGTGATTGAGCAAATGTACTGTAACCACTATTTAACAGGAGATTGAGGCTCGGATGAGAGGGTTGGTAAGTCTGGATAAGAACTTCTCCAGTTTTTTCGCTTCTACCGCTTCGTCCTGCAACTTGTGTTAGAAGCTGACCCATTTTTTCTACAGCGCGAAAATCTGGACTTAAAAGACCTGTGTCTGCATCTAGTATGACGGCCAGAGTGATGCCACCGAAGTGGTGTCCTTTTGCGAGCATCTGAGTGCCTACCAAAATACAGGGATGGCCTGTTTTGACATCACGATAAACAGAATTCATAAAATCACGCTTTCGTGAAGTGTCCCTATCAACCCTTATTATCGGTGTTTTTGGGAAGGCTTTTTGTAAGAGTAATTCACTACGCTCAGTTCCAGCGCCGTGGGCGATTAATTTCATTGATTTGCAGCGCGGGCACTCCGAAGGAGGAAGAGAGCGGAAATCACAATGATGGCATATCAATTTGTTGTAACTGCGATGGAACGTCATTCGCGAATCACAACTTTTACATTCTGCAACCCATCCGCAGCAATGACATAACAAAGCAGGTGCAAAGCCGCGACGGTTCAGAAAAACTAGCACCTGTTCTTTTCGAGTCAACGTTTGTTTTATGGCTGAGAGAGTATCCTGCGCGATGACTGAGTTAATAGCTTGATTTCTCATATCAATAAGTTTCCACCTCTCAGTTTTTGCGTGACCTGCTCTTTTCGTCAGATGTAGTTGGGTGTAACGACCAGTATGGCAGTTGTGTAATGATTCTAATGAGGGGGTTGCTGAACCAAGTATAATTGGAACATTTTCGTGTTTCGCCCGCATCACGGCAATATCTCGCGCGGAATAGCGAAAACCGTCTTGCTGTTTATATGAACTATCTTGCTCCTCATCAATTATGATTAATGCAAGCCTCGGTATTGGTGTAAAAATAGCGGATCGGGTACCCAAGATAATCGACGCATCGCCATTTTTTGCAGAGGTCCATGCAAGGAGACGTTGGCGGTCAGTCATTCCAGAATGGAGTGATACCAAAGGCACTGAAAATCGTTGATGGAATCTCCGCACGGTCTGCGGGGTTAGGCCGATCTCAGGCACTAGAATCAGCGTTTGTTGTCCTTTTGCTAGCACTCTTTCGATGAGTCGTAAATAAACTTCGGTTTTCCCACTCCCAGTTATGCCATTCAATAACCAGCAGTGGTACTTTTTAAGACTAACTTGGTTTAACACCTGCTGTTGTTCTGTATTAAGTGTCAGCGTCTTATCATTGAGGATTTTGTTAGTTTCAGTTTTTGGTGAGTCAAGAAAGGTTTGTGAGATATATCCATTGTTATGGAGCCGTTTGATGATTGATCTGGAGAACTCTTTGGAGAGTTCTTTATCGCTAACAGCCTTGAGACTCATGAGGAGTGTCAGAAGTGCTTTTTGTTTGGGAGAGTTTTTTACAGTGGATAAGACGGGGTCTATATTCGTTGTGGATAGTTGCCAGTATTTTTTCCGCGTTTCTGGTAAGGGCGAGCCTTTTCTCAGCAGATTGGGCATGCCTCGCATAGCGGCGTCACCAAGGGGATGTTGGTAATAACTCGCGCTCCATTCTAACAAACGAAGTAAGGTACAAGGAATCAGCGGACGATTATCAAGGATAGATATAATTGTTTTCAATTTTGTTTCATTCAAATCACTTTTTTTTCTTAATCGAATAATTAGACCTATCACTTTGCGACGACCGAAAGGAACCTCTACGCGAACACCTGGTTTTGGGGATAAGGTGTCTTCACCACAGGTTGGCAGTTTATAATCAAATAACTTGCGGATTGGCTGGGCTAGACCGACTTGAGCGATTAATGAATGTTTTATTGGCATGAATTCTCTTGTGTCTATTAGGAACGTAGATTTTTAAAAACCCTGACCGCTCCTCATTGGCTATTATTAATCCCCTTGGGAAGTAAATATTACCACTATTGTAGAAGTTATTTGTAAAGGTGGATTGGAGCCGTATATTAGGTCATACATATCTGTGTAAAATCTTAATGTCATTAATCCATACGAGTTAAATCTAGCCGAATAGTGTTTGTTATTGTAAATTTATACTCAGATTCACTAAAGGACCTTGATCGGTTATCTGTTATACCGATTGTTGAGAGCACTAATAGCTCGGACTTTGACTGGAATGATTTGACATGAGGTCTGCTCAGTCTAAAAGTAATATTCTTCTCACAGTAGCAATTTTGTCGTTTCTAGAATTCTTGCATCCGAGATGAAATATCAATGGTTGTTGTTTTCATTTGGTCATTTAGGAACAGCAGCATGTTTAAATTATTTCTAATAATGCATATCCAAAAGTTTTGAAAGTATGCTGGTCGAGGTTCATCGCGCGTAAAAATTTTTCGACTATTAGCTTGACGTGACTATCTGATCTCGCCCAAAGTATGCCTTAGCTTCTTTGTTTGTGCACGGGGGATTGACTTGCGGTTCGTTGTATTTTTACTCAAATCTTTCTTTCTTTTTCTGGCTTTAGCTATTGGAGCAATCTTTGCTGTGTATAACGATGAATCAATTTCTGTTAATTTCGTTTTTGTACACGCAGCTCATGCAAGTGTAGGGGTTTGGTTATTACTTTTTATGTTTGTGGGTGTTTTGTTAGGAATTTTGTCTAGCTCTCTAATGGTGTTTCGGTATTATCGTATGCTCCTGAGGGCAAAAAAAAATTCAGGAACTTATAACGAGGACTAAATTTTGTCTAATTGTATTTCAAAAGTCATTGTTGCCCTTGATTATTCGAACGCTGAGAGTGCGCTAGTCTTTGTAGATAAATTGGAACCAAGCTTGTGCAGGCTAAAAGTTGGAAAAGAACTTTTCACGCGGGAGGGACCACCCATAGTTTCAGATTTGATCAGACGAGGTTTTGATGTTTTTTTAGATTTAAAATTTCATGACATACCCAATACGGTTGTCAGAGCGATCGCTGCTGTTGCTGATATGGGAGTCTGGATGACGAATGTCCATACATTGGGTGGGCGTAGAATGATGGAGGCTGCGAGGGAAGAAATTGATCGTAAAAGTAGTAAAATTATACTCCTCGGCGTAACGATCTTGACAAGCATTGAACAAAGCGATCTATGCGAGTTTGGGATGCAAAAAAGCTTGATGGCTCAGGTTAGAAACTTATCCGCTGCTGCTGAGATGAGCGGTCTCCATGGTGTGGTATGTTCGGCCATGGAGGGTCCTTTGCTCAGGAATGAGAGAAAGGATAGTTTTGTGTTAGTAACTCCGGGGATTCGTTTGAGTAACTCTCCCAAAGATGACCAGCGAAGAGTGGTTACCCCAATTGATGCAATTAAGAGTGGTAGTGATTTCATCGTGATTGGACGGCCAGTAACGCAATCAGCAACTCCAGCCGCCACTCTACGAGAGATAGTGCAATCAATTGCGTAAGTTGAAATGTTGATCAGTTCAAACTAAAGAGTTTTCGCAGCTTCATAAATTTTATAGCGTATTGATCTTGTAAAAAGCCGCTTTAATGGCTTTGAGCTCCTAACAATTTCTTCATTTTTGAGTCTCAGTTCACCATAGAGGAAGGTGGTCTCCATTCCATCACGTGTAATAAGAATGCGGTAAATCCCACTTACCCATCTAGCTCTTCCCCTGTGAGTGAGTTCAACCCTCCCTACCTCGCTTAGAAAACAACAGTCCCATGCAAATTTAGGAGGCATATTGATATATATATAATTTACGATCGATGACTTGGTATGTTTTTTAGTTATCATTCTTTTCTTAGTCCACATTCGAAGTCGCTTTGCAGCAACATCTTATCTTTAATCGCGACACCTGTGCCAAATTTACGATTGCTCCTCTTTACTAATTCGTTTTGAGTAAATCCATTTTAAAAGACTTCAAGACAAACCCAGAAATTTTAAGTTTGCTATAATTCACTTTATTCACAATGAGCTGTGAATATTATACTTACAGACTTGTAAAATTGAATACCATCAGTCGCTAGCTTTAAATTGAAGTAGGATAAGTTGAGAGCAGGATTTTGAACGAAGAACGCACTAGATCTGATGAATTGTCCTGTGTCACTTGCACACTTTATAAGTTTGTACGTCTGGATAACTTTAAAAAACTTAAAAAACCATTATTTAAAAAAATGTTGGATCACTCCGTTTATGGAACTTTTTTGCTAGCTCGAGAGGGGATAAATGGCACAATATCAGGATCCATACTTGCCACAGATAGTATCTTGAAGTGGTTGTCTGGTTGGCCTGGCCTCAACAACATAGAGGTAAAGCGTTCCTTCCACACTGAAGTCCCATTCAATAGGGCAAAGGTAAAATTAAAGAAAGAGATAGTCTCCATGGGTGTTAAAGGCATTGACCCTAACAGATCCTCTGGGACTTATGTAGAGCCGAGAGATTGGAATAGGCTGATTAACGATCCGGATGTTTTGGTAATCGATACGCGGAATGATTATGAGGTTGGGATAGGAACTTTTAAGGGCTCAATCAATCCTAAAACGAAAAGTTTTAGAGATTTTCCAGATTGGGCATCTCAGAACCTTGACGCAAAGAAACATAAAAAAATAGCAATGTTCTGTACCGGGGGGATTCGTTGCGAAAAATCTACAGCATTATTGAAAAAAAGGGGGTTTAAGACGGTTTATCACTTGCACGGAGGTATTTTAAAGTACTTGGAGGACATTCCGATTGATGACTCTCTTTGGAGGGGGGAGTGTTTTGTCTTTGATAACCGCGTTGCGGTTGATCACGAATTAGTCCGCGGAACATATGACCAATGTTTTGCCTGCAGGATGCCAATCACAGATGCTCAGAAGAATCTGCAGACTTTTGTTCTCGGTGAGTCATGTTGCCACTGTTTCGATTCGCGAGATGCACAACAAAAAAAACGTACGGCTGAGCGACAAAAGCAAATTGTATTGGCAAAGCAAAGGGGTGAGTCTCATGTCGGTGAATCAGCGAGAAAGACCGCAGCCCATCGAAAAGCTTTGAAGAAGGTGCGTTTGGATTAACACACATTTCAAAAGGGGGTATCTATGTATCGTGATCTGGGCACTGACCTTTGAGCGTAAACTCGAAAAACCTACCATATTCTCTGGTTTAGTATACTAGTAGTGACTCTTTTGGTGAAATTACAATCGCGCCAACCGTGTCTAACTTGATCAGCTCGTTTTGAGACAGCTTTTGGTGCGGGGCCCATAGAATATGATTACAGCTTGCGTAATTTGGATACGTCTTGCGAGATGCTGGTAATCTCAGGCTGATTGGAAAAGCTGGTATGAACGCAATACGCGATGAGGTTAGGCTGCTAGAGCCGCACAGGCACACAAGATGCTTTTCACCTCCTCGACAGTTTCCTTATACATCCTTGAGGCGGTCCCTGCGCCAGTTGATGATCCAGTGTGTATGGCTGGAGTAATATATTATTAAAGACCGTTTGTTTTTAAGGATTTTTTGCATCGAGCTTTGCTAGCGGGCTCAAATATGCTGATAATGACCATTGATTTTTCGGTTCTCGGCGTTAATTATCTTGATTATCACTCAGGGTTAGTTAGCACACCACTGACCGGAAATGTTCATCGTTTTTTCAAAGGTGCCTATGTCCCTTGGAAATAGATATTTGTGATTGACCGCGTGCCTAAGACAATCTGGAATCATTTAGCAGTACTGGAAGTTGGGTGGGCGACTATATGGAGTGGGTGTACGATGATTTTGATGATGTTTCTACTTGGGTACAGATGCCATACTCTCACTATCTACCTGAGTCGTCGCGCTGGCTACTGAAGATGAATCAGGCGGAAATTGAGCTCCCTGAAATACTCTAGAACGAAATTCAAATTGTGTTGGCGCTTTCCTGTAAGACAATGATAGACGAGGTAGGTCAGGATCCACTGGTAATTTTCCCCAGCACAGACTAGAGTTTGCTTCGTCAGAGGATTAAGACAAAAAGGCATTGGAGATGGTCATTTCCCAAGATAGTTATTATCGCTGGTATCGAGATCTTGTCTCTCTCTCCATTTGATGATCAGTTGACATAATCCGTGCGTTGCGTATCCAAAGATAATCGAAGCCAACCCCTCGTTGGCTTCATCGGCTAAATTGTGCGTTATATGACGAAGCCCTATAAATTCCTCAAAATTCGGATAAGCCATCATTATATGCATCACTTTCATAATCAAAGCGAGCCACGCAAACAAAATAGCTCCCTGAGAAAAATTGTC
>MDTC01225954.1_pt1 | contig 38360 bp, 31 predicted proteins | sample 811181 | NCBI WGS metagenome assembly MDTC01 (sample SAMN05326644, study PRJNA326480) | marine metagenome | isolation source: seawater | place: Pacific Ocean: North | collected 2011
AACCTCGCGCTGGGTCGCCCCGATGCCGGCGAGGCCGAACTGCACCGCGCCATCGAGGTCGCGGCAGCGCAATTCGTCTACGACCTGCCGTTCGGCCTGCAGACCCGCATCGGGGAGCAGGGCATGAGCCTTTCCGGCGGTCAGCGGCAACGCCTTTCGCTGGCGCGGGCAATTCTGGCGGCGCCCAAGATCCTCGTACTCGACGACACGCTGTCGGCGTTGGACGTACACACCGAGGCCGTGGTCGAGGCCGCGCTGCGGCGCGTGCTGGAGTCGGTGACCGGCGTCGTGGTCGCCAACCGCGCCTCGACCGTGTTGCTCGCCGACCGGGTCGCGCTGTTGCAGCACGGCACCATCACCCATGTCGGCACCCACGCCGAACTGCTCGCGCAGGTACCCGAATACCGGTACCTGCTGGCCGCCGACGACGAACTCGACGACGGCGCCGAACGCGAGTGCGAATGGTCCGACGAGCGCTGGCCTGAGGACCGCACCAGCATGGACCGGCTGCGGATCTTCGAGCCGGACGACGGTGACGAGGGCAACCGGCTCGAGCACGAGATCCTGGAGCGGCGGCCGTGACCACGAGTGAGAAACGCTCGCGCGACGAGCACACCGACGTGTCGGACTGGCGCGGGAAGTTCACCGAGCAGGCCGACCTTCCGATCGACGAGACGGAGCCCCGCCGACGGGAGGCGCGGGCGCTGCTGGGTTCACTGCTGCGACCGTACAAGTGGACGGTCGCACTGCTGGCCGTCATCGTGGTGGTGGAAAACGCTGCCCGGCTGTCGGTTCCGATTCTGGTGCAGCGCGGCATCGATCACGGTATCCCGCCCCTGGTCGACGGTGGTTCGGCGCGCACGCTGCTGACCATCGTCGCAGCGCTCGGGGTCGTGGTCATCGTGCAGGCCACCAGCCGGATGGTGTTCCTGCGTCGATCCGGGCGCACCGGTCAAAAGGTCCTGCTCGAGCTGCGGCGCCGGCTGTTCCGGCATTTCGGCCGACTCGACGTGGCGTTCCACGACCGCTACACGTCCGGGCGGGTGGTCAGCCGCTCGACCAATGACGTCGAAGCCATCCAGGACATGCTCGAAACGGGCTTCGACAGCCTGATCACCGCGGTGCTGACGCTGTTCGGCACGGCGATACTGCTGCTGACCCTCGACGTGAAGTTGGGGCTGATGTGCCTGGTCGCGTTCCCGGTGCTGGTCGTGCTGGTGGCGTGGTTCCATCGCGAATCGTCGAAGACCTACCGCGAGGTGCGCGAGATCGCCGCGCTGGTCATAGTCCAGTTCGTCGAAACGATGACCGGTATCAAGGCTGTGCAGGCCTATCGGCGGGAACCGCGCAACCAGGAGATCTTCGAAGACGTCGCCGACCGGTACCGGGTGATCAACGAGCGCACGTTCCGGCTGCTGGCCGTGTTCATGCCAGGGGTCAAACTGGTCGGCAACATCACCACCGGCGTGGTGCTGCTCTACGGCGGCTACCGCGTGTTGAACGGCGAGATGACGATCGGCACGTTGACGGCGTTCCTGCTGTATCTGCGGATGTTCTTCGAACCCATGCAAGAGATCTCGCAGTTCTTCAACACGTTCCAGTCGGCGGCCTCGGCACTGGAGAAACTCGCGGGAGTGCTCGCGCAGCGGCCGGCCATCGACGACCCGGACGAACCACGTCGGCTCGACGCGGTGCGCGGTGAGATCGCCTTGCGGGATGTGCGATTCGAGTACGTCGCGGGCCGGCCGGTGTTGCCCGGCCTGGATCTGACGGTGCCGGCAGGGCAGACGGTGGCGCTGGTGGGCACGACAGGTGCCGGCAAGACCACGATCGCCAAGCTCGTCACGCGCTTCTACGACCCGACCGCGGGGTCGGTGACGCTCGACGGGGTGGATCTGCGCGACGTCGCACAGGCTGAGCTGCGTCACCATGTCGTGATGGTGACCCAGGAGAACTTCATGTTCGGCGGCACGATCGCCGACAACATCAGGTTCGGTCGTCCCGAGGCCACCGACAACGAGGTGCGCGACGCGGCGCGGGCAGTCGGCGCCGACGCCTTCATCGAGGCCCTGCCGGAGGGTTACGCCACCGATGTCGCCAAGCGGGGTGGACGGCTGTCAGCAGGACAGCGCCAGCTCGTCGCGTTCGCCAGGGCGTTCCTGGCCGATCCTGCGGTGTTGATCCTCGACGAGGCCACCTCGTCGCTGGACATTCCCAGCGAACGGATGGTGCAACGGGCCTTGGAGACGGTGCTGGCCGACCGGACCGCGCTGGTGATCGCACACCGGTTGTCGACGGTGCAGATCGCCGACCGGGTATTGGTGCTCGAGCACGGCCGCATCATCGAGGACGGCTCGCCAGCCGAATTGGTCGCCGCGAACGGCAGTTACGCCAAGCTGCACCAGGCGTGGCAGGAGGCGCTGGCGTGAACCCTCACGGCAGCAGCCCGGCGCGCCGCGCCTTGGACACCGCTTCATGGCGGGTGCGTGCGCCGAGCTTGGTCGCCGCGCTGCGCAGGTAGCTCTTCACCGTCTCAGGTTTCAGCGACAGCCGTTGCGCAGCTTCGGCATTCGTGCATCCGAGGGCGACCTCGGCCAACACGTCGAGCTCCCGCACGGTCAACACCGCAGCGGTCGATGCGGTCTCCCCGGCCAGTGCGGCGGCAAGCTGGCCGGCCAGAACGCGAAGCCGCTCCTGCAGAGCGGGCGGGGAGTCGGCGGCGAGACTGCGCAGCCCGGCATGGACCTCACGGACCTGTTCCACGCCGATCGGATGGGCGCCGGCCGAGGTCTGGGCGTTCGCGAGTCGCAGTCGACGGTCCACCTCGTCGCGGATGCGAAGTTCGTCGCCGAGTGCGCGGGCGGAGGTGATCATCAGGTCGGCGGCGCGACCGCTGAACGGCGCTGACGAGCGGTAGGCGCCGTAGAGCATGGCGCGGGTCCGACCGTCCACCAGCACGGGCACCGCGAGTACCGCGCGGATACCCTCGGAGAGCACCGGCCGGTCGTAGTCGTGGGTGATGGTGACGGCGCGGCGGTAGTCGGCCACCGACATCGGACGGGCCGCCACCATGCTGGCTCCGCCGAGCCCCGACCTCGACCGCACCGCCAGACCCCGCAGGTTCTGGGTGCGGGTGCCGACGAACTCGCTGAGCAGCAGCGTGTCGCCGTGAACCTCGCCGCCGAACAGCACCGGAACGTCTCCCTCGGAGGCCACCGCGCGCAGCGTCGCCCGCAGCGCGTCGGCGTCGCGGGGGCGCAGCAGTGCCGGCGGAATCGGGGTCAGGGGAGCTCACCCACTTTCGGGGGTAGTGGACCGGCGAGTGTGACCTAGATCCTATTAGCCATGTCGAACACGGACAGATATCGCACCGCGCGCGACCAGCTCGTCGACCTCATCACCGACTACGACAAGGCCGTGGCCACCTTCCAGTGGCCCGAACTGACCGGACAGTTCAACTGGGCCACCGACTGGTTCGACGTTGTCGCCGGCCGGAGCCGCTCCGGTGGTGACATCAGCTACCGCAATGACCGCACCGCGCTGTGGATCGTCGAGCAGGACGGTACCGAGCAGAAGGTGACGTTCGCGCAGATGGCGCGGCGCTCCGACCAGGTGGCCACCTGGCTGCGCGGGCTGGGGGTCGGCAAGGGCGACCGCGTCATCCTGATGCTCGGCAACCAGGTGGAGCTGTGGGAGTCGATGCTGGCGGTGGCCAAGCTGGGCGCGGTGATCCTGCCGACCACGGCCGCGCTGGGTCGCGACGACATCGCCGACCGCCTGGCCCGCGGCGGGGCCCGCTTCGTCATCGCCAACGCGTCGGACACCGGCAAGTTCGGCGGCCTCGACGCCCAGTTCACCGGTATCACGGTGGGGGGATCGGCCGCGGGCTGGCATGCCTACGCCGACGCCGAGACCATCGAGCCCGCCGGCCCGTTCGAACCCGGCACCACGGTCGACGACCCGCTGCTGGTCTACTTCACCTCCGGAACCACCAGCCACCCCAAGCTGGTCCAGCATTCGCAGGTCAGCTATCCCGTCGGGCACCTGTCGACGATGGCGTGGATCGGGGTGCGCCCCGGTGACGTGCATTTGGCCATCAGCTCGCCCGGCTGGGCCAAGCACGCGTGGAGTTGCTTCTTCGCGCCGTGGATCGCCGAGGCCACCATCTTCGTGTACAACTACACCCGCTTCGATGCCGCAGCCCTGCTCGAGCAGATCCGGCGTGCTGGCGTCAGTACGTTCTGTGCCCCGCCGACCGTGTGGCGGATGCTGATCCAGGCCGACCTGGGGGAGCGGCCCTCGGAGCTGCGCGAGATCCTGGGCGCCGGTGAACCGCTCAACCCCGACGTCATCGCCCAGGTGCAGCGCGCGTGGGGGCTGACGATCCGCGACGGCTTCGGTCAGACCGAGACCACCCTGCAGATCGGCAACACGCCAGGTCAGCCCGTCAAGGCAGGTTCGATGGGTCGACCGATGCCCGGTGTGCCGGTGGTGTTGATCGATCCGGTGACAGGTGGGGCGGCCCACGAGGGCGAGATCTGCCTGGATCTGTGTGCCCGCCCGCTGAACCTGATGACCGGTTACGTCGACGACGAGCAGCGCAACGCCCACGTCATGCGCGATGGTTACTACCACACCGGGGACGTCGCCAGCCGCGACGAGGACGGCTACATCACCTACATCGGCCGCACCGACGACGTCTTCAAATCGTCGGACTACAAGGTGTCGCCCTTCGAACTGGAAAGCGTGTTGATCGAACACCCCGCGGTGGTGGAGGCGGCCGTGGTGCCGCAACCCGACGACATGCGCCTGTCGGTGCCCAAGGCCTATGTGACGCTGGCCGAAGGCTGGGCCCCCGACGCCGACACCGCGCGCGAGATCCTGCTGCACAGCCGCGAGCACCTGGCGCCGTATCTGAAGGTTCGCCGTGTCGAATTCGCCGAACTCCCGAAGACGATCTCGGGCAAGATCCGTCGTGTGGACCTGCGCCGCCGCGAGGAGGAGGCGCATCGCACCGGCACACCACTGCCTGCCGAGTACCGCTACGAGGAGCTGCTGTGATGACCTCGACGAAGTCTTACGATGCCGGCCCGACCGAGATCCCGATCCTCGAGGAGACGATCGGCGCGAACTTCGAGCGCACCGCCGCCGCGCATCCGCACGTCGACGCCCTCGTCGAGGTCGCGACCGGCCGTCGCTGGACGTATTCCGAGCTCGACGACGAAATCAACACGGTGGCGCGAGGTCTGATGGCCGCGGGACTGGCGGCGGGGGACCGGATCGGCATCTGGGCGCCCAACTGCGTCGAATGGGTGCTCGTCCAGTTCGCCGCCGCGAAGATCGGGGCGATCCTGGTCAACATCAACCCGGCGTACCGGACCCACGAGCTGGCCTACGTTCTGGAGCAGTCCGGTCTTTCGATGCTGGTCTCGGCGACGTCGTTCAAGTTCTCGGACTACGCGGCGATGGTCGCCGAGGTCCGGCCCGAGGCCTCGGCGCTGCAGCAGGTGGTCTTCCTGGGTACCGACGACTGGGACCGACTGCGAGAGTCCGCGGCACAGATCAGCGTCGAGCAGTTGGCGGCCCGCCAGGCGGGACTGTCCAACACCGACCCGATCAACATCCAGTACACCTCGGGGACAACGGGTTTCCCGAAGGGAGCGACGCTGTCGCACCGCAACATCCTCAACAACGGCTACTTCGTCACCGGGCAGATCCGCCTCGGACCCGGCGACCGGCTGTGCATCCCGGTGCCGTTCTACCACTGCTTCGGCATGGTGATGGGCAACCTGGGCTGTACGACGCACGGCGCGACGATCGTGATCCCCGCTCCCGGGTTCGATCCGGGGCACACGCTCGCTGCGATCGAATCGCAGAGCTGCACAGGTGTTTACGGTGTCCCGACGATGTTCATCGCGATGCAGAACCATCCCGACTTCGCCGCCCGTGACCTGTCGTCGCTGCGCACCGGCATCATGGCCGGCGCGGTGTGCCCGGTCGAGGTGATGAAGCGGTGCATCGAGGACATGCACATGGCCGAGGTGGCGATCGCGTACGGCATGACCGAGACGTCACCGGTGTCCTGCCAGACCCTGATCGACGACGACCTGGAGAGGCGGACCGCATCCATCGGCCGGGCCCACCCCCACGTGGAGATCAAGATCGTCGACCCGGATACCGGCGAGACCGTCGACCGGGGTGAGCCCGGCGAGTTCTGCACCCGCGGGTACTCGGTGATGCTCGGCTACTGGCGCGAAGCCGACAAGACGGCCCAGGCCATCGATTCCGACGGGTGGATGCACACCGGGGATCTGGCGGTCATGAGGCCCGACGGCTACTGCAACGTGGTCGGGCGCATCAAAGACATGATCATCCGCGGGGGAGAGAACATCTACCCCCGCGAGATCGAGGAGTTCCTCTACACCCATCCCGACATCGAGGACGCTCAGGTGATCGGGGTGCCCGACGACACCTACGGCGAGGAGGTGTGCGCATGGATACGGATGAAGGCCAACCGCGAGCCGCTGGACGCCGCGGCATTGCGTAACTTTGCCTCAGGACGCCTGGCGCACTACAAGATTCCGCGCTATGTGCATCTGGTCGACGAGTTCCCGATGACGGTCACCGGCAAGATCCGCAAGGTGGACATGCGTGCGGAGAGCACCCGGCTGCTGGGGTTGTGAGCTCAGCGGTATTCGGTGAAGAAGGCCGCCACGTCCTCGACGAACAGCTCGGGTTGCTCGAACGCCGCGAAGTGCCCGCCGTGCGGCATCGTCGTCCACCGGGTGATGGTGTAGTTGTCCTCGCACCAGTGCCGCGGTGCGCGCAGCACCTCCCTCGGGAATGCGGCCACCCCGGTGGGCAGCGTCACCGGGCCACCGCCGCCGAAACTGCCGAAGCTCTCCCAGTACAGCCGCGCCGAGGACGCCCCGCAACCGTTCAGCCAATACAGCATCACGTTGTCGAGCAACTCGTCTTTGGTGAGCACGTTCTCGGGGTGGCCGTCGCAGTCCATCCACGACCAGAACTTCTCCACGATCCACGCCATCTGCCCGACGGGGGAGTCCACCAGTCCGTAGCCCAGCGTCTGCGGTCGGGTGGACTGCTGCTTCGAATAACCCGAATCCCACTTCTGGTAGTAGTCGAGCCGCTCCAGGGCGGCCGACTCGTCGGGGCTGGGGTCACGCAGACCCTTCGGCGGCCGACCCAGCGGCATGTTGGTGTGGATGGCCACGCAGCGACCGCGGTTGCGGCCGATCTGAGTGGTCACGGCAGCGCCCCAGTCCCCGCCCTGCGCGCCATAGCGCTGATAACCCAGCCGTCCCATCAACTCGTCCCACGCCTCGGCGATGCGTTCCACACCCCAACCGGTGTGCGTCGGCTTGCCGGAGAAGCCGTATCCGGGCAGCGACGGGCACACCACGTGGAAACCGGCGGCGTTCAGCGGTTCGATCACCTTGTGGAACTCGACGACCGACCCGGGCCAACCGTGGGTGATCAGCAACGGGAACGCGTCATGCCGTGGGGCGCGCTGGTGGATGAAATGGATGGGAAGTCCGTCGACCTCGGTGGTGAACTGGTCGAAACGGTTCAGCGCAGCCTCGCGTGATCGCCAGTCGTACTCGTCGGCCCAGTAGGTGGCCAGTTCGCGGGCGTAGGCCAATGGGATGCCCTGGCTCCAGTCGTCGACGCACTCCTGCTCCGGCCAGCGGGTGCGCACCAGCCGGTCCCGCAGGTCGGCGAGGTCGGCATCGGGGATGTCGATGCGAAAGGGCTGGATGTGGGCCATGCCACATCCTGGCATTTGGATAATCGGGAGACGTGTGGACCCCCGCTGTCCTGGTGATCGCGACGACGACGCTGGTCGGCTGCGCCGTGCTGGGCGGAGCCGTCTACGAGGCGTTGGTGGTCGATCCGTTCTGGCCCAAGCGGCCGGGCATCGTGCAGCCGCGCAACGGAGGAATCTCCCGGGCGCGTTTCTGGCGGCCCGCACACCTCGCGTTCGACGTCCTGCTGGTGGTGTCGCTGGTGGCCGGCTGGGGCGACCCCGACGTCCGCGCCGCGCTCCTGGTGGCAGTGGCCGGTCACGTCGTCGTTCGAATCTGGTCGGCGGTCGACCTCACCCCGAAAGCACTTGCCTTCGAAACCACCGATCCTGCCGATGTGAACGAATCGGCGGCCGCACGGTGGGCGAGACGGAGCCTGCTGCGGCTGCCACTGCATGTGCTGACCTGCGCAGCAATGCTGAGCGCTCTCGCCCTGACCTGACGTCTCCGGGTCTTCGGACCTCAAATATGGCGAAATTTTCGGATGTTTCGTCGTTTCGCTTCCGATTTCGCACCCCCTACGTCTAGCCTGGCAAACTGCCACGATTGTTTGGGGGGACATCATGGGTTATTCGCGCTATGTCGGTCGGGTGGGTGCCTTGGCCATCGCGCTGGGAATCGGCACGGCAGTCGCGTCGACGTCTGGAATCGCCTGCGCTGAAACGGAAACAGGTTCGGCCGGCTCGTCGGTCGAACGGACGACAGCTGGAGCCGACGATTCGAACTATTCTGACTCCGGCCTCGACGCCGCCGATACGCAGTCGGTTGATGGTGACGAGTCAGCTGATGCCGGGGACGACCCCGGCCTCGATGAAGACGTTGATATCGACAGTGAATTCGACTCCGATGCCGACATTGCCGATGGGGACGAAGAAGACTCCGCTGCAGAAGAACTCGTCGGATTCGACAATCCCGAGGCTGAGCTCGTCGAACCGGTTGAGGATCGGAGCGAACGCTACGCCGCTGAGGCCGATCGAGTTTCGAGCACACCCGTGGAGCACCTCGAAGCAGTTCCGCCACGTCCGGAACCGGGCAGTGAGGTCGTCGACGATGTCCTCATCGACCTCGGAGACACCGAGCCGTTCACCGCGGATGATCCGATGATCAGCGCGGAAGCAACCGATCCCGGCATCGTCGAAGAGACGCGCCCCGTGTCGGCGCCTCCAACGGCGAGCACCGAACAGGCCGACCTGGCATCTATCGCATCACCCGTGATCTCGCCGTTCGACGCGTTCGGCACCGACATTCCGGCCGAATCGCCACTGCTGTGGGGCTTGTTGGCGTTCGCGCGTCGGCAGCTCGGACAGCGCGAAAAACCCGCACTCGAAGGGGCATTCGCTCCCGGGGCGTCGGCCATCGACGACAACAACGCCGCTCCGACCGGGTGGGCCTGGGTGGGTTCCCCAGGGTGGTTCACCGGCAAGGTGTCGGGACAGGTGTTCGGCTTCGATCGCGACTTCGACCGCGTGACCTACGCCGGGTCGACGAACACGGCCAAGGGCAGCGTGGTGGTCGATTCCCGCGGTCGCTTCACCTATACGCCGACGGATGCCGCACGTCACGCGGCGGCGAAGGACGGAGCCACCGAGGCGGACACGACTGATTCGTTCGTGGTCACCATCGATGACGGCAACGGCGGGCTGACCGGGGTCGAAGTTTCTGTCCGAATCCGTGCTGCCAACTCCCGCCCCCGCTCGTCGGGCTCGGTAGGGCTGCCCGCGATGGACACCGGCGCGGTGACGGGGACGATCGTCACCCGCGACGCCGACGGGGACGTGCTCAGCTACCGGGCCAGCGGGCTCGACAAGGGCGACGTGGTGTTCGGCGACGACGGCAGCTTTGTCTACACCCCGACTCCGCAGGCGCGCGAGGACGCGGGTCGGCGGCCGGGATGGTCGTGGGACCGACAGGACACGTTCGCCGTCACCGTCGACGACGGGCACGGCGGCACCGACACCGTGCGGTTCACCGTGCAGATCGCCGCCCTCGACAATGAGGGGCCCGAGCTCGAAGACGTCGTCCAGGGTGATCCGAGCAGCTGGACGGCGACCGTGACCGGCCGGGTGCTCGCCACCGACGCCGACAACGATCGGCTCACCTACGCAGGGTCGACTGAGACCGACAAGGGCCGCGTCGTCGTGTACTCGTCGGGGCGCTTCAGCTACCGCCCGACTGCCGAAGCCCGCCACGCCGCCGCAGTCGAGGGCGCGGGTGCCGAGGCCACCACCGACAGCTTCAACGTGACCGTCACCGACGGATTCGGTGGCGCCTTGACCGTGCCCGTAACGGTGAACATCGCGCCGCACAACAGCGATCCACGTATCACACGGGTGCGCGCCACCACACCCGACGAAAACAGCGGTGAAGTGACGGTGGCGCTGACTGCCCGTGATCTCGACGGCGATGACCTGACCTTCAGTGCACCGGCCTCGACCGGCAAAGGCGCCCTCGTCGACAACGGGGACGGAACGTTCACCTACACGCCCACGCTGGCCGCGCGGGTGGCCGCCGGCGCCGAGGATGCGCCGGACGCTGCCAAGACCGATGTGTTGAGCTTCGCGGTCAGCGACGGACACGGCGGCACGGACAGTGCCAGTGTCACAGTGACCATCGTGCCGGCGGTCGGCAACGCCGCTCCGGTCGATGGCGAGTTCACCGCGTCCCCGCCGAACTCCGACGGCGTCGTCTCCGGTGTGGTGTCCGCCACGGATCCCAACGGTGACGCGCTGACCTTCAGCGGGACGACGTCGACCGCCAAAGGGTCGGTGGTCGTCGACCCCGATGGTTCGTTCACCTACACCCCGACCGCGGATGCCCGCCATGAGGCCGCGGCGTCGGGTGCGTCGACTGCCGACAAGCAGGACAGCTTCGACGTCACGGTGGACGACGGCAACGGTGGCACCCTGGTTGTCGCTGTCACCGTCCCCGTGAGCCCTGCTAATACCGCGCCGGTCGCTTCCTATACTGCGGGACAGCCGAATTCGGTCGACGGCGTGGTCGCCGGATTGGTGACCGGATCCGATCCGGACGGCGACACAGTGACCTTCACCGGGCCGGTCACCTCGGTCAAGGGCGGCACCGTCGTGCTGGACAGTGCAACAGGTCAGTTCAGCTACACCCCGACTCCGGCGGCGCGCGATGCCGCGGCGATGGCGGGCGCGACCCCGGCCGACAAGTCGGACAGCTTTGCCGTCGTCGTGGGCGACGGTCACGGTGGCACCGACACCGTCACGGTGTCGGTAGCGGTGCTGCCCGCACCGAACAGCGCTCCGAGCAACGGGAACGCCGTCGTGGGGCAACCCGGAAGCGCAGGCGTGGTGACCGGCACGGTGTCGGCGAGCGACGCCAACGGTGACACCTTGACCTTCGTCGGGTCCACGACGACGTCGAAGGGGTCGGTGGTGGTCAACGCCGACGGCAGCTTCGTCTACACACCCACCGAGGCGGCGCGGCACGCAGCGTCGGCATCGGCCGCATCGCCGTCGGACAAGCAGGACAGCTTCGACGTCACGGTGAGCGACGGCCGCGGCGGAACGCTGGCGGTCCCGGTCACCGTCACCATCGCCCCGAGCAACAGTGCGCCGGCCGCCACCTACACTGCGGGGCAGCCGAACTCGGACACCGGTGTGGTCGCCGGCATCGTCTCCGGATCCGACCCCGACGGTGACGTGCTGTCCTACAGCGCGCCGGCCACGTCCGCCAGGGGCGGGGCCATCACGCTGAACACTGCGACGGGTCAGTTCAGCTACGTGCCGACCCAGGCGGCGCGCGACGCCGCGGCCGCACCGGATGCCACCGCGGCCGACAAGGTCGACACCTTCACCGTCCTCGTCGACGACGCCCACGGCGGCGCCACTGCGGTGTCGGTGACTGTCGATGTCGCCCCAGCCTTCACGATCGACGGAACGCAGTTCCCCGGAGCTGCAGCCGGACCGGTTCAGTTCGCTGCGGACGGCACCGGTTACCTGACGCTGTTCAACCAGAGCTCCGACGGGTCGCTGGACATGACCGTCGTGATCATCCCGACGGCGGGGGCGCCGTTCGAGACCGATCCCATCCCGGGCTCCCTTCCCTTCGGCGCGCCGATCCTGCGGCCCAGCGGCGATCTGTTCCTCGTCAACCTCGCCGGGCTGGCGGCGGGCACCGCGAAAACGGCCATCTCGCTGGTCCGCTCGGATGGGTCGGTGACCACCCAGGAGGTCCTGGGAAGCCCCTACACGGCAGCACAATTCGCCCAGGACGGAACCGCCTACCTGACGGTGCTCACCGTCGTCGACCGCGGTGATGGGACGGGTCCGATACCGAGGATGTCCGTGGTTCGGGTCACGCCCGAGGGACAATTCTCCACCCACGACACCGGGTTTGCCGCGGCTGCGGCCTACATCCCGCCGGGCTCGTCGCAGGCCGTTCCGAGTATCGTCGTCGGCCCGGACGGCACCGCGTATCAGGCGTTCATGGCGTCCGCCGACCCCACGAGTGCGTTCTATCGTTTGGATCAGGTCGGCATCCTGGTGATCCCGCCGAGCGGCGACTCGGTCGTGTCGACTGTGGTGCAGGGCTCGCCATACGGTGCTGCGGCAGCGCTCGCCGACGGCACCGCCCGGCTGACGGTGAACAGCTACGCCGAGGGGCCCGTGGTGCTGATCGTCGACTCGAACAGGGTCTCTCGGGTTCTCGCCGCTGATGCTCTGCCGCTCGGCAATCCGGCCACCGGTCAGCACGTCTCGTACCTGGTCGTCAACGGTGAGACGGGTGCCACTCTGATCAGGATCGCCGCTGACGGAACGCAGTCGAGCATCGCGTTGCCCGGGGACCCGGCGCCGATCTACGACGTGACGCAGCCGCAACTCACCGCGCAGTCCTACGTTGCGGTCGGCCCGGACGACCGCGCGTATGTGCTGTTCGAAGGCGAACTCCGGGTCTACGGTCCGGCGGGCGCCGAGAGGGTGATCCCGGTCGACGGCCCACTCGGGGCGCTGCGGTTCGGCGAGGACGGCACCCCGTTCGGCCTGCTGATGCACGAAGACTTCGACACGGCCGCGCTGGTCAACCTGTCCACTGGCGTGGCCACGGATCCGATCCCGGTGGGCAGCGGGGGAACCGTCGTGCTGGTGACCGGACCCGACAACTCGGCGGTCTTCGCTTCTGCCATCACCGATTACGACACCGGGGCAACCGTCGGAACTGCCGTGGCGCTGATCGGGTCAACCGCGATCGACATCCCCCTCGGTGGGGGGCAGGTCAGTTCCGCGGTGTTCGGTCCCGACGGCCGCGCCTATGTGAATGCCGTGACGTACGACCTCGACACCAGCACGGGAACAGTGACCTCCGCGACAACCACCGTGTATGCCGTCGACGCCGGCGGGGCCGCGGTGGTCTTTGCCGGAGACGGCATCGGAAGCACCTCGATTCGTGACGGCAAGATCTACCTCACGCTGACCGACGTGACGAACGCTCCCGATGTCGTCACCGTCATCCGTGAGCTGGACGTGTTCAGCCCGTCGACGGAGCTGTGACCTCGGCGTGGTTGTCGACAGCTCAGCGTCGACAACCACGCCGAAATCGCCCGGCAGCTGTGGTGGGATCAGGGGGTGACTGAGCCACAACCTGATCCGGCCATCACCGCGCGGGCCATCACGATGCGCGGACCGTGGGGTCCGGTCTACGGTCCGATCGACCTGGACGTCGAGTCCGGCGGGGTCACCGTCTTGGTGTGCCCACCCGGATCGGGGCGGACCGCACTGTTGATGACGCTGGCGGGCCGGATGCGCCCGGCATCCGGCCAGCTGACCGTCCTCGGCCGCAGCGGGGCCCCCGACATCTTCGCCCACGCGGCACTCGCGGGGATCGACGAGCTCGACACCGTCGCCGAGTCGGTCACGGTGCGCGATCTGATCACCGAGCAGCTGCGCTGGGATGCCCCGTGGTACCGCCTCGTGCGCCGGGCCGATGCTGCCGACCTCGCCGATGTGTGCGCCCAGGTGTTCGGTGACGTGCCGCTACCGCCGCTGACGGAGTACGTCGAGGAGCTCAGCGAACTCGACGGCCTGCTGCTGCGCATCGCGCTGGCCAACACGGCCCGGCCTCCCCTGCTGGTCGTCGGCAACCTCGAACAGGTCACCAACGACCGCCACCGCGACGTACTCGTCACCCGCCTCGTCGAACTCGGTCGCACCCAGACCGTCGTGACCGCCAGCGTCAACGGCGTCCACGATCATCCGGTGCGCCACCTCGAGGTACCCAACGCATCGCGGACCGAGCTGGCCGGCGTGCAGAACGGCGGTGAGTGATCATGCTGGCCGGAATGTCGCTGGGCACCGACCTCAAGCGCTACTCCCGCGGCCTGTTGCCCCGCATCGCGCTGATCACGATCATCGTGATGCCGCTGCTCTACGGGGCCATGTATCTGTGGGCGTTCTGGAACCCGTTCGCCGAGGTGAACAAGGTGCCGGTCGCGTTGGTCAACGAAGATCGCGGGGCGCAGGCACAGGGGCAGCCAGTGCGGGCCGGCGACCAGGTGGCCCGGGCGCTGCTGGACTCCGGCCAACTCGACCTCACCGAGATGTCCGCCCAGGACGCGGCGCAAGGAGTGGCCGACGGCGACTACTACTTCTCGATCACGCTGCCACCGGACTTCAGCGAGCGCGTCGCCTCACCGTCGGGTGGTGAGCCGCAGCAAGCCCAGTTGCGGTTCACGTTCAACGACGCGAACAACTACCTCGCCTCGGTGATCGGGCAGAACGCCGCACGGGAGGTCCTCAATCAGGTCAATGCCCGCATCGGTGAACAGACCGTCGGCACCGTCCTGACCGGCCTGACCGACGCCGGCGAGGGACTTGACCAGGCCGCTGACGGGGCCCGCCAGCTCGCGGACGGCTTGGGGGCCGCCAACGACGGCGCGCAGCGTCTCGCCGACGGTGTGCACGCGCTCTCGACCGGTCTCGACACGGCCAGTGCCGGTTCGGCGCAATTGGCCGCCGGCACCGAACAACTCGCCGCGTCGGTGGACACCGCCACCGGCCCGCTGCTCGAGATGCTGGATCGGGTTGGCGAATTGAACCTGGACCCCACCGAAGTCGCCTCCGCCGCCCAACACCTCTCGGGCGCGGTCCGTTCCACGACCGAGCGCGTCGCCGCGCTCAACGTCAACAGTGCACAGGCAGCCGCCATCGTCGACCAGACCGTCGCGTTCCTTCAGGCCAACCCGGACCCGGCCGTCCGCGACGCGGGCCACGCGCTGGCCGGTGCGCAGCGGCTCCTTCGCGCTCAGGGCATCGATCCCACCACCGACGAGGGGCTGAACCGGCTCCGGGACAGCGCCGCCCAGCTCGAACACGAACTCGGCGACCCGAACAGCTCGCTGCGGGTCTTCCTCGCCAAAGCCCTCGACGGCGGGTTGCGTGCGGACGTCGCACGGCTGCGCGACGGGGTGGACGAGCTGAACACCGGTGCGCAGCGGCTCAACGCGGGTCTGGACCAGTTGAGCGACGGCGGCGACGAACTGTCTGCCGGGGCGAACCGGCTCGCCGCCGGCACCGACCGTCTCCAGGCCGGTGGTCAGGAGCTGGCGACCAAGCTGCGAGAGGGCACCACGCTGATCCCGTCGTGGACTCCGCAGCAGCGCACCGAGGTCGCCAAGACGATGGCTGCACCGGTCGGTCTGGATATGGTCAACACCAACCCGGCGGCGACCTTCGGCACCGGTTTCGCCCCGTTCTTCATGCCGCTGGCGCTGTTCATCGGCGCGTTGATCATCTGGATGTTGTTGACGCCGTTGCAGTCCCGGCCGATCGTCAACGGTCTGGGCGCGCTGCGGGTGGTGTTGGCGTCCTATTGGCCCGGTCTTCTGGTGGCGGTGTGCCAGGTCGCGGTGATGTACGTGGTGGTGCATTTCGGCGTCGGGTTGAACGCCGAGTATCCGCTGGCGACCGTGGCTTTCCTGGTCTTGGTCGCCGGCACGTTTCTGGCGATCATCCAGGCGTTCAACGCCCTGTTCGGCGTGGCGGTCGGCCGCGTCGTGACATTGGCCTTCCTGATGCTGCAGCTGGTTTCCGCCGGCGGCATCTATCCGGTCGAGACCACCGCCAAACCGTTCCAGATCATGCACCCGTTCGACCCGATGACCTATGCGGTCAACGGGTTACGGCAGTTGACCGTCGGTGGGGTGGATTCCCGGCTGTGGGTCGCGATCGCGGTGCTGGCCGGGCTGTTGATGGCCTCTTTGGCCGCCAGCGCGTGGGCGGCCCGGCGCAATCGGCAGTACACGATGGAACGGCTTCACCCGCCCATCGAGGTGTGAATTCGGCGCGTTGGGCGCACCACGTGTGTCGCCAAGGGCGCCGAAAATCACTCAGGGCAGACCGATGCGGCGGTAGCGCTCCAGGCGCGCGGCCAGGCGCTGCTCCGCGGGCACCGAACGCAGCCGGTGCAACTCGACGGCGATGGTCGCCGAGAGCCGCGCGGTGAACGCCTTGGGCTCGTCAGCCGCGTCGGGATGCTCGGGCACGATCGCGTCCACGATGCCGTCGCGCAGCAGATCGGCCGAGCGGATGCCCTGCGCGCCGGCCAACTGCGGGGCGTGTTCGAGGTCGCGGTAGACGATCGCGCTGGCCCCCTCGGGCGGCAGCGGTGCCAGCCACCCGTGCAGGGCGGCCAGCACCCGGTCGGCGGGCACCATCGCCAGCGCGGGTCCGCCGCTGCCCTGCCCGAGCAGGACCGACACCGTCGGGGTGTCCAGCGTGACGAGCTCGGCGAGACAGTGCGCGATCTCACCGGCCAGCCCGCCCTGTTCGGCCTCGGTGGACAGCGCAGGCCCGGCGGTGTCGATGACCAGGACCAGTGGCAGCCGGAGCCCCGCCGCCAACGCCATGCCGCGACGGGCCTCGCGCAACGCTGCCGGCCCGACGACGCCGCCGACCACCCGTTGCTGGCCGACGACGACGGCCGGCTGGCCGCCGAAGCGGGCCAACGCCAACAGCGTGGTCGCGGCTTCCCCCGACCCGGTTCCCGACAGCAGCACGCGGTCGGTGGCCCCGTGCCGCAGCAGATGGCTGATGCCGGGCCGGTCGGGGCGGCGCGACGCCTCCACCGATTCCCAGGCCGGTACGTCGGGCAGTGGCTCGGGGTGCGGCGGCTCGGGTGGTTCGCCCGGAGGATCCGACACCACCGTGAGCGCGCGATCGAGGGTGGCACGCAGGGTGGCCAGCGGCAGCACCGCATCGACCACGCCATGTCGCTGCAGGTTCTCCGCGGTCTGCACCCCGGTCGGGAACGGTTCACCGTAGAGGTGCTCGTAGACCCGGGGACCGAGGAAGCCGATCAGCGCGCCGGGCTCGGCCGCGGTGACGTGCCCGAGGGAACCCCAGGAGGCGAACACCCCACCGGTGGTGGGGTGTCGCAGGTAGACGAGGTAGGGCAGGTGGGCTTGTTTGTGCAGTTCGACGGCGGCGGCGATCTTGACCATCTGCAGAAAGGCGACCGTGCCCTCCTGCATGCGGGTGCCCCCGGAGCTCGGCGACGCCAGCAGCGGTAGTCCTTCGGCGGTGGCCCGGTGCACCGCCGTGACGATGCGTTCGGCAGCGGCCACCCCGATGGACCCGGCCAGGAAGTCGAATTCGCAGGCCACGAGCGCTACCCGGCGTCCGAACACCCGGCCTTCGCCGGTCACCACGGCCTCGTCGAGGCCGGTGCGGGCGGTTGCGGCACCGAGGTCCTCGCGATAGGACTGCGACATCGGGATGGCCAGCGGCGCGACGTCCCAGCTGACGAACGACCCGTCGTCGAACAGCGCGTCGCGCAGTTCCAGGGCACCGATCCGGCTCACAGGAAAAGGCTAATAGTGTGGGGACATGATTTCAGTGACCCGTGACGGCCACGTGATGACCCTGGAGATGCAGCGTCCCGAACGACGCAACGCTCTCAACGCCGAGTTGGTCGACGGCCTGCGGGACGCGATCGAGAAGGCGGCCGCCGAGGACGTCCGGGTGGTCGTCCTGACCGGCGGCGGTCACGTCTTCAGTTCCGGCGCGGATCTGTCCGGCGGGCAGGGGGTAGCCGATGAACTGCCCGACAAGGCGCGTGCGCTGAACCTCGCGATCGACTCCGCGCCGATCCCGGTGATCGGCGCGGTCAACGGCCCCGCGATCGGCGCCGGGGTCATTCTGTCGATGATCTGTGATCTCCGCGTCGTGGCCCCCGAGGCGTACTTCCAGTTCCCGGTCGCCAAGTACGGCATCGCCCTGGACAACTGGAGCATCCGGCGGCTCACATCGTTGGTGGGTGCCGGGCGGGCGCGCGGCATGTTGCTCGGCGCCGAACGCCTCACCGCCGACGCGGCGTTGCAGACCGGGATGGCCAACCGCATCGGCACCCTCGCCGACGCGCAGGCCTGGGCGCAGGAGATCGCCGGGTACGCCCCACTGGCGCTGCAGCACGCCAAACGCGTTCTCAACGACGACGGCGCCTACGAGGACCCGTGGCCGGCGCACCAGGAGCTGTTCGACCGCGCCTGGGCCAGCCAGGACATCATCGAAGCCCAGGTCGCCCGCATCGAGAAGCGGCCGCCCAACTTCCGGGGAGCATGACGGTGTTGGGGACGGCGCTGCGCTTCGGTTTCGGCACCGTGTCTTTGTTCGCCGGCGGCTGGGTGTTGCGCGCTCTGCAGGGGACACCCGCGTCGTTGGGCGCCGGCCCGGCAGAGATCATGCCGGTGGCGCGCCACTCGCCGAACTTCCGCGACGGCAAGTTCGTCAACCTGGAGCCTCCCTCGGAGACCACCGGTGAGCTCCAGCGCGCATTGATACGTGACCTGGCCAACGCCGGCGGACACGGCAAACCGCCGCGCCCGATCCCGCTGGCCGAGCCGCCGACTGCCGAGATCGCCCCCGCCGCGGCCGCCGCGACGTGGTTCGGACACTCCAGCGTGCTCATCGAGGTCGACGGTTACCGGGTGCTGGCCGACCCGATATGGAGTGAACGCTGCTCACCGTCCCGGGCGGTGGGCCCGCAGCGGATGCACGAGGTGCCGGTGCCCCTGGAGGCGCTGCCGGCGGTCGATGCGGTGGTGATCAGCCACGACCACTACGACCACCTCGACATCGACACCGTCATCGCGCTGGCCCGCACCCAGCGCGCACCGTTCGTCGTGCCGCTCGGTATCGGTGCACACCTGCGCCAATGGGGAATCCCGGAAAGCCGGATCGTCGAACTGGACTGGAACGAAACCCACCGGATTGCCGACCTCACACTGGTGTGTACCCCGGCCCGGCACTTCTCCGGGCGGCTGTTCACCCGGGACACCACGCTGTGGGCGTCGTGGGTGATCGCCGGACCGACCAACAAAGCCTTCTTCGGCGGCGACACCGGCTACACGAAGAGTTTCGCCGAGATCGGAGCCGAATTCGGGCCGTTCGACCTGACGCTGCTGCCCATCGGGGCCTACCACCCGGCCTTCTCCGACATCCACATGAACCCCGAGGAGGCGGTGCGAGCCCATCTGGACCTGGCGGAGGCCGACCGCAGCCTGATGGTGCCGATCCACTGGGCGACGTTCCGGTTGGCGCCGCACCGGTGGGGCGAACCGGCGGATCGCCTGCTCAGCGCCTCCCAGGCCGAACAGGTCCGCATCGCGGTGCCCATCCCAGGTGGCCGGGTCGACCCCGATTCGGAATTCGATCCGTGGTGGCAGATGTAGGGCGCGGCGACGCGCTACCGTTTCGACCATGAGATCCCCGGCGCGCCTCGTCGCGTTCGCAATGTCGGTGTCGCTGCTGGGCGGCTGCGCCGCCACGGACTCCGGTGATTCCACGACGTCCGCGTCGGCACCCGAGTCGGCTCCATCGGGTCAGGCCGCGGCTCCGACCACGTCCGCGGTGCCACCGCCGCTGATGCCGGCGATGCCGCTGCCGGAGAACGCCGTCGCCGACGCGGTGGGCGCCCTCGACGGCATGGCTGAGGATCTGATGACGAAGTCCGGCATCCCCGGGATGGCGGTCGCCGTGGTGCACGACGGAAAAACTCTGTACGCCAAAGGTTTCGGGGTCAAGAACAACGAGTTGCCGAACGAGGGGGACAACCGGGTCGACGCCGACACGGTGTTCCAGATCGCGTCGGTGTCGAAGTCGCTGAGCGCCACGGTGGTGGCTCAGCAGATCGGCAAGAACGATCTCGACTGGGACACGCCGGTCGTGTCGAAGTTGCCCTGGTTCGCGCTCTCCGACCCCTCTGTGACACAGATGGTCACCGTCGGCGACATGTTCTCCCACCGGTCGGGGCTGCCCGACCACGCCGGCGACCAGCTCGAGGACCTCGGCTACGACCGCCGCTATGTGCTCGAGAAGTTGCGGCAACTGCCGCTCGATCCGTTCCGGATCTCCTACGCCTACACCAACTACGGGTTGACCGCCGGTGCGGAGGCGGTCGCCGCCAGCGCCGGCAAGACATGGGAGGAGCTCACGGCGGAGGCGCTGCTGCGTCCTCTCGGAATGACCTCCACCAGCTACGAATTCAGCGACTGGGTGGCCCGGCCCGACCGCGCCGTGGGCCATATCCACCTCGACGGCGGCTACACCCCGCGCTACGTGCGCGATCCGCAGCAGCAGTCCCCGGCCGGCGGGGCCAGCTCGTCGGTCAACGACCTGACCAAATGGCTGGCGATGGTGCTGGCCGACGGGCAGCACGACGGCAAGCAGCTGATCGACCCCGAGGCGCTGCTGCCGGCGATCACCCCCCAGGTGGTGTCGTCGCGGGGTGACCAGCCCGCCGCCCGGTCCGGTTTCTACGGGTACGGCTTCAACGTCGGGACGACGTCGGGGGCGCGCACCGAGCTGAGTCACTCCGGTGCCTTCGAACTCGGTGCCAACTCGAACTTCGTCATCCTGCCCTCGGCGGACGTCGGGATCGTCGTGCTGACCAATGCCACCCCGATCGGCGTACCCGAGGCGTTGACCGCGTCGTTCGCCGACCTCGTGCAGTTCGGTGACGTCCGGCAGGACTGGTTCGCGCTGTACTCCGGCCTGTACAAGCAGATGGAGAAACCTGAAGGGGAGCTCGCCGGCAAGCAGCGCCCCGCCGATCCGAGGCCGCCGGCGCCGCTGCCGTCCTACGCCGGCACCTACCGTAACGACTTCTGGGGTCCGGCGACGGTCACTCAACGGGATGGCCGGCTCGAGCTCACCCTCGGCCCGAAGGGCGTGTACGAGCTGAAGCCCTGGGACGGCGATGTCTTCGTCTTCGACATCAGCAGCGAGAACGCGCCGCCGGGAACGGTGTCGCGGGCGACGTTCGACGGACCCCTGCTGACACTGGAGTATTTCGACGAAGACGACAACGGAGTGTTCGTGAAGTGACGCTGTCGCTGGCCGGCGGGCTGTCCGACGACGAGGTCGCGGCACGGGTCGCCCAGGGGAAAACCAACGACGTGCCGACCCGGGCGGCGCGCAGCGTCTCGGAGATCGTCCGCGGCAACGTGTTCACCCGCATCAACGCGATTCTGGGTGTGCTGCTGATCATCGTGCTGTCCACCGGCTCGGTGATCAACGGGGCGTTCGGTCTGCTCATCGTCGCCAACAGTGCCATCGGCATCATCCAGGAGCTGCGGGCCAAACAGACCCTGGACCGGTTGGCCATCGTCGGGCAGGCCAAACCGCTGGTGCGCCGGCAATCCGGGACGCAGCCGAGGCTTCCCAGCGAGGTGGTGCTCGACGATGTCATCGAGCTCGGCCCCGGTGACCAGATCGTCGTGGACGGCGAGATCCTCGAGGAGGCCAACCTCGAGGTCGACGAGTCCCTGCTGACCGGGGAAGCCGATCCGATCGCCAAGGATGCCGGCGATGCGGTGATGTCGGGCAGCTTCGTCGTCGCCGGAACCGGTGCCTACCGCGCCACCAAGGTGGGTCGGGAAGCGTACGCAGCCAAGCTCGCTGAGGAGGCCAGCAAATTCACCCTGGTGCGCTCCGAGCTGCGCAGCGGCATCAACAAGATCCTGAAGTTCATCACCTACCTGCTGATCCCGGCGGGGTTGTTGACCATCTACACCCAGTTGTTCACCACCGAGGCGGGTTGGCAGCAGTCGGTGCTGCGGATGGTCGGTGCGCTGGTGCCGATGGTGCCCGAGGGGCTGGTGCTGATGACCTCGATCGCGTTCGCGGTCGGTGTGGTGCGACTGGGGCGGCGGCAATGCCTGGTCAACGAACTGCCGGCCATCGAAGGGCTCGCCCGCGTCGACGTGGTGTGCGCGGACAAGACCGGCACGCTGACCGAAAACGGCATGCGGGTCAGCGATGTGGAGAAACTGGACGCGGCGGCGGTGCCGGATGTGCTGGCGCAGTTGGCCGCCGACGATCCGCGTCCGAACGCGAGCATCGCCGCGATCGCGGAGGCCTACCGGATGCCGCCGGGCTGGACGGCCACCGCCACCGCTCCGTTCAAGTCGGCGACCAAGTGGAGTGGCGCGTCCTACGGCGGGCACGGCAACTGGGTGATCGGCGCGCCCGATGTGCTGCTCGACCCCGGCTCGGCGGTGGCCGCCGAGGCGGAGCGGATCGGTGCGCAGGGCCTGCGGGTGCTCCTGCTCGGATCCTCCGATCTGCCGGTGGACGCTCCCGGCGCCCCGGGTGTGGTGACACCGGCGGCGCTGGTGGTCCTCGAGCAGCGCATCCGGCCCGACGCTCGCGACACGCTCGATTTCTTCGCCACCCAGAAGGTTTCGATCAAGGTGATCTCCGGGGACAACGCGGTGTCGGTCGGCGCGGTGGCCGGCTCGCTCGGTCTGCACGGCGAATGCATGGACGCCCGCCACCTGCCCGAGGAGACGGCCGCGCTGGCCGACGAGTTGGAGTCGCACACGACATTCGGGCGCGTGCGGCCCGACCAGAAACGCGCGATGGTGCACGCCCTGCAATCGCGTGGACACACGGTCGCGATGACCGGCGACGGCGTCAACGACGTGCTGGCGCTCAAGGACGCCGACATCGGCGTGGCGATGGGTTCGGGCAGCTCCGCATCGCGGGCGGTCGCGCAGATCGTGTTGCTGGACAACAGGTTCGCCACGCTTCCCTACGTCGTCGCCGAAGGGCGACGGGTGATCGGCAACATCGAACGCGTGTCGAACCTGTTCCTGACCAAGACGGTGTACTCGGTGCTGCTGGCGATCCTGGTCGGGCTTGCGGGACTGTCGGCCAAGCTGTTCGGATCCGACCCGCTGCTGTTCCCGTTCCAGCCGATTCACGTCACCATCGCGGCGTGGTTCACCATCGGCATCCCCGCTTTCATCCTGTCGCTGGCCCCCAACAACGAACGCGCCCGGCCCGGCTTCGTCCGGCGTGTCATGACCGCGGCCCTGCCCTCCGGGCTGGTCGTCGGTGCCGCGACGTTCACGTCGTATCTGCTGGCCTACGAGGGGCGCGCGGCCACGGAGACCGAGCAGACACAGGCGTCGACGGCTGCGCTGATCACGTTGCTGGTAGCGGCGCTGTGGGTGCTGGCGGTGGTGGCGCGGCCCTACGAATGGTGGCGGATCGCCCTGGTCGCGGTCTCGGCCTCGGCCTACGTGGTCATCTTCTCGATCCCCGCGGCCCGCGAGCTGTTCATCCTCGACCCGTCGAATCTGGCGATCACGTCGACCGCGCTGGGCATCGGCCTGCTGGGCGCGATCGCCGTGGAGGTGATCTGGTGGCTCCAGGGCGCCCTACTGGGTGAACAACGCCGGTTGTGGCGGGTGCGTGAGCGGTAGGGTTGGCAGCATGGGATTTCTGGACAAGGCGAAGGATCTTCTCGCCAAGAACTCCGACAAAGTGGACAGCGCAATCGACAAGGCCGGCGATCTGGTCGACAAGAGGACGCAGGGCAAGTACGCCTCACACGTGAACAAGGTGCAGGATGCCGCCAAGAAGGCGGTCGCCGACAACGCCGCGCAGGGTCAGGTGCCGCCCGACCAGCACTCCGGCCAGGAGCCGCCTGCCTCGCCGCCACCGGCTGCGCCCCGTAAGCAGGACCCGCCGACGGCCCCGCCGACGTCCTAGGCACAATTCGTCGCATGGCCAAACTGTCGGTTTCCGTCGACGTGCCCATGCCGCCTGAGCAGGCGTGGGAGAGCGCATCGGATCTGTCCCGCTACAAGGAGTGGCTGTCCATCCACCGGGTGTGGCGCTCGAAACTGCCCGAGACGATCGAGAAGGGCACCCAACTGGACTCGATCGTCGAGGTCAAGGGCATGCCGAACCGGGTCAGCTGGACGGTGGTGCACTACCGTCCGCCGGAGTCGATGACGCTCAACGGTGACGGTAAGGGCGGCGTCAAGGTCAAGCTGATGGGCAAGATCAAGCCCAGCGACGTGGGCTCGACGGTGACGTTCGACGTGCACCTCGGTGGTCCGGCGTTGTTCGGTCCGATCGGAATGGTGGTCGCCGGGGCGCTCAAGGGCGACATCCAGGAGTCGTTGAACCGCTTCAAGGCCGTCTTCGCCCCGTCGTAACCCGCGCTCAGACTCAGGCGAGCGCGTCGGGTATCGCGGTGTCGCCCGAGATGACGTCGAAGGTCAGGCCGGCGGTTTGCGGGGTGTCGAGCACGGCCACCAGCACCGCGGCAACGTCGGCACGCGGGATGCTGCCGTACCCGGTGTCCGTTCCTGCAGCCACCTTGCCCGTGGCCGGTTCGTCGGTGAGACGGCCAGGTCGCACGATGGTGGCCTGCAGCCCTTCCCGTGCGCGGATGTTGTCGTCGGCGGCGCCCTTGGCCCGCAGGTAGGTGACGAACACCTCGTCACCGGCGTCGTCCGGCGCGGCGGCGTCGGCGGCCATCGCGGAGACCATCACATAGCGGCGCACCCCCGCGGCTTCGGCGGCGTCGGCCAGCAGGACGGCGGCGTCGTGGTCGACGGTCTGTTTGCGCTCCGCTCCGCTGCCCGGTCCTGCGCCGGCGGCGAAGATCACAGCGTCGGCGTCGGCCAGATGTCGGGCCACCTCGTCGGCGCTGCTGCTCTCCAGGTCGACGACGATCGGTTCGGCGCCGGCCGCCTCAAGGTCGGCGGCGTGGTCGGGGTTGCGGATGAACCCGGCGACCGAGTCGCCGCGGTCGGCCAGCAGCTTCTCGGTGAGCAACGCGATCTTGCCGTGTCCGCCGGCGATGACGACGCGCATGTCCTACCTCCGTAATCGCCGACCGACCAGCTTGGCGAACTCGAGCGTCGACCGGCGCACCGATTCGAATTCCAGCGATACCAACAACGTGTCTACCATCGCGAACGGCAAGGTGGTGACGACGGCCCCGCGACCGTATTCCAGGTGCCAGGAACCAGGGTGGATCGTCAGGCCGCGTGCGTGTCCCCGCTGCAGACAGGTGTGCCCGCCCGGCAGCAGCACGGGCAGGGGCTCGGTGTCCTCGGACTCGAGGTCGTAGGAGTCGATCTGGCCGGCGAGCAGGAACTTGTGGATGTCGACGTGCCGGTAGCGACCCGAAAAGCCCTGCGTACCGGTAGGAGTGCCGAAGATGACAACGTACTCGCGGGGGCTGAAGTACAGGAAGCGGACTTTACCGAGAACGCCGCCGGCCTTGCTGCCCACCCAGCGCCCGGGCCCGGCCACGATGAGGTCGGGATACTGCTCGGCGAGCAGTTCGACAGTGCGGGTGATCAATTCGTCGCTGGGCAGCTGCAACCCGGCGGCTTGCTGGGCGACCGCGTGCAGCGCGACCGGGTCGAACGTGTAGGACATCAGCTGCACTCGCGCGGCTGAACGCCGACGGCGCTCTCACCGAGGCGCAATCCACCGCCGGTCACGGGCGCACCAGTCCTCGGGGACGGACCAACCCGAGATCGAGGTGATTGCGCCAGCCGGGTTCGGCATCGCAGACATCGGGGATCGTGTTGATCGCGCCCATCGCGGTCCAGGTGTAACCGGGGTGGACCATCGAACCATCCGGTTGCCGGACTCCCTTGAGGGTCAGCTCGGTCGGGGGATCACCGTCGATCACGATCTCGTAGCGGGTTTCGCCCCAATTCCAGGGCGGCTCCAGTGAGTCCGGGCCGGCCGTCACGTAGATCGCGTGAAAGACGATGAACGGCTGCCCACCGACCCAGGCGGTCCACTCGTGGCGTTGCGCCGCGACGGTGCCCTCGGCGATGACACCGTCGTCGTGCGGGATGTCGCGGACCGCGGTGGCGGCCTCCAACTCCGAGGTGATGTCCTCGATCGTCACGCCCAGACCGTCGGCGATCATGTACATGGACTGGGCGAAGAACGGCACCCCGAGACCGAGGAGAGTCGGCTCGGTCAAGAACGCATCCTTGTCCTTACCGAACCCCATCCAGTCGACGTGATCGGCCGGGGCGTCCGCGAGCACGTCGACCACCTCGTAGACGTGGATGGTGTCGACGCGACTCATCACCCGGGTCAGGGTGAGAGGCAGGATGTCGCCCGCGTAACCGGGGTGGATGCCACCGCCGTGGAAGGATGTTCGGCCGGCTGCACACGCGGCGCGGATCTGGCCACCGCCATCACGGAAATGTTCTGAGGGGTAGAAGAAGCCGCTTGTGGTGACGACGTTCTTGCCGGAGCGCAACAAGCGGCAGACCGTGTCGACATCCATGATCACCGGTGTGTAGAACACGCAGTCGGCATCGACAGCCATCACGGCTTCGACGTCGTCGGTCGCGGAGAGTCCGATCGGATCGATGCCGGCGAGCTCCCCGGCGTCTCTGCCGACTTTCTCCTTGCTGTGCACGAGTACGGCAACGAGGTCGAACACCGGGTTGCGCGCGAAATGGCGGATCGCTGCTTGTCCGACATCGCCGGTCATCCACTGGATGACCCGGTACTTCTGGTCGGGCATGGTTTGCCTTTCTCATCTGTCGCCAGTGGACCACTGCACGATTCTGTGTCTTACGCGATGACCCGCTCACCCGGGTCGAAGACCACCGGAATCGAGCGGTATCCGCGCGTGATGGAGTTGCCGTGGAAGTGGGCCTCGGCGCCGGGTTGCAGGGTGACATCCGGCATCCGATCGAGGACCCGCTCGACGCCGATCTGGAATTCCAGACGCGCCAGATTCGACCCCAGACAGCGATGCACCCCGGCACCGAAACCGAGGTGACGGTTCTCGGTGCGGTCGAGGACGCAGCGATCGGCATCCGGGAAGACGTCGGCGTCGCGGTTGGCGGATGCGTAGTTCACGATGACCGACTCGCCGGGGCAGAAGGCACGTCCGCTGAGCTCGACATCCTTGGACACGGTCCGGGGGATGCCGTGGATCGATCCGGCGTAGCGGATGAACTCCTCGACGGCCCGTGGTATCAGCTCGGGCTGCCGGATCAACCGGTCGCGCTCCGCCGCATTCGTCGCGAGATAGTGAAACGCGAACGACATTGCACTGGCAGTGGTCTCGAGACCAGCCTGGACCAGCAGCATGGCGTTGGAGACGACATCCTGCAGGGGCAGCCGTTCGCCGTCGATCTCGGCATTGAGCAGCACGTCGATCATGTCGTCGCGGCTGTCCTCGCTGGTGCGCGCGGTCACTGCGTCGTGGATGTGCTGGTAGAGCCGGCCCCAGGCGGCCATCCGGGCATCCTCGGTCGCGCCATTGAGCGCGGTGTCGGTCAGTTCGATGCACATCGGTACATCGGCGATCGGCATACCGAGCAGATACTTGAAGAACGCGATCCCGGGTTGCCGCCAGGCCACCTGGGCGAGGTCGCCCCTGCCCGAGGTGATGAAGTCGTCGATCAGCCGATCGGTGTCGGCGGTGATCTGCGGCCGCAACGCCTTCATCCGGGCAGGTGAGAAGTACGGGTTGAGGACCTTGCGAAATTTTTGTTGACGTGGTGGATCGAGCGTGATCACCAGATCGCCTGCGAGTCGCTCCGCGCCCTCCGGTGTCGGGTTGCTGGAGAAGTGTTCCCAGTCCTGCAGGATGCGTTGGCATTCGGCGTATCGCACCGCCACCCACGCCCCACCCGGTGTGGCGCTGAGGAAGGGGGTATCGGTGTGGGCGAACGGCGCGTTGCGCCGCATCACCGTGTAGACGTCGTAGAGGGCGTCCGGGTCGTTGAAGTCTTCGTGGCGCAGATCCCAGTTCCGCGCGTGGTCCCCGAGCGACGTCACGGGGCCGGCTGCCGTTCGGCGGTCTGTCGCGCTTCGCGCTCCTGTGTTGTCTGTCGCGCTTCGCGCTCCTGTGTTGTCTGTCGCGCTTCGCGCTCCTCGTGAATCCGGACCAGTTCGCGGAAACCGATCCGGTTGTACTTCGGTACCGGCTGGATTCCCCAGTCGTCTTCGGCGGTGTCCTTGCCCTCAGCGCCTTCCGGCGGACCCAACGCGGGGTAGGGAACCTTGCATTCCAGGGTGTCGTCGGAATAGCGAACCTTGAGAAGCTCGCTGCAGATCTCGGTGAGGCTCAGCGTCGGGTAGCCGTAGTACACCGCCATGAACGGCAGCGTGAAAGCCCCTTCGATCACCAGCGCAACGAGGCACACCAGTACGGCGCGTTTGATGTAGCGGTGCATGCGTGCGTAGTACGGCGTCGTGCCGGGAGGCAGGTCGTCGGACTTCGGTTCTTCGGTGGTTTCGGGTGTGGCGGTCACAGTGGTGCTCCTTGAATGTGCTCAGTCCGAGAAGATCTCGCGATTGACCGTGTGCAGGTAGGGGATGGCGAGGAAGGGGGTGATGTAGAAGATGTCGTAGAGCCACCACCCGATGACGGGGAAGACCACGCCGGCGAAGCGGACGTCGGCGTACATGGTCATGTTGAACACGTAGACACACCAGATCAGCACACCCATCCAGCAGGTGATGATCATCCACTGGTGCCCCCAGCGTTTCATCTGCAGAAAGCCGATCGCAGCCGCGCACCGCATCGCGAAGACGGTGACGATCATGCCGAACACCATGGACTTCTCGCCGGGCCCGGCGGCACCGCCCACCCACAGTTCGTTGTAGTGCCAGAAGTAGCCGGCGTCGAACATGTTGCCCCAACCGATCATCAGCACGCGGTTGACCAGGGTGTGGTTGGCCACCAGATCCAGCGCCCAGCCCAGGCTGTTCAGCATTCCGTCGATCAGCACGAGGTAGCCGATCAGCGTGACGATCATCGGGCGAACGGACAAACCGGCCCGCAGCGCCTGCCGCTGCAGCCACACCCCGCGCATGAAGATGGGAAACCCGATCAGGCCGGGTGCCCACATACCCATCAGGGCGGCACCCACGATCATCCATTTGTCGGCCCGGCGCTGCGCCAGCCGGGACCGCTCGTGGTGCTCCTCGATGCCGCCCGCCGGGACCGTCAGCGCAGTCGACGGTTTCACAACTCCCACCAACCCCGGGCGAACGACATGTACAGCTGGATGCAGAACATCGTGAACAGATAGCCGTAGATGACGATCTGCAGGATGATGAGCGCCTTCTTGCGCTTGCGTTCCTTCTGGTCCACCATCGGGCGGTACTCCCTTCTCAGCGGGTTGAGCTCGTACTGTCGGCATCGGCAAGGCTGGCCGCGGCGACCTCGCGAAGACCTTCGGTGATCGCGCCGTCACTGGACAGCGGCGCGAGGACGCACGCCTCGGCGGCGTCGATCTCGTCGGCACCCGCGGCGATCATGTGCGCCGCGGTGACCAGCACCCGCGTCGACGGCGGCTCGTAATGGAACGCCTCGTCGGCCATGCGGATCGCGGTGGCGCAGCGCACCAACCGGCCGGCGGCCGCGAGATCGACGCCGGTTTCGGCGACGATGACCTCGGCCTCCCGATCGGGCGGTAGATACCGCATCGGCAGCGTGACGAAGCGTTGACGGAAGGACGGTTTAAGCTCTTTGAGCGAGCTGCGGTAGGCCGGGTTGTAGGAACAGACCAGCATGAACGTCTCCGGTGCCGGCACCACCTCGTCCGCGCGGTCCAGGTACAGCGTGCGACGGTGATCGGTCAGTGAATGCAGCACGGCCAGCGAATCGTGTCGGGCCTCGACGACCTCGTCGAGGTAGCAGATGGCGCCGGCTTTGACAGCTCGTGTGAGCGGACCGTCGGTCCACACCACATCGCCGCCGGCGACGATGAACCGGCCGACGAGATCCGAGCTCGTCAGGTCGTCATGGCAGCTGATCGTCACCACCGGCCGACCCAACGCCAGCCCCATGTGCTCGACGAGCCGAGTCTTTCCGCAGCCGGTCGGCCCGGTCAGCATCACCGGGAGCCGGCGTTGGAACGCAAGCTCGAACAGCTGGACTTCGTCGCCGTTGGCCAGATACGTCTCTGTCACGCGGATATCAACTCCCGATGGACGTGGGCCAGGACCCGGGGTAGGTCTTCGACGCGCCGAATGCGTTGGGATCGTTGCGGCCCGAACACCTCGGGGAGGGGGTCGACGGTGACGGGGCCCACGCCGACGTAGTACATCGCCACGCCCGCCTCGTTGGCTTCCGAGACGGCGTGCGTGGCGTCGGCCCAGGCGTAGCGCCCCTCGTAGCCCTCGTCGGACATCAGTCCGTCACCGATGACGATGAGCAGGCGGCGCTCGGAAGGCTGATCGAGCAACCTGCTGGTCAGGTGGCGAAGCGGAGCGCCGAGCCGGGTGTAGCCTCCGGTCGAGAGCCCGAGCTCGCCAGGTGGGACGAACTTTCGGTCGGTGAAGTCCTTGAGACAGTTGACTTCCACGCGGTGGCGGGTGTTGCCGGTGAAGGTGAAGATGCCGTGCCGCTCCCGGGCCAGATTCATCGCACGCGACAACGCGTCGGCGCAGGCCAACTCGAGCGCGAAGACGCGGCCGCCGTGCACGCCGAGCGATGAGCTGCCGTCCAGGAGCAACGCGGTGGTCACGTCGCGGCTGGCCGGCCGCAGCTCGCGGAAGATCCGCGGCTCGACAGCCTCGCCGGTGGTCACGTCGATGAAGTGCGCGACGTACTGGTCGACGTCGAGGTCGGAGCCGTCCTCGAGCCGGCCCTGGATTGCACGGTGGGTGTGTTTCTCGAACCATGTGCGTACGTCGACCGCGACGGTGCCCGGTTGCCGGTTACGGGTGCCGTGCGCCATTTCGAGGACAGCGACGTGGTCGGGCAGGAAGCTCTCGGTCCACGCGTTCCATTCCGGATAGGGGATGCCCGGACGGTGTTCCGGGGTGATGTCGAGGTCGTTGTCGTGCGGGCGGCTGGGCGGGGGAAGGTTCGGGTTGCGGACGCCGCCGTCGCCTCCCGCGGGTACGGAATGCGCCCGGGGCAGTCTTTTCTGTGTGGTGGTCCACGGCAGCCTGCCGAAGCTGCGGCGCAACTTGTCGTTGAGACCTTGCGGACTCGTCAGCGCCAACGGAAGCTTGCCCAGCAGCACGTCGGCGTCGGCGACGGCACCGGAGCGTGCCCGCTCGATCGCCAACTGGAGCATGGCCGGGGCATCCAGGTCGGCGGGCAGGGGCTGCAGGCCTGGCACCAAACGCTGGAACTCGCCGAGTAGGCCGGGCCAGGCCGAGGCGATCCATCCCAGCGCCACACCGGCCTCCACGTGACTGAGGGCGCGCAGCTCCCGTGCGGAGAGCTCGCCCAGCCGATAGGCGGTGATCCGTTCCTTCGACGGCGAACACTGCAGCGCCACACCACATGTCACGGTGCGTCGGGTCCAGTCCCGGTGCGGCGGGGGATAGGGGACGTGGACGGTGTCGAGCGCGAGGTTCACGCCGAATCGGCGATGCTGTCCGGTCACCAGATTCACACCGGAGCGTCGGCCCTGGCTCAACGCGACGGCAGTGAGAGCGCAACTGCGCTCGAGGGCCATCGCCTGCGTGTCGAAGAGCTCAGACATGGAGCAGCGAAACCGGTTCTAGAAGGTGCCGAGGTTGGAGAACATCCAGTACCAGAACCAGATGATCAGACCGGTGCCGCCCCAGGCGGCTACGTAGCGCAGAATCTCCCAGACCCAGTCCATCGTCACGCCCCCCTATGCGTAAACCGGTCGACCCGAACCGCCATGATGCACTCCTTCTCACGTCGTGAGCCACCCGATTCAATGACCCAAGTCAGTAGATCAGTCGGAGAAGATCTCTCGGTTGACCGAATGCAGATAGGGGATGGCCAGGAATGGCGTGATGTAGAAGATGTCGTAGAGCCACCATCCGACGACGGGCAGGACCGTGCCGGCGAAACGGACGTCGGCGTACATCGTCATGTTGAACACATATAGGCACCAGATCAGCACGCCCATCCAGCAGGTGATGATCATCCACTGGTGGCCCCACCGTTTCATCTGCAGGAATCCGATGCCGGCCGCGATGCGCATCGTGAAGACGGTGAGGATCATCCCCACTTCCATCGCCTTCTCGCCTGGTCCGGCGGCGCCGCCCAGCCACAGCTCGTTGTAGTGCCAGAAGTATCCGGCATCGAACATGTTTCCCCAGCCGTTCAACAAGACTCGCGCCAACAGGGTGTGGTTCGCGACCAGGTCGAGGGCCCAGCCCACGGTGTTGATGGCGGCGTCGATGATGACGAGATAGCCGATGAGCGTGACGAGCATGGGTCGCACGGTCAGTCCGTCACGCTGAGCCTTGCGCAGTAGCCACACCCCGCGCAGGAACAGAGGCAGCCCGAAGATGCCGAGGGCGGCCGTCCCGATCAACAGGCTTCCGGAGATCAGCCATTTGTCCGCCTGGCGTTGTGCGCGCCGGGAAGCCTCCATGTGTTCTTCGAGGCCGCTACCGGTCGGTGCGTGCCGCACGACGGTGTCGCGGACCCGGCCGCCCCGGACTGAGGGCAAGTTCATGCTTGCTGACTATAGTCAGCAAAAGTCGGTAGTCAATCGGCTACTTCGCACCGATGCTGCGAAGGCTGCCGCGGAGGTAGTCGTCGAGCATGGCGTGCTGCTCGGGCCAGTTGTGCGTGGTGATGAGCAGGGCATACAGGCCGAGCAGGAAGAACACGGCGCTGTTGAAGGGATCGACGTCGGCGTCGACATTGCCGAGTTCCTGCGCCGCCTCGATTGCGCGCGTGACCTCGACGATGACCGGGTGTGGGCTGTCGCCCTGGGGTCGAGTCTGAGAGAAGTGCAACGCGAGAAAGTCTTTGAACAGCAGTCCGCCCAATCGTCGTTCCAGTCCGACGACGAGCCGGACGGCTTCGCCGAAGATCGCCGAGAGTTCGCGGCGGTCCGAGGCGAAGCGGGCGAGTTGCTTGGCGATTCGCTCTTCCTCGCGCCGTTCCAACTCCAGCAGAACGTGTTCCTTGGTCGGAAAGTGGAAGAAGAACGTTCCGTGAGCCACGCCGGCGGCTGCCACGATCGCGCCGACATCGGCGGCCGCGATCCCGGACCTCTTGAACTCGGCCACCGCCGCGCCCATCAGGCGTTCCCGGGTCTGGAGTCTCTTGGTTTCCCGCGCTGACGGCTTGTCCACCAATGCCATCCGATCACCATAGCGACCCCGGCCCCAGCGCGGCGAGCTATAGAACGTTGACCTGAGTCAGTAAGTTCCGTTAGATGGGCACCACCTCGACGGGAGGAGCAGCGAGACGGCGCTCGACCAGTTCACTCTGCACGACCGGGTGGCGATCGTGACAGGCGCGGGCAAGGGTGTCGGTCGGGGCATCGCAAGAGGCCGGCGGCCGCGGCCTCGCGGTGGTCGCCGACGCGATGAGCCGTTCCCCACCGACGGGACTGCAGGGCAGCCTGGACATGATGCCGGGATCGCGGGAGGAAACGAGGACGTCAGATGCGAGAAGTGGTGCAGTTCTCCACCGGCAATGTCGGGCAACACGCACTGAAGGCGATCATCGGTAGGCCCGACCTCGAGCTGGTCGGAGTGCATGCCGCCAGCCCGAACAAGGTCGGGCGGGATGCCGCCGAGCTGTGCGGACTCAGCGAGCCGACGGGCATCGTCGCCACCGACGACATCGACGCGCTGATCGCGCTGGGGCCAGACTGCGTCGTTTACACCGCGCAGGCCGAGACCCGCCCGGTGGAGGCGATCGAACAGCTCACCAGGATGCTCGCTGCGGGCATCGATGTCGTCGGCTCGTCGATGGTGTGGTTGGTGACCCCCGGCCAGGCCGATGAGTGGCTGCGTGGACCGCTGGAGAAGGCCTGCCGTGAGGGCAACTCGTCGCTGTATGTGAACGGTATCGACCCGGGCTACTCCGGTGACACGGAGGTGTACAGCGCGCTGAGCCTGGTCACCCGTGCAGAGTCCATCATCGTTCAAGAGATCTTCGACTATGCGAACTACGACGATTTCGAGTTCACCGGCAAGTCAATGGGTTTCGGTCTGACCGCTGATGAAGAGAAGCCGATGCTCTTTCTGCCGGGCGTGCTGACGACGATGTGGGGCGGCCCAGTTCGCAACATCGCCGAGCGACTCGGAATCGAACTCGACGAGGTTCGGCAACGGATCGAGCCCTGGTATGCGGACAAGACGATCGAGTGCACGATGTGCACCGTCGAGCCCGGCGGCATGGCGGCCGTTCGCTTCGCCGTGGAGGGGGTACGCGACGGCGAACCGGTGATCTCGATGGAACACATCACCAGACTGACCGCGGATGCCGCGACCGACTGGGAGTATCCGCCGGACGGCAAGCCCGGGGTGCACCGCGTGGTGGTCGAGGGTGACCCGCGGGTCGAACTCAATACCCACGTCTCCGATCCGGTGCTTGACGTGACCGCCGCCGGATGCGTCTCCACCGCGGCGCGCGCAGTCAATGCGATCGACTTCGTGTGTCGTGCTCCCGCGGGCCTGATCGCGCTGGAGGACATCCCCCCGACGGAGATGATCCGCGGGCTCATGTGGTGAGTGCGGTGGTTGCCGGACCCGCGCGGGGCAAATCCACTCACAATGCTGTGCGGTCGCTTAGCATGGCTCTGACGGCGGCCACCGGAGCCGATGTCGCCTCCCCTGGAGAAGCGGATCCATGCCACACACGACCACCCACCCGGGCATCTGCCGGATCTGCTCGGCGCACTGCGGTGTCCTGACCACCGTCACTGACGGCCGGCTGACCAAGGTCGCAGGCGACCCCGACAACCCCATGTTCCAGGGCTACACCTGCGCGAAGGGCCGGGCCTTACCCGAGATACACAACAACCCGCAGCGGCTGCTGCACAGCCGCCGGCGCCACACCGACGGCACCTACACGCAGATCGGATCCGAGCAGGCGATGGACGAGATCGCCGCCAAACTGCAGGAGTTGATCTCCGTGCACGGACCGCGGTCGGTGGCGATGTACCTGGGCACCAACGGCCTGCCCTATCCGGCGTCGGCATTGATGGGCAACGCGTTCATGCGGGGCATCGAGTCACCGATGTTCTTCACGGCCAACACCATCGACCAGCCCGGCAAGCAGATTGCGTTGGCCGCCCACGGTCACTGGCTGGGCGGCGACGTCGACTTCCACGAGGCCGACAGCTGGATGCTGATCGGGACGAATCCTCTGGTCTCCAAGGCTATCGGTATCCCCGGTCAAAATCCTTCCCGGAACCTACGAGCGGCCATCGAACGCGGCATGAAGCTGATCGTCGTCGATCCGCGCCGCTCCCAGACCGCGGCCCGCGCCGCCATCCATCTGCAGCCGCGCCCCGGCGAAGACGTGACGATCCTGGCGGGAATCATCAATATCATCATCGCCAACGGGTGGCACGATGCGGCGTTCGTCGACGAGAACGTGTCCGGCTTCGACGACCTGGCCCGCGCTGTCTCGGGCTTCACTCCGGCATACGTGGCCGAGCGGTCGGACCTCTCTGAAGCCCAGCTGCTCTCAGCGGCAGAGCTTTTCGCCACGCACGGAACGAAGCGTGGGATGGTCAACGCCGGCACCGGCGCGAACTTCGCGATGCACGGAAACCTGGTCGAGTACCTGTGCCTGTGCCTGACGACCATCTGCGGACGTTGGCAACGGGCCGGTGAGAAGGTGACCCGCCCGAATGCGCTGTTGCCGGCGTTCACCGCCAAAGCACAGGCGCACCCTCCGTACGAGGGGTGGGGCTACGGCGAGAAGTTGCGCGTACGCGGCCTGACCGATGCGGTGTGCGGGATGCCGACCGCAGCGCTGGCCGACGAGATCCTGCTGGAGGGCGATGGTCAGGTCAGAGCCTTGATCTGCATCGGCGGCAATCCGATGGCGGCCTGGCCGGACCAACGCAAGACGCACAGGGCGCTACAGAGCCTCGAACTGCTGGTCACCCTCGACACGGAGATGTCACTGACCTCGCGGCTGGCCGACTACGTCATCGCCCCGATGATGCAGATGGAGACGCCCGCCATGACGATGGGCAGCGAGCTGATCAAGTACTACACCAGTGGCACCGGAATCCCTGCCGCCTACGCGCAGTACGCCCCGCGTCTGATCGACCCGCCGCCCGGCTCCGACCTCATCGAGGAATGGAGGTTCTTCCTCGGGTTGACCAAGCGGATGGATCTCGAGCTGTGGTTCGTCAACTTCTTCGGCGGTGGCGGCGGCAAGTTCATGGAGTCGCCGCCGATCGTGCTGCAGATGACCGGTGACACCGAGCTGAGCACCGAAGAGCTCTTCGAGCAGATGTGCGCGACGTCCCGGATACCCCTGGACGAGGTACGGCGGCACCCGCACGGCGCGATCTTCGATGTCGACGCGGTGGTGCAGGAACGTGATGCCGACAGCACCGCGAGGCTCGACGTCGGGAACGGGTACATGCTGGCCGAACTGGCAACCGTTGTCGAAGAGGAGGTCGATGGCGCGAGAGGCGATTCGGCGTTCCCGTTTCGGCTCATCCCGCGTCGTCACCCCAACTTCATGAACTCCTCCGGCACTGCGCTGGCCGCCCTGAATCGCGGTAAGCCCTACAACCCGGTGTACATGCACCCCGACTCCGCGACGGAGCTCGGCCTGCGGCCTGGAAGTTCGGTCCTGGTCACCTCCCGGCACGACAGCGTGCCGGCCGTGCTGGAATCCGACGACTCGGTGCGCCGGGACGTCGTGGCGATGCACCACGCCTTCGGTGGCCTGCCGGATGAGGACGACGAGTTTCGCGAGCGTGGAACCAACGTCGGCCGGTTGGTGTCCACCGAGGTCGACTACGACCCGATCACCGGCCTGCCTCGGCAGGGCAACATCGCTGTGCGTATCGCGCCCCTGGGGCAGGGTTGAGTTTGTCGAAACGAGACCGCCGAGCCAACGGGTGGTGGCAGCATCGGAATCTCCCGGACTCCCGCTCTCTGAGGAGACAGCATGCTTCGTGACCTGGCCGCGGCTGCGCTGATGACGCTCGCCGCCGGTGCGTGTCTGCCGGCGCCGCTGGCGGCCGCAGCGGACGGCGACCAACTCGTCGTCGTCCAGGACGGACGGCTGCAGTGCCTCATCAGCGCGCAGTTCGGGGCCAGCGGCCGACCCATGGCGATCTGCGGGCTCTCCGACGGGGCCCCGTTCGGCGCATCGCCCAACTCCACCGGTACCTCGACTCCGCTGAATCTCGCGGTGATGACCGGCAACGCTGAGTCCTACTGGGCTGCGGGGGCGATGCCGCCGGCGGAGGACAGGGTGTTCTTGGGGGCCGGACAATCTCATCAGGCCAACGGCTGGACGGTCACAGACGAGCCCGGCCGGGCGCGGGTCACCAACGACGACAGCGGTCATGGTCTGCTACTGAACGTGGTGAACTGGCGGTCGTTCTGAGCGTCCGGCGTTGCGTGCTCAACCGCCGAGCGCGGGCCCGGAGGCCGCGGTGTGGTGTCTGATCAACTCGACTACGTCTTCACGGCTCTGCGGACGACTGAACAGGTAACCCTGGGCCATCGTGAAGCCCATGTCGCGCAGGACCGCCGCCTGGCGGGCGGTCTCGACGCCTTCGACCACGATGGGTAGATGAAGGGCATCAGCGAGTCCGGCGACCGCCTGCAGCAGGCGCGGAGCAGACGGCGAGATGATCGACGAAACGAAGGAGCCGTCGAGTTTGAGAAGGTCGGTCGGCAGCGTGTGAAGCCGGCTCAACGACGAGTATCCGGTGCCGAAGTCGTCGATGGCAACGCGGATTCCGTGGCGGCGGAGCTCGTGCAAGGCGTTGATCGACGAGGGCCGGTCCACGTCGAGAACCGTCTCGGTGACCTCCAGCACGAGTTGGTCGGCGGGCCAGCCGGTGGCGCGCAGCGTGCCCACGACCCTGGCGGCGTAGCCCTGCTTGACCAGTTCGAGGCCGGACACGTTGACGCTCAACATCAGGGGCAGGCCCGGGAATCGGCCCCGCATCCAGCGGGCGTCCAGGCAAGCCCGGCGCAGCACGAACTGATCCAGGGCCGCGATCAGATCGTGGTCCTCGGCGACCCTGATCACCTCACCGGCGTTCAGGTCGGGCCCCAGCGTCGGCGACCACCGCAGCAGCGCCTCGACACCCACCACGACATCGGGGTCGCCGAGGCGCATCACCGGCTGGTAGCAGACCCCGATCTCTTCGGCGGCAAGCGCTTCGCTGAGTTGAACGGCCAGCGGCGGCAGCTCGGCGGACTCGAGCATCGTGCGGTTGCGCCCGATGGACTGCGCACGGCGAAGCGCCGCATCCGCGCGCTCGAGAACCGGGGTGGACGATTCACCGGCCGCCCAGGCGCTGACCCCGGCCGAGAATTC
>MDTC01178166.1_pt1 | contig 38328 bp, 29 predicted proteins | sample 811181 | NCBI WGS metagenome assembly MDTC01 (sample SAMN05326644, study PRJNA326480) | marine metagenome | isolation source: seawater | place: Pacific Ocean: North | collected 2011
GGGCTAAAAAACAGCCAAGCCTCCGTAGACGATGCCACGGAGGCAGAGGCTGCAGCGCTATCGGATCTCAGGACTTTTTGTCCAGATATCGATCCAAGTACTCTATAAGAGTATCAGCGTAGGCGGATTCCTCTACTAGTGCTGGCTCTAGCATACGATAGTTAGCACCCAATCTGAAATTACGAAGTACTAGCGCGTACTCCCTGAATGCCTTAGCATATTCTACTCCCATATCCTGGTCTACCACCACCCAACTGGCTATAGACAGTAGGCCTGCAAAAGGTAGTTCTAGCTCTCTATCCCCCTTAGAGATGCCGGCGAAAAATTTCAACTCTATCTTAGAGCAGCCAGCGGCTTGGGTCACCCCCACTGACGGACTGCCTCCTCTATTACAGAAGTGCCTGTATAGGCTGTTGGGTACCGCCCTTAGGCTCATACGTGAAGCCGCTAGGATATCACAAGGAAACTCTTCCGGCCTATCACCCTCCATCCCGGAAGATACCCACTCGTGATACTCCTCTGAGTTAGTAGACAGGTATATCTTTAGTCCGCGCAGCAGTTCCAAGTTATCTCGTACTATCCCCTTTTCATTAGTGGGCATCAGCTCCACCACTGCGGCTGCCAGGCCCCGCACCCCTTGCTCGCTAACCCTGCAGGACGGCGCTACCCCGAACACGTCTCTTAGGGCACGTACGCTTTCGTGCTTGTAAACCTCCCCCTCAGCCTCAAGTCGGATTACATTCCCAGAAACGAAAGAACCCGAACTGGTAGCCCGTATCTTAACACTCTTATGCAGAGCTAGGAATACGTCCTTGTATGCTGCCACTGGGTATTTTCGGTACCACTTGAGCTTGGCTGCTTTTATACACTCCAATGTATCCCTGAGTATCCTACCCTGCTCGGTTTTAGCATTAATAGTATTCGCGTGAAGCTCCACATCTTTCTTAGCGTCGGACAGGGACTCCAGGAACATGGAGGACATGGTATTTATAGCAGCTCTAAGTTCTGCCTTTGGAAGCAGGCTGAGGGCCGCCACTCTCAAGGACTCTGGGTTGTCGGGCAGTATAACTAAGTCCCCGGATGCATCTATCAACTTAGATCCCTCTGGGGGCTCCAGGTCTTTGTACACTCCAGTGCTGAACTTATTATGGGTGTACCACCAGGGTGGCTTTGGGAGACTCTTGACATGAGACGAGAACCTTTCGTCCTCCATCCCTAGTGCTCTGAGATATAAACTAGAATGCCTAGCTAATAGATCTACCGAGTCTGTTAAGCCCACAAGTTTAGCCTCAAATGAGGATATAGAGTTCGATAGTGCCAGCCTAGCACTCGATAGTAGATCTACCTCTGTGTCGCCTGCCTTGGAGATATGTAGGTAGCTTTTCTTTGGTAAAAACTCTTCTAAGCCAGGATAAGATAGAGCAGCAACCTGAGACCTCCACCTCTCCCCTTGCTTCCCTAGCAGTTGAGTGACCTTGTCCGCGTCTCCACGGTATACTGCCGCAACCCCGCTGTAAGCTTTAGGAGGGTAAAGCTTTAGCTGCGACCTCGGACCTTCTAAACACGAAGTACCCAATACCAGTGCCGCCGTTATAGCGCTCTCCACATAGCCTTCACCTCCCTGAGAGAGCTGAATAACCTTAGCATACATACCTTTTTGTATATGAGACTGCCTATAGTTTTCTAGCATAGTCATTGAGGAAGCAGCGCCTTGTGTGCTCATTTCATCAAGCTGTAATAGCTTAGCCAAGCTTCTCTCGCTCATAATAGTGAAGTTACCGGGGCCCCGGCACCCAACATCGAATCCCCATCTATCCACATTGCCAGCCTGTATTCCTGTGTCCGTCAGAACCTCCCCCCGAGCCCACGTCGGACAGGCGTAGTCTCCTCTTTGTATATTAACTGGGGAGTACAGAAATTCATAATGCCTACGTATTCCGTTCGCTGGCTCCCAGGCACAGTCTAGTTTATCTATTAGCTGCTCAGATCTATGTGTATTACGCCAGTCGTAACTTCTCCCACCCACTCTAGAGGTATACACGCTAAGTAGCGGCAGTGCCTCATTGTCAGTAGCCCCACTAGAGTACTTAAGTAGCTCGTGTACTGTACCATGATAGTACGTATCCGTAGCATTACCCAATTGGACTATATCGACTACTGTCCCGGAGCAAGTATCAATAGGGTCCATGGGCATGTACTCAGTATTCACTTCCCCGGTTTCACTTAGATGAAACCGGATCAAAGGGATTCTAGTGCTCATTTCGCCTTTAGCTTACGCAAATTACGGGTAGGCCCACCCCTAGCAGGTGGTGCCACACCCGCTATCTCAGAGCAAAGCTCAGCGTAGCTTTTCATAGAGACGGGTACGTGAATTACACTTAGAGTTCCCCCGTCACCGTCTAGTATGTTCGCTTCGACAATCACTAGGCCTGCAGCCCCCGTGATACCGAAGTCTGCGCTAACTAACTCAACCTCGCCTTTAGGTATGTGACAGAATAGCTGAGCTAGAGTGATGGTTTTCGTAGCCATGTTCACTTCCTTTTTTGGATCAACTCTTTAAGTAGGTATTTAGAGAACTTAGCGGCTTCCAAGACCGTGCTAACAACTCGGTACCCCCACTGCCCTAGGTCTCTTTTTTTCTCGTTAGAATACACGAGTGCCCCCGAGCGAGATCTACTTAGGATACCCAAATCGGTACCGTCCCCACTTATGCCCATAAGTATCTTCCACTCCCTCCCGTCTAAGAACGGAGTTAGGGAGTAAGAGATAGTAACAGTGGACCCTGACCACCCCCATCCCCCACCTGAGTAGTATTGATACAGGAGAGGTAGTCCAGACATTTGCAGGTACAGCCTGAAGAAGTCATCGTCTGGAACGGGCATGCCCCCTTTTCCGTAGGCAGGTCCCGTGAGTATCCTGCTAAGGGGCACCTCTGAGCAACTTCCGAACATTGCAGTCCACCCAGACAGCTCTTCTTCTAGCCTGCCGCCTCCGCCATTCACTCCGTAGAGGCCCTGTGTGCGACTTAGATACTCCTCTAGCCTACGATCGTCGGGCTCTAATACTTTACCCTTTATACGCCTATCTTTTAAGTACCCTATGGAGGAGTATCCCCGGGTATAGCCGTAATTACCAGACATGGGAACTTGCGGCGATCTCAGTATAGCTAGCTTCGCTACTAGGGGTATAGTCTCCGGGAGTTCCCGTACGTAGGCTTCCAATATACTTAGCATCTCCGAATTGGAGAATGGCCTTTGGGTCGGCTTACAGTAATTATTCCGAAGGTGTAGGTGGCCCTCCAGGTTAGCGCAGTCTGCTCGCTGCGGGCACTGAGTCCGGCACATCTTGGATTGCCTCCTGGATGCCAGACTACTTTCAACCCGCTCTCGAATAGTTCCCGCTACTTTAGCTATAGAGCTCTTCCCCATACTGACATAACCGTCTTCTATTAGAGCTGAGCTGAACTCCGTAATAGAGTCCGGTAGCAAGTAAGAAGCTGGTATTCTAGCCCAGCCGGGCAGGGCCTCCTCTAGCATTTTTGATACTTCCATCTCCACTAGCCCAGTGTAGGGCTCAGAGCCAACCATACCGGGAATGAGGGTGGTAAGGCATGGCTCAGAACTACCTTTATCCTCACCAACGGAGTGGGGGCAAGTGAAGCAGTTTGCTGGTTTTTCACCCGCCACATCCAGCTTCTCTGTACGGTAGCACAACTCTGGTAGTACAGAAGCATCCTCCAGGGCATCTCCTTCCGGACCATAGATTGCCCTCACCGGAGTGATAGTAGCAGGTATGCCTAGAACGCCCCTAGCAATAACTAGAACGGAGGTGTCCGCCGTCTTAGAGGACTGAACTTCTAGACTACGTATTAGGTAGGTGCAAGCCACTGCCCGACTATCGCGCCATGTGTTTACCTTATAGCCAGCGACCAGGTTACCGGATCTTTTTAGAGACTCAGGACATACTGAGGCTATGTACTCCCCGGTTATACGGGCCAGGCAAGCCGCTACTTCTGCTTCATTATCTTTAGTACAGACTATTGCAACGTCATCCCTTAGGGGGAGATTGTTGTACACATAGTGCCCATACCCCCTGTTTAGGGGGCTTACTAGGTTTACTATGCCGTAGCTCTTATCCGGCCTGTATTCCCCAGCTTCGACCAGCTTTAGGAAGCTCACTCTTCCCTATCCAAGTTGATTGCGTTTTTGTCGGAACACTTCTCCCCCAAAGGAACGCAGTGATTTGGATTTTGGACTTTTTGAAGCCCCTCGGTGCACCGGGAGCACATGTCTCCTATCATCCACAGCTCAGACTTTCTGTCATTTATGACAAGCCCTACCCCCGCATCTTTTATATCCCCCATAGGACCAGTGTGCATACCCTTGGTATCCCGCATAGACTGAGTGGGGTTCCCCTCCTCTGATATCGCGTAGGAGGCTGCTAGCTTAACCAGCTTGGTATCGCCGGAGGTAAACCTCTCCATCGGAATAGCCAGGCTTAGTTGGTCTATTGAAATAGCTCCTGCCTCGATAAGACATCTAGCTGATATCATCCCGTACTCCAGCTCTCTCCTACCTAAGCCCAGTATCTCCAACAACGTGTCGTCCAACCTCTCAATAGGGCTAGACAGGGCTGCCTCGGCTAGCGAAGGCACCTCAGTGATAGATACTGCAGCAGTAACAGAGGACCTGTCTACGACGTACTGTAGGCCCTCTTCGTCCACTAGGTGCATGGGTATGCCGATCATGCCGTCTTTAGGTTTAGATTGAAGCATTAGATACTCCTTTCATCAAGCTGTTAAGCTTTTGAAGCTTTCCGGCTTCCAGATACTGAGCGTAGTAGGTCAGCATACCGGAAACGGAAGCTATGTATTCTTCAACATTTAGCCCCCTACCGTCCTTAACGGCCTCCATTGATATAGCGGCTCTACCGGATCTGGAAGCCCTTTCTAGGTTGTATATCCTAGCTTCTAGCTTCCTCCTGGATACCCTCGACATTCTTGGCGTCTTACCATTCACTATGAGGCCCAGAACTCTTTGCTGCTCCGCCTTCCCCGCTATGGAAAACTTATGCAGCTGGAACCCCTCCGGAACTAATGGCTGCGATTTTAGAAACTCTAGAAAAGCGTGGCCCGCTGTATAGCTTTTGAACTTGAAGTACAAGTTATCCGAATACCTGAAATAGTCTATAAATCCGTATTTTTGCCTCCACTCTTCCACCTTAGGGTCTATAAACTTACATCCTATGCGGTTAGAAATCATTGGAGATCGGGGGCCACCTTGTACCAGCCTACCTCCCCGCAGCATCACCCCTACCACCTTGGTTACCTGGTCTTCAGATAGCAAGTCTTCGCCCGCTGAGGGGTCGTAGCTGGACCCCGGCGCGGTCGCGTTATCTCCGTTGTAGTACTCTCTAACTAGCTTAGATAGGTGTCTGTGAGTGATGCTGCCGTAGAAGTTAACTATATCTGCGTGCACCAAGCAGTGGGAGTTACACATGCGGGAGGCAGCCTTGCAGATATTGGTACCCGCCTCGTATGCGGCGCTCCTACCGGCAGGCATAGGCTTGTATACTACATCCCCAATGAGTCTCTGCACCTTCTTGAGGATTGGGGCCACTGAGTACACTACTCTACCACTTTTGATAGTCACCGCATTGTATCCCAGATACTCTCCGCTACTATCCCCTTTCCTTAGTAGGGACAGCGCTAACCCGAAGGACTGATTGGATATTCCAAGTGCCATCGGGATAGCGCGGGTACTACTATCTATAAACGGGGACATTACTAGTTTTCCATTTTAAGGAACCTGCCGTAGCCGGTGTCCCCCCGAGCTTCGCTAGTATTGACCCCCCATCTATGGTTGAGGGAGGGCACGCTGCCTCTAGAGGTGATGAGCCACAGCACCTTATTAGCCGGGTAGGCATCCCTAAAGTGGTCTTTAGGCATAGGAGCCTCTCCGTCAGTAGCATAGATGAGCAGATCTGGTTTCTTATCGATGGACCACTCATCTTTTCTCAGATTAATAGCGAGCTCGAAGGGGGGATCGAACCAAGTCCCGCCGCGGCCCTTAACACTGAGGTCCCGCTTATCATCGAGATCATAGAGGTCGCAGATAGAGGTATCGCACTCACACACTGTGACTGCTACATCCCCCATCTTTTTTAGCGCCATTAGCTCTGCGAATATCTCTAGAATCTCCCCCCGGCTAACACTGCCAGATGTATCAATAGCTAGTAGGATATTCCTCTTACGTAGCTTTTTCCTGCCCCGGCGCAATGACCTACCAAAGTCTGGCTTACGGGATGGTCTTGTGAAGGTAGGAATTTTTTCCGCTTTGCTGGATCCTGCGAAGCGCCTTAGTTCCGTACGCCAGTTGACAGTGGGTTCTCGTAGGGACGCCTCGATCATCTCCTGAAGGGAGCCGGGTATTACACCCCTACCCTTAGACGCCTGCTGAGCTATAGACATTACCTTCTTAAACTCTCGGCGGAGGGAGTTGATCTCCTCAAGGGCGTCAGAAGGATCTTTTTCCACCGTCTCTATCAACTTCTTTTCCAGTGGGGTCAGGGGTCCACCGCCGGGACCTCTACCCCTTTCTGGGTCAGGCATAGATTCCACCAGCTTTCTAAGGTTACCCGGCTCCCCTAGGCGGTCTTCAGAGGTGTCAGAGTCAGAATTACCCCCACCTCCCTCCGCGTCTTCGCCTTTCTCAGGTTCATTAGAAGGATCCTCACTGCTGGAGCTTGAACCTTCGGGCTCCTCTTCGGATGAGGGCTGGCCCTGCTCATCGCCGCCTTCTAGATACTGCTTTACGAACTCTTCCCCGTCATTATCTACACTTTCGCAAATTAGACGGACATAGGTTTCTAAGCTCTTTAGTACGGGGAAGTCCCGATCCGTAGGGTGGATGCCTCGGTAACTCCCGTAGGGCCTATTGTAGTCTGGCGAGATGTGCTCTGTAGGGGAGCCAATATCGCAGTGCAAGAACTCTAGAGAGAACGTCTTCATGTCGTCAATAAGAAAGGAGTTCAGTGCGTAATCCGCAGCAAGGTGAATTACCTTTATGGCTTTAGCCCGGTCCTTACCCTCAAACTCCATTAGGATCATAGCCATGCGGGGGATGTGGTCTAGTAGCAGGTGACCCATCTCATGCCAGAGCACTCCAGACGTAGCCTTCATGCTTAGCTCTTTGACCATGTTATCGTTGTACAAAAGTACATAACGCCCATCCGAGATGGTCACGGCCATAGTAGGGATTTCTTCCGATTGCTTAATCAGCAGCGAAGACGCTATGGTAGAACAAATACCCCCAACGCTTTTACTCCCAGCCAGTATGGCTAACCTCGTATGGAGGTTATCATTTAGCGTGGGCTTTTGGGCTACCTTAAGCCTGTTTAGATTCAAACTTCTTCTCATTTTAACTCCTAGGAATGTCTCATGGATATAAATACTGATGTAACTCAGCACTTACTTAGGGAGGTACTGCAGGAGTACCCCGAGCTTGCAAAGCATGCTGAACTAGCTAGTAGCGGGCCGGAGGTCAGGGATGGTCTTCCCCTATCTTCCTTTGCCGATCCGCACAATAGACATTATCCAGTACACACGCCGGAGCATGCGATACTGTCTAAGGCTTATACCACAAAAGTCGCGAATGTTGCGCCTCACGTAGTGGCCCGAATTGATGATGCATTAGACCTGTTCGGATTAGAGCTGCCTGAGTCTGAGGCGGTCAAAGAGGCTGCCTCTGCAGAGCTTGATTTTCTTCTACCTTCTCAGAAAAAGATACCAATAAGGGATGCCTCTGATATTCCCTATGCGGAAGCAGCTCTTTTGAGGAATAGGTCTAAACTTCAGGTAAAGACCGCAGCATCTGCGGCGATTAAACTAGTAAAGTACGCAGCCGATGCGGGGCTTGATGTTTCCCCGACCGTACTATCTATGGCGGGCATAGCTCAGTGCGATACTGATAAAGCAGCTATGTGGATAGAAGCTAGAGCTGATGCCGTTAAAGAAGCTTCGCACTCCGAAGCTTACATGCAGGTCTCTAACTTCGTTAGAGGCTTAAGTGAGGGGGCCACACGGGCTGACTTGACCAAGCTGGCTTCCGCAGTGGAGGAGTTGGATATTTTATCAGGGCTAACTCAACATTATGGGAGGAAACTTCCTGATCCTATGGCTACAGTCTTCAACACCAAAGTAGCCATGCAGGCTTCCATGGATCTAGGAGGCTCTATGGTACCAGTCTCTAAGCTAGTAGCTATGGGGCCTGAGATCATTGGAGATATCTTAGGGGATGACATTGTACCTGAGATCAGCTCTGATGGAGAGGTAGACCCCCAGAAGCTCATGGAGATCTTAGAGACGCTACCCAAAGACATGAAGGAGCTACTCGCTTCTAAGGTAGGTATGTAGCATGAGGCTGGCCGGGGACAGGTATTCAAACACGGAATACGCAAGGAAAATTCTGTGCAGGTCCGCCCGGACTCCGGCCACTCCTATAGTAGTGGCGGCTGATATTATAACCGGAGGCAAGGTTTTTTTGTGGGAGTACGAGACCACCTTTGACTACTTAGAGGATAATAATTGCTTGCCTAATGAGATGTTACGGGACCAGTTGCTGGCGGGCGTAGCAGCGATCCATAGTAGCAGCTTCCTATGGGATGACCGGGCATTTAGTGCTATAGCAGAGTCTTTTAACTCAGATCTTGCTATACCGGAGATAGTTGACCCTTTAAGGCCCGCCCAGCTTTGCTACGCCTTAGATGAGTTAAATCGCTTATACTCTATATACGAGAATGCTACGGACCTCACTCCCTTGTATGGGGAATCGGTTAAGGTTTTTGTGGCAGGATGCGCTGCGGTGCATGGATTTCCTAAGCCCCCGAAGAACCTCTCTTTTGTTAGTGATGTTTATCACAGGTTCTTCGATATCCCAGAGGACTTAGCGGACACGGCCACTAATACAGTCCTAAAGAGGAAAGAAGCGGAGATAGCCGCTTATTGCTCTGCTATGAACAAGCTAAGCAGGGATATGCTGTCTCAGCTAAAAGAGAGCGGTAGCTAGTAGTGCTACAGCCCTCGAGCCATTAGAAGTTACGACCAGCTTTCTTGATCTGCTCGATCGTAGCGTAGAGCTCCCGCCACTCCTTGGGGTGGTGGGTATTGATAGCTGTGGTCAGCTCATCGTGCCTCTTCCTGTGGGTGGCATCTCCACCAGTAGTCATACCTATCAGGTGCTTAACGAGGAGATGCTTGGTCTCTTCGGTCAGCATAGCTGCCAGCTTGATGAATCCGGTAGCGAACTTGTCCGGCTGCCAGTTATCGGTAGCTGAGAGGTACTGGCCCACCGAGTTCACGGTCCTAGTGACCACATCACTACGGCCGTCCTTCTTCATCTTCTCGATTACGGGCTTTACCTTGGAGAACTTCGTTAGTACGTCCATAGGGTGTACCGAGTACTCCTTGTTTCGGGACCAGTCACAGAATGCAGCAGCGTGATCTGACCCGATGATAGAAGCGATTGCAGGCTCTACCATGCCGGCTGTCTCACCAGACACCTTAAGTAGGTTGCTGACCTTGTGCCAGCTAGCGGGGGTCGGGTAGAGCTTTTTAGCAGCTCTCGCCTTCTCATCTAGCAGCGCTTCAGGATTAATTTCAATGAAGGAGATAACCTCCTCCGACATCCCCTCAGCTCTAGCATAGCGGAGCCACCCACCTAGAGTATGTTCTACCCAGAAGTGGCAACCTCGTCGGCGCCACGCAGGATCACTGAGCATATCAATAGTCTCGTAATTCCCGTCATCTGGGTTGCACGCGCACATAACGTAGAGGTTATCTGGCAACTTCTCACCGTTAAGGGTGCGGTCACCGATCAGAGACCACGCCACGGCTAGTGTAGCCTTGTCCGCCCGATTGATCTCGTCCAGGAACAGGATAACCGACTTACCTGACTTGGCCTCTTGCACAGCGTTGTACAGCTTCTTTGGAGGCAATACCTCAAAGTACGGCACTCCCTCTGTCGGACGCTGGGGGATGCCGAAGCTAGCCTCGTCCTCCTGAGACATGGTGTAGACGTACACAGAGGCGTTTATGGCATCCCCCGTCTGATGCGCCATAGCAGTCTTACCGATACCCGCCCCGCCCCACAGCACTACTACGTTGTGGGATGCCGTGGTATGTATTAGGCTCTTAGAAGGCCCTACTGCTACTGTAGGCATTCCGTGTAGCGTCCCGAAGGACTTATTTTCAGTATTCAGGTTCTGCAATATGATTTCCCTTTCCAGGAAAGCTCTAGCTGAATCGATTCTTCAGCTAGACGGTGATGAGTTCTCCCTAGGTGACTATCCATTTTACGATGCCCTATACACTGGGGAATACTCTAGAAGTATCCTTATGTGCGGTAGGCAGGTCGGTAAGTCCGTGTCTGCTGCTGCGTTTACGGTATGTGAGGCCGTCGCGGTGCCTCACTTTAAAACGCTTTACATATCTCCTACACAGAAGCAGACTTCCACCTTTAGTAACACCCGCATCAGCAAGCTGATTCAACACTCCCCGGACCTGAGGTCTATGATGGGGAGGGTTCTCAGTGATAACGTTTTCCTTAAGGTACTGGGTAACGGGTCGGAGCTAATCTTTAACTATGCTTCCGACGATGCTGACCGAGTTAGAGGTATCTCTGCAGACCGCGTTATCTACGACGAAGTGCAGGATATCGACTACCAGTCTGTAGTACCGGTAATTAACGAGTGCCTCGCCAACTCCCGGTTTGGGTATGTCTCCTACATGGGCACCCCCAAGACTATGGAGAACACCATTCAGTTTATCTGGGAGCAGTCTACCCAGTCTGAGTGGTGTATTAGGTGTGGTGCTTGTGGGAAGCGCTCTTTCTACCGTAGCTCCCGTGGCATAACCGATAAGGGCCTCGCATGCTTATCATGCGGAGCTCTCGTCGATGTTCGCGACGGCACTTGGGTAGATATGGCGCCCAACGCTAGAACCCAGGGGTTTCACATACCTCAAGTTATCTTACCCCAAAACCAACTCCCACACCGGTGGGAGAGAATCACCCACAAGCTTGAGACTTATCCCGAAAGTAAGTTCAACAATGAGGTTATGGGAGTCTCTGACTCCGTGGGTTCTAGGCTTATCGGTGTAGATGACCTCGCGGCCTGTTGCTCCGACTCGCCGCCGCCCGCTGCTGGCTTTACCTGCGGCGGGGTAGACTGGTCTGGCGGAGGTACCTCTGGCGTATCTCGCACAGTGGCCTGGGTGTTCTCCAACTCTCCTGGCGGGACCTTCAACACCGTCGATTACAAAGTGTTTCCCAACCAGAACCCCGTTTCCACCGTAGATGAACTAGCCACCTTCTTCTCTAGGTATCGCGTAAACCTCGTAATAGGTGATGCTGGAGAGGGGGCGCTGGCAAACTCACTATTACTTAGCAAGCTGCAGTGCCCCCTCTACCAGCTTCAGTACGGAAGCCAAACTAAACCCCTCAAATGGAATGGTATCGACCGCTACACTGCGGATCGAACCACTCTCATTGACTGCTTCTTTTATGACATCAAGAAAAAGCGTATAGCCTTTCTGGCCGAGCCAAGAATGTCCGAAGCTTTTGAGGATTTTCTGGCTCTGTACGAAGAAGTCACTCCTGCTGGGAAGAAAGTCTGGCGACATTCTCCTAGCAAACCGGACGACTGCTTACACGCCGCCGTCTTCTCATGGGTAGCCTGCAAAGTGCTTACCCACGATATGACTTTTTACTAGCTTAGAACTAGTTTTACACGCAGGCCCTAATCAGGACTGCCTTAGATGGGATATAGGTCCTATCCCTATCTCTGCCCTAGTCGCTGCCCTACGGGCAGCAGATGCACGCACCCTTTAAAGGTGCCTTTGCGGGAAACCTGGCGTGTCGCCAGGCCCGCCCTCTCCTAGTCGCCGCCCTACGGGCAGCATACACACGCAGCCCTGGGAGCTGCCTTAGTGGGAAGAGGTTTCTCGCAGCCGGCTGAGGCTCGAGAATACACAACCACTCTGCACTAGTCACCGGCATAATGCCGGTATAAACACGCACCCCTAGAGGTGCCCTTATGTTGAGATGTCCGGAAAGATCGTCTTCCCGATCGTCCGGACATCCAACCCTCCACTAGTCACCGACATAATGCCGGTATTAACACGCAGGGCTGTTAAGCCCTGCCTTACGTGGAAGAGCTCACCCGGTAAGTGTTTTTCTTACCGGGTGAGCTATGACTCCCTCCACTAGTCGCCCCATCCTGCATGCGCAATGGCGGGACGTAAGCTTATACCACTATAGTGTGAATATTTGCGCGCTTAGCTAACCTCGCCGTAGGAGGGACCGATCTCTACGTCATAGGGCATTGACACCGGGACTTCTGGAAACTCAGTTTTGATAAACCGGTCTACCTTTTCTTCCAAAAACCTTTTTAGCTTAGGGACTTCTGACTTAGGCATTTCCCACACCATAGAGTCGTGTACCGTTAGCATCATCCTGCCCCTAATCTCTTGCATGCTCTTCCATAGATTAATCATCGTGCGGATGACTATCTCACCACAGAAGCCCTGCACTAGGTAGTTGATGCCTTGCCGCTCGCACCTGGCTGCATACCAACCCCCCGCCCCAGCCGTGTAGAACCTTCTCGCCCTACCTGTAGGGGTACGGAGTATATTGTCGCTGCGTACCTTGGCTTTTATCCTATCGATGTAGTCCTTAATCCCAGGAAAGCGATTGAAGAACATAGCCATCAACTTCGCTGCCTCATCCTCCGAGATCTTTAGGTCCTCGCTTAGTCCCTTTACCCCTGTGCCGTAAATAAGACCAAAGTTCACGCTTTTAACTCGCTTACGCATAGTGGTGTACTTCTCTCGCAGCTCTGCTTCCTCTGGGTTAGTAGAGTTCCTGTAGTACTGGATGTCTTCGTACTTCTCCCCGAATATCTCGCTGGCTACCCAGGAGTGAACGTCCAAGCCATCTTTGAGAGCCTGTATCAGGGTGGGCTCATCTGCGTAAGCTGTGAGTACTCGGATCTCTGCACCACCGAAGTCCGCATCCACTACTACTAGCTCTTCTCCAACCTCCCACCTGTACTTTTCCCGTAGCGCAACCTCCGTTGCGCTAGCCCCAGACGAGGTATCAGTGGGCACAAACAGTTTCTTGATGTTTATCCCGCCCAGCTTCTTCGATAAGGTTTGAATATTGGGGTTGGATGAGCTGGTCCTTCCGGTAGCAGTGCCATTGATATGGATGGTCCCGCGTAGTCTGCCATCATAAGCCGCACCTTTCTTAATACCTAGTACAAAAGTAGTAAGCGCCTTGGATGACTTTCTAACTTTGAGTAGGAGATTAGCTGGGTTGTTGGACAATAGCTCATCCCGCATCTCGTCCGTGATATCTTCTAGACCATTAGCCTCTAAGTACTCTTCTACATCCCTAGCGAGAAGGAGCTCGATGTACTTTTTGAGGGATTCTTCGTCTGCGGAAGCCTCACCCGTCTCTGTTGTCTTAACCCTAGGAAGTCCGTACCCCGCTATGAACACTTTAGATACTAGCAATTTCTCTTGTATATCTACGTGGTCAGTCGTCAATCCTAGGTCTTTAGCCACCCTAGCATAGAAGGCGGCGCTCCACTCTTTTATCTTACCCTCTAGGGATCTCTGACAGTATTCTAGGTAGTCGGGATCGATCCGGATCCCTTCGTACTGCATCTGAGCCAGCATCTCAGTAGCAGGCAGGTAATGCCGGGACATTAGGGATATCATAGGGGCCAAGCCCTCAGCTTTAGCCTGCTTAGGGGAGTGCTCCTTCCAAGCCCTAAGCCTCTGAGAATCGCTGATCCTCCAAGTTAGATCGGCGTCTACCGCAGCGTACTCCAGCATCATCTGCATAGGGGGCTCTTCGTAGGTCACTCCGTCGTAGTGGGGGTTTCCATCCCAGCGGTGCCTATTTCTATGAGTAAAGAACTTCTTCAGGCCAGCCTTGGCTGCGGACATTTCCTTCTTACTCTCTGCTGCCCACCCTTTTATAGCCGCAATAGCTCCGTCTATCGCGGCTTTGTTTGCAGCAGTTTGCCCCTTCTTCATCTTTCTGAGCTTGGCCACGTACTTCTTAGAAGAGGATTCCACCGTAGTAAGATCAAAGCCGTGTCCGATAGGGGAGGTATCTGGGTAATACAAGCCATCTACTTCATTAGGGTCAGTAGAAGCTACCCTAGAAAATGACTCGTCGAACTCTCGAACTACAGCGGCATCAAGCTCTTCTTTGAGACTTCTCTCGTAACCTACTAGCTCGGGGTGCTCTTCTACTACAACGGTCTTGAGGCTATAAAAGCTCTTTTTATCCTCATCCAGCATGTGCTCACCAAGCATACCGTCCCACTTAGTGTTCCTCACTGGACCGAATTTCAGCATGTAGTCCATGTTCATCCCTGAAACTTCTTCTATAGTAGCCTCTAGATCAGGATGCACAGCGCAAGCTTCCGCAGTCCTCAGCATGAGAGGATACAAGGCCATGCTGTAGTCGAACTTGTAGTTCCACCAGGTTTTAGGGTTATCGCAGCCCAAAACCTTTAGTATCCAGGGGATAACCTCGTGGAACTCGTAGGGGGAGTCCTTATGATCTACCGGCACAGCGAATGATTTACCCGGCCCCACTGACCCCGATAGAGCAATAATTCTAGCAGTCTTGGACCACTGCCAGAGAGTAGTGGTCTCGAAGTCCAAAGCCATCATGCACTGATTAGCGGGCTTACTTCCTGTAGAGTAATTCGCGTACTCGTCACAGATAGCTATAGCATCCTCCAGAGAGGCGGGGATGTCGAAACCCTTTATTAGCTTAGGTACATCTAGAGCCTCAGCGCTGGACCCCGCTGCGGCTACGGCAGCTTTCTTGAGGTCGTTCTCTACTAAGCTATACAAGCCTGGGTTGCGGAAGAACCGAGCTAGGCTGAAAGTAGGCATAACCTTGAAAGGCCTGCCTGCAACCTGCACTGTTACTACCCTACCCCGTATCTCTTCAGCGTTCGCATCTAATCCCAAACCATTTAGGGGGCGGCTACCAAAGCACACAATAATCTTTGGATTCAGGTTGTGCACTTTCTGATATATAATGCTGGTAGCGCAGGCATTAAAAACCTCTTTAGTATTCTTACCGGGGCAACAAGCCCCGTACATATAGTGTGCACGGGCAGCCATTGCTTGTAGTGGCCCGTTTACCTTGCCGGAAATCCTTTCCGAACTAGCCATCTGGCTTACCATATGCTTTACCAGACGGCCTGCGTTGTCGTTGAAAACTCCGCCCCATGGTGGAGGAGCCTCACCTAGAAATAGTACATCACAGGGGCTGGCGCCCACCCCAACTTCAAAGGTAGATTCCTTGAAATTGGGGCAGGATTGACACCCACTGGGCTTCATCATGTTGTACCTCTCTGATCCCACGAATCCAGCATCTCGGTGATATCATATATGGTGATATCTGATGCGGTGATTCCCGGACGTAGCACCGAGGTTAGCCCTCCAAGGCGACGACGTACCGTGTGGTAGTTTTTAGTATTAGGGCTGGAGTCTCCCATCCGTTTTAGTCTCTCTGCGGTATCCTTACCATACCGGTTGGATCCCCTAAGCAACTGTCTAACTACGTCTGGCCACATTACAATTAACCAGCGCTCTCGGTTGCCGTTGTTTAGATCCTCAACATAAGATAGCCCGCAGTCCATCTCTATTAGGCTGTGCCTCGCAGTGGGATCGGATAGTATAGTCCGAACTGAGGTGTTACGGCTTTCACTTCCCGGGCGCTTGTGCTCTACCTTCGAGCTTAGGATTGTATCCAGTAGGTCCTGCTCCTGCGTAGACGTAGTGATTATCTCTAGGAGCTCTTTTTTCGATTTTATAACTCTTAGTATGTAGGAGTGCGGGTTCAGCCCAACACAAGCTACCATGGCTGCGGTCACTACTACCCCATCCAAAAACCTAGAGGGTACGGTTGCCCCAACTTCTTTACTTAGCGCATCCATTATAGTGGGCTGGCTGTAGGTGGCGCGTAACTCTGTTAGCTTTTTGAGGTACTCAGGGGCCAGCCTGTACATCCCAGTAGACAACGCCCTTCGATACTTCTGAATAGTTTCCTGCCCGAAGGTATTGAGCATAGTAGTATGTGGGTCACTTTTAGACTCACAACGTACCGTATGGATCTGCATGAATCGGCTTACATCAGCCTCTTCCCTCAAGTAGTTAATCGCGCCAGCCCAGATCTGACATCGTAGAGTGTATACGGTTGCCTCTTTGCTCTCTACGTTACCACGTGTGATTCTACATGCTGGACTGTTAGTTAACCCCCTGATATCCGTTAATATTCCACGTACCGCTTTGGAGTGCGGGTCGTCCCCCTTGTCCTCGAACTCGTCCAATGCGGCCCCTAGCGCGCAGTTGTTCATGTCCTTGCGGAATCCAGCAGTGCTGTATCCCGACTGAACATCCGACGAGCACTCTAGTAATCTCACCGTGGGGTCGGAGCCCGCAATAATATCTAGAAGCTTAGATTTACCTGTGCCTCTAGCCCCATTGATTAGCGTGTACAGCTGCCTAGGTAAGCAGCTAGAGATGGAATTAACCATCATAGCTGCAGCAAGGTACTCGCAGTCCTCCAAACCACCTTTTAGCGTCCAGCCCGTATAGATTACAGATACTAGAAAGTCATAGACATCCGAGTGCTTTACAGTGTTACCGTGTTCCAAGTCTAAGCAACTAGCAATCTCGGTAGACCAAGGTGCCCGGATGATGTTGAAGTACCTATCTCCTAGACGGGGGCCATCCAGGCAGGTCCACTCTAAGGTGCATTCATCCGTGTATCTTCCTATGTACACCTCGTAGCCGTTAACTAGGACCCAACAAGGCTCCGGCCCCGCCCCGAAGTCGTGCTCTACATAGTGTGCGCCAGCTTTGGTTTCGGTTAGGCTGCGCGTAGTAGGTAGTTCCCCGCATAACTGCGAAAGTGCTATCTGCATATATCCTCCCACCGTGGTGCTCTGTTCTGGTATTTTTATTGTACCGCCCTTGGAGGTCGTTATGATTGCCTGCGGAATGCCTACGGTACTTTTTAGCCAATAGAGTATGGACCCTAAGTCCTGAGATATTTGAGAATAGAGCTCTGTTGTCCGGCTCATTCTCCACTCTCTAGGCTCCTTCTTCTTCCTGTGCCAAGCCCGGATGAGAGTGTCGCTACCCTTGCTTCCATCTATTCCAATGAAGAAGAACTCCTCCCTCAAGGCTTGTAGTATCCTAGCTATAAATCCCTCCTCGCTGTCGTCTCTCCCTACGACCAGCTCTAGTATAGTCCCTATAGTTAGGGTGCACATTTTGCTTACCGCTCTAGCGTAGGCCATCTGTGCTTCAGGCTCCCTTAGGCAGCTCCCATCTTGCCCTATAGCTTCCTTCTGCCCCCTTAGGTCGTCTGGGTCTAAGGACGCTAACTTAGCCTTAGTAACACCAGCCAGCCATACGTGCGCAGCTTTGAAGTTAACCCACTTCTGATGAGTGCCTTCTGTTCTTTTAGCTGTTAGAGCTGATAACCAGGTCTCCCAGCCATGCTTCTTAATAGCCTCATCGGGATCTTTAGCCTCTACTTCTGGTGGCCAAGAAAATACCTTAACCGGCATGGAGGTCTGAGACATGATGATCTTAGCTATAGCGTCCCCGCCGTGATCCGGGTGGTCACATACCAGCATCACTTCTGATACGCCGCAGTACTCTTTAAGAATATCCGGGCTGGATACAGATGCTCCGCCACAGGCAACTACTACTTCGTAGCTAAGGCCACTCTGGAACTCAACCATGTGTGCTAGTGCGTCTGTCTCCCCCTCCACGATCATGGCTCTCTTACCAGCCTTTTGTGCCCCCCACAGCATCGCTGAATAGAAGGGTAATCCAAAGAAGCCTATGGTCTCCTCATTCGCATCCGGGACATAGTGTGTGGATCTTGCTCCATCTGGTCGGAGGAAGTCTGATCTCAGCTTGAACCTAGTGATCTCAGTAGGAGATTTATGATACGCTAGGAGTAGTGCCCCGGTATTAGGTCCCGTCATAGAGGATTCTAAATAGGAAATAGAGTGCTCCAATATATCCTCAGGTAGATGCTTTACTAGTTCTACCCTAGGAGGCAGTACGCCTATCGGAAGCTTACCTAACGTGTCATCTGTGGGGACTCCCCTAGACTCTAAGAAGTCTAGCAGCGGCACTGCGTATTTATGTCTTTCAGAGTCTTTTGACTTTGCCGCCATCACCAGAGCAGTATTGCAGGCGGACAGTATCCCCGCTTTAATAGTCTGGCGGAGCTCCGCTACGTGCATATCCTGCACTACTTTTCTAGGAAGCCTTAAGTTGGCTACCCTACCTAGCCGCTTCATCGACTCGGTCCAAGAGCTAGAGGTGGCGGCAGCTAGAAATCTAATGGGATCCGTCTCGGATTTACCGCAGGAAAAGCATTTCACCACCCCCATGTCTGGAGTCACGTAACATGTGGGATTATATCCTTGGTGATAAGGACACTTCCCTACTACGGATTTCCCCTTTATCTTCCACTCTCCGGGGGATCCAGAGAGGACGGAGACCCATTCAGCGAGCCCGATTTCCCCCCATAGGGACCTAGGCCTGAAGGCCTTTTCTTGTGACATCCTTATTCCTTATCACATACCCTCTTGAACGTACACCATTCACACAGCCGACTTCTCGTCGGGGCTGCGCCCGTATCATAGTACGCCTTTGAGAGTTGGTTAATCTTAATTACGGATGGGTTTTCTTCAGACAGTGCAAACTTTCGAGTCATCTTTACTGGGTTCCAGACTAGCTGGCTATTCTCAGTAAAGTATATCGCCGTCTGCACTGTATGTAACCCACGCTTATTAGCGTGCAGTAGCATTCCGTATGTTGATAGTTGGATCTCATGATCCTCTATATTATTCACCCTCCCAGTTTTGATGTCAATAGCTATGGCGTGCAAACCTCCATTTTTATTCACTATTATACACCTGTCTAGCACCCCCCGGATAACCCCGGAGTTGTTGAAGAAATAGGTTCCAGTCATGTCGGGCATAGCTGCAAACCTACACTCAGCTAGGTCCTCCACTACATCGTGTCCCTGCTTGAACCTAATTAGCCTCTCTTCTAGACCCCGCACAGACTCGAACGCCGCGTGTATCTTAGTCCTTTGAGGGTTGCTCATCTCTATCTGTACTTCGTTTAGAGCGGCATCTTGAGCGATGTCCCCTGCCGTACCCTCTTTAAGTAGCTCAGCATACTTATGTATCCCTTTACCTATTTCTAGAGCGCTCTTGTCCGTAGGATACACTTCGTCTTCTTCTAGGTACCTCTTCCTTACATAAGACCACTCGAACTTTCGGCTACAGCCTTCGAGCATAGATACTTTAGTAGGCGACCACGGCCCTAGGGACTTAGCCTCTTGGCTAAAGAGATGCATAAGTATCTCCCGGCAGCCCAGCCTAGTTTTTTAGGGCTGGGCTGCTTAGTTAGTGTTTTGTATTAGATATCGAAGCTAGGGGTTTCGCCCACTAGCTCGCTATCCTTATTCTCAAGCTGCCTAGTCTTGCGCTCCTCGATCTGGGCCAAGCCCCGATTCTCGAGTCGCTGACGCAGCTGATTGTAGTCGTTCTCCATGTCTCCCTTGAGCTTGAAGCCCGCCTGAACTAGGTCTTCGGGCACAGGAGTGGCTGACAGTGCAATATCGTACTGTAGCCAGCTGCGACCGTTAGCCTGCTTCTTTGTCGTAGACAGGACAAAGCGCTTAGCCCATAGGGGTCTGGAATCCCTCTTAGCCAGGCGGAATAGTGCTTTGCCAGAGGACAAGCTGGTCTTGGAGAACGTAGCCTTAACCAGCTGATACCGCCCTTGATGCTCTACAACGCCGAATACATTGATATTATCGAAGCACGCGGTGCGCTGACCATTACGCCAAGGCAGGTGGTCGCAATCAACGCAGGCGCCATACTTGCTGCCCTTCTTAGTGTCTAGAGATGAGCAGTCAATCATGGAAGTGTCTCCGTCAAACTTGATGCGGCCCTTGTAACCTAATACCGGGACGAACTCCACGGAGCTCCCAAAGCTAGTACCTGCGATACAGAGGTCCCCCGGCCGAGCAGCATCCGGACACCAGTCCTTGCCCATGCTAGCCGGATGAACTATCTTCATCACCGGGACCCGGATGCCACCCTCCTCACCGATTAGACCGTCCGTATTCGCGGTGACCCCCGCAATGATAGTCTTGTAGAGATCGGAATCACTCATGCTTACTCATACCTTCCTTGATGTCTACTACAACGATCTGTCTAAGGTTGTAGTTCTGAGCCGGTCTCAAGAAGACCAACTGTTTTCAGAATATTATTCTCCAGAGGTCACTGAAGCCAGAAAAAAAGATATCCATAGGCAGATTGTAGAAAGTAACCTACGTTTGGTTTTCTTAATGGCCAAGCGCATTTGGAGAGATAAGGACCCCTCCACCCTGGAGGAGCTTATTAGTAACGGGAATGAGGGTCTGCTCCTAGCGTTTTCCAAATTTGACCACACCCGTAATATCAGGTTTTGTACCTACGCAGGGCACTGGATATTCATGTCCATGCGTAAGCACAGCACCTCATTAGTCAGGGTTCCTCAGGGCAAACCCATACCGCTCTACGTGTCGGATATAGTGATACCCGAGGAAGTGACCGACCACCCCTACTTCTCTTCTCGGCAATCTGCCGATGAGAAGCTAGCCCTCGCAGAGTTCTTGAGGTTCCTAACCCAGCGGGAGCGTTTCATAGTAGAGAACAGCTATGGCCTCAACGGGGGCTCCTGCTACTCCCTGCGAGAGCTGTCTACTAGACTTGGACTAAGCTCGGAGCGTATCCGGCAAATCAAATCCGAGGCTGTAGACAAGCTCTCACGATGGACGAAGTACTACGAGTAGATCTTCTCAGAGAGCACGTCCTCTAGAGGCTCCGATAGGTCCTTAGCACCAGCCACAGACTTTAGCACTTCGAGGATAAGCTCGGCATTAATAAGGGCGTTCTGATCCGCATCTACGGGATCCTCGCCGTCAGCCTTAGTCTCCTCGATTCGGATACTAATCTCTTCCCTCTCTGAGGAGACATCGAGGATAGCACGATGTAACTGGTCTTCACTAGCCATCTTAGAGGGGCTCTTCTTAGATGTACGTTTGCGGACATCTTTTCGGATTACCTCACCCGCCTCTACCTCTTCCTCCGCGATCATGGAGTAGACCTCAGCAACCGTAGCGGCTTTGGTCGTATTACCCTCCTCGTCCGTGGAGCTCTTAGCTTTTTCCAGGATTTCACTACGAGTTTCCCCATGCTCTTCCTTGATATTGGCCAAGATCTTACCCACGGAGAAAGAAACCTCCCCGTCTTCCACGGCCTGAACTACGTCTGGCATTACGTCCTCCTTAGCTAGGAGGGACAGGCGGCTCTTAAGGCTTTTCTCGGACATACCGGTGCGGGAACAGAAGTCCTCCAGTGGTACACCAAGATCTAGCTGTGCCTGAGCAGCACGAGCGATCTCCATGTCGTTCCAGTTGAGGCGCAAGGTATTACGCACCAGTGAGTCGCTATTGATGTGCGCACGGATGAGCTTCTCGAAGTGCTCCCGTACGTCATCCTGCAGCTCCTGATCTGCATCGGGGTTTAGCGCGAACCACTCGTTGAAGTGCTCCTCAACGAGGTCTTCCTCCGGCTTGCGGACCTCCACCCTCACCTTAGTTAAAGCCTTGCCGTCATCAGTGGAGACAATCCCGTCCTCGTTGATGAGGGAGTTGAGTGCGAACATACGACGGTTGCCCTCGATCACCCGATACTGCCCATTATCTACGGGCATAACGATAGGGGACTCCAGTAGACCCTTAGCCTTGATAGACTCTTTCAGACTGGCGATCTGATCCTCTGAGCCGTAGTACTCCCTGGCCTGTAGCGCGTCTGGATTGCCCTCTTTAGCGAAGATTACATGCGTAGTATCTACTAGTCGATAGGTTGCGGACGCGATGCCGCTGTTGACCGTAAGGCCTTCAAATCTGCTCATGGGTGTTCTTACCTCTACAGTTGCCCCAGTTGCTGCACCATTTCTCGGAGCAGGCCCAGCTCGTGGGTGTGGTTCTAGGGAAGTTTCCTCTTGAAATATTGAGTGCAACCTCCCCAATCAGTTCCTCAAAGTAGTCGAGCTCGTGTTTAGCGAACTCGTAGCGGGCTACCGCCACTTTCGGAGTCTTGGTCTTTACAAGACTGTCGAAGCGGACGCAAGGGATATCCGTAGCCATAGAGTAGATAGCGAGCTGCACAGAGTCTCTAGCATCCCCGATGCTCTTAGCCCGCTTAGTTACCTTGAGGTCACAGACCTCTTGGTACCCTGATCCGGCGTCTATATAGTCTACGAAGCCTTTGCAGGGGGCATCCCCTATCACCTTCTCTACCTGCATCTCCGATGCTGTGATAGCGAGGTGTGGGGACACATCCTTATACCACACATTGTATAATTTTTGCGTGTAGTCCAACCACTGCCCGAGGTCATCGCCCTCTAGGTCTACGGTAGTAGGGTCGAAGTATCCCCGAAGGTCATCCTCGATAATATCCGCAATATCCTCCATGGTTAGCAGGGTATCGTTGAGAGTTGCTTGAAGGTGGGTCTCCACCATCTTGTGAACACCACTGCCTACGCTCATAGCTGCGGGCCGTTTAACCTCCGGCCTAACTCCTAAAATGTATTCCGCTTCGTACTTTTTAGGGCAGGTGAGATATAGATTTATCTGACTTGCGGATAGATAGCCTTTCGGCAGATTGAGAGCCATCATAGCCTCCTAACAGGGATTTTGGTCTTCTCTATAGTATCCTGCAGGATGCACTCCCTATCAAAGGGGAGAGTTCCTTGATCTAGGCACTTGAGGGCATTGACGCAGGTTACGCAATTAGGGCGAGAGGACATCATACTGCTGACGTCCACTTTGCTGCTTAGTAGCTCCATGGTGCTGTGCGAAATAGAGCCGTTGACCACTACAGCCTGCACCAGTAGCTTTCCGAATCCCTTAGCCCGTATACCGTAGTTCCTGTCCAAGGACTGTAACCAGTGATCTAAGCTCCAGCTAACTTCGCCATAGATCATCACTGGGGCTTTGAACGTTACCCCGATACCCATAGATATCTGAGCCACTATAACGGCAGGGCCTTCTATGGAGTTGAACCTATCCTCTACTTCGCTGTGAGACTCAGTGGTGGAGTCATAGCGTAGTACCTCGCAGTCCAGAAGTTTAGTTAGATCTGCAGAGACCTGCTCCATGAAGTACTGATGTTTACCCCAAAGTATGACCTTCTTCCCGTTATTTACGTGCTCTTCTACCAATCCCTTTACTGTATCTATGATGGGCGAGCCCGGTACAGGGAGCACGTCCCTACCCGGATCCTGCTTTTCTACGTGGCACGCAGTAGTATAGGGGGATACATCCTCTCTAACGCAGGACACTAGATGTGGACACCCTTCGCAGATGTTGGGGTCTTTTCTAGATAAGTAGAGGAATCCACTAGACATCTGCGCTAGTCTGCCCATAGCGGTTATCGTATTTTCCGGAGCCGGCACTACTTTTCCCGCAAGTTTTATGGGATCGTGCCCAGCTACTATGTTGTACAGCCTCTTTAGTGAAGCGCCCGCTTCCACCGGCACTACTTGTATGGTCCGTTCTGGTAGATCTAGGCATTCCTCCGCGGTCCTACGCATACTACAAAGGGATACTAGATCGTTTAGTATTCCCACGTTTTTGAACCCGGTAACTATGTTCGAGTTATACGGGCTGGTTATCACGTGACGAGCTCTGAACTTCCAAAAATTAGGGAGTAAAAAGCTCCCAAGTAGCTTTAGCTGAGCCCATAGGTGGAGCGGGCTGCCTAGAGAAGGGGTGCCGGTTAGTATCAGTCTCCGGGTGACTCTAGGTGTGTGGGATTCTATTAGTTTAAGGACTGCATCCGTTTTCTTAGATCTGGGGTTACGCATACTGTGAGACTCGTCTGCTATAACGCTAGTAAACGGAATGGTGTCGAGGAGCCCAGCGGCCACTCTACATGTATCGTAGGTCACTACTACCCCAGCCAGTTTACCGTCGGGGTTAGCTAGTATCTTAGCCAGACGCTTTTCTCTCTGCTTCGGTGAGGTAGCTACTAGCGGCTCCAGCCTTAGAGCCTTTTCACTGTGAAACTCCATCTCCCGTTTCCAAGTGAACTGGTTTACCTTTAGGGCTATGATTAGGGCCATAAAGTTGGGATCTTTCTCCCTACAGTACTGTATTAGGTCACAGCCAATCTTCGTCTTTCCTAGACCTGGATCCAGGAACAATGCAACTCTTGGACTGTGTATAGCCAACGAGAGGGCCTCTACTTGATGGGCATAGGGCTTTACTTTGGGGGTAAAGCCGTCCAATCGATGAGCAGAGACCTCGTCGTCAGTATGTTGTAGGTCAGCTAGTGCGGACTTTGCTCCCGCTTCCCAGGCCATTTCCGGGGCTAGGTTATCCACGTCATCCTTGACAACCAGCCCGTATGGGTACATAGCTGGAAGCAGCCATAGTCCTACTCTAGAGTTCCATGTAGCACCAAAGACCTTGTCTATTTTAAGGCCGCCTAAATCTGCAGGTGCAACTAGGAACACGGGATTACCCCCGTTAGATGAATATCTAATCATCTTTGCCTCCTAGATGGATTAGGACGTATACTTATAACACAAAAAACAGTAAAATAGGGTCCCGAGATGCACGGTAATCACTCTAATCCAATAGGTACTGACGGGGCACACATCGGGGCGTATCCAGACCCTATGAGGCTTTGGGCTCACTCTTTCAGCCCCAGGAGCTTGAAGCAGCTCTTCCGATGGACTGAGTATCTATACTACAACTCTGCTCAGATCTACGCTGGAGTTAAGAAGTTTGCCGAGTACCCTATAACTGAAGTCAACTACCTTAGCGATAGTGATAAGTTAACAGCTGCTTATCGCCGCCTATTAGAGGACATACTAGGGGTGAAGCGGGCTTTGATTCGTAGTTCTCTTGATCTGCAGGTATACGGCAACGCTTTCTGCTCAATGCACTTTCCCTTCAAAAGGTACCTAAAGTGCAGCGCTTGCAGCTACGAAGAGGAAGTTCACTCCGTAGATTTCAAGTACAAGCCGGACAGCGCCACCTTCACTATAAAGTGCTCAAATTGTGGCACTTCGGGGGTTGCTGAGGTAAAGGACAAGCTCATCCTAGAGCCTGAAAAGATAAACATAGTCAGGTGGGATCCTAAGTTAGTGGACATCACCCACAACCCTGTGACGGGTGAAAGTGAATACTACCTCACTATAGCATCTGACGTTAAGAGCAAAATCTTCAATGGGGATAAGCACTTAATCTCCACCATGCCCATGTCCATGCTTAAGACCATAGCTGAGGATCAGTTATTCAAGTTTAATCATGGTGAGATCTTCCACATGAAGGCGGACTCCCCTGCAGGGGTAGATAGTGGCTGGGGGTACCCTCCGCTAACGTCTACGATACACCTCTTCTACCACGCCTCGGTACTACGTAAGGCTAACGAGTCTATAGCGCTGGAAAGAATTATCCCTATGAGGGTGATGCACCCTCAGCCGGTATCCGGCAACGCGGATCCTATACTCACCCTGTCTATGTCTAAGTTTATGGCTGAGGTTGAGGACAACATTAAGAAGTGGAGGCGGGACCCGAATCACATCATGATGGCTCCAGTGGCCGTAGGAGTTTCTCAGGTAGGTGGAGAAGGACGCGCCCTCATGGTAGACGCAGAGATAAACAGAGCTGAAGACAACATCATAGCCGCCATGGGGTTCCCTAAGGAGTTTATCTACGGAGGACTCAGCTTTACTGGTTCCAGCGTCACCCTACGTATGTTAGAGAACCAGTTAGAGAGCAGCACTTTTCAGCTCAACCAGCTATTACACTGGATTACTAGTAAGTGCGGCAAGTTCCTGGGGTGGAACACCATCAAGACTGAGCTGGGCGACTTCCGTATGCTGGATGATATGGCTCAGAAGCAAATGGCTATGAACCTCTTCCAGAGTGGTATTGTCTCCAAGACGACTCTTGCTGACTATCACGGTATTGATCTAGACGAAGAGCGTCAGAAGATTAGGAACGAGACCCTCACAGATACTAGATCCCAGAAAGAGTTAGAGATGGATATGGCTGAGCTTCAGAAAGACCTCAGTCAGCAAGCCCGCCAGATGACAGCTCAGCAGGGAGGCATGGGTCTAACCTATGACCAGCAAGCTGTAATCGGAGAAGCAGATAATCTAGCTATGCAGCTCATGCAGATGGATCAGGGTACTCGTAAGTCTCAGCTGTCTAGCTTGCAGGCAGAAGACTATGTTATGTACAGCGTAGTGATTCAAAGGCTTGAGCAGCTACAGCTGGACCAAAAGAATATGGCTGTGCAGCAGATGCAGCAAGGGGGTATGATGTGAATCAGGATGCCAAACCGGGATCTGACTACATAACTACTATGTCCCAGATGGCGGGCAATCGTCCTCTAGGAGTTCCAGACCCCTTCCCGTTTATACCAGACCCTCCCCCAGGTTTTGATGCGGAGAGTAACCCTATTCACACGGAGGGGGCTAACCCGCAGGAAGGTAAACCTAAGAAAGTTGTTAACGACTTTATACCAAATGCCAGGGTTTTTGTTATCGGAGAGGATGGCAATCCAGAGTACGATCACGTACTAAGGCAGGGGGCATCTGGGCAGATTATCATAGGGAAAAAAGAGGTTGCTGATATGAGGGGTTCGGGGAGTTTTAAGGTCTATCTGGAGTGGCTTGTGCCCGTTAAGTAGACACTATAGATAAAGTAACTATGCTTGGGGCGGCTGCAACAATAAGGAGGCCCCTATGCGCAGAGTAGTTACCTTGATTATGGCTTGTATCCTACCGGGATCCTGTGAGTTACAGAGTGAAGACCTGCCTAGGTTAGAGGATCCCACGCTCACCCACAGGCACATTGTCTTAGATGGTGTGCCCGTACACGTCTTAGACTTCGGTACTCCTATAGTAGTTAAGTCTGATAGCTAAAGAAAAGCGGCCAGTCTGCCATTAGATGTCAGCTCCTATTGCTGACCGCTTTCCTTACCCGCTATCCGAAAGGATTTACGCCATCATGCCCAAAAGACATCATCGCCGTCCTCCTTTCTTTCGTCGGATGTAGCCCTCGCGATTGTGAGCCGCGAGAGCTTTAGCTATGAGGTCCTCTCCAATCCATCCGCCCTCCTGCGTGGTATCGATCACTCTACCCTGAGGGGTTTGAGTCACGTCCCCACAGAGGGAGTCTGCACTGGGTGAGAACTTCTGCCCTCCTACCGTAACCCTGCCCTGCTGGTCAACCTCTCGGCAATCAGCTTGGTGAGTTCCGGTGGGGGAGTAGACTACTGTGTCCTTAGCGATCTTCATGAGCTGCATAGCAGCCCAGAAGCCCACCGCCAGACCCAGCAGTAGACTGAAAGAGATTAGGCCTTCTCCTTCAGTCTCCGATTCGGAGTTCAAGTCACCGTTACTAACGACTTCGTCAGGGTCGTAGATAACGGTGGCCTTGAGCTCCGGTAACCATAGGCGCCTGCTAGAGATCGGCTTCCACCAGATCCTGGTGGAGCCTAGCGAACCAGTTGAGGGCGGCCTCAACTTTAGCTTTCTTCGCCCCTTTTGTGGGGGCGAGGAAGCCCGGCACCCTCTCACCCGCCTTACGCATGGCGGGGATGGTAGCCGCCTCTACTGAGAGGCTGGCGAACTCGACCAGTGCTGCGTCTCGGACATCCTGGTCTAGGAGCCCGCGGCAGTCCCCACGGAGTGCCCTCTCTAGGGGGGAGGGCACCACTGCCTCCGACTGGAGGCGGTCGTCCAGCCGCATTAGACTCTCGAGAGCCCCAGCGCGGCGCGTATCCGTCTTGCTTGCCGTGTAAGCCGCCCAAGCGGCCGCTAGGGCCTCGTTGCCCGCCTGCATAGCCTCACGGACCCTGCCAGGCCCCGCCGAGGCCAACAGCTTCCTGTTGGCATCAGCCGCCTCCTTAGCGGAGGCCTCCGCCTCCTTCTGGCGTTGGGCCAAGGCCGTCTTGGCGGCCTTTATCTCCGCCTGGTAGGGTCTTAGGATACTTCCCAGCGACTCTCTTCGCCGGAGGTTCTCCAACTGGGCCCTGGCCTGGGCCATGAGAGACTTGATAGCCTCCTCCTCCTCCTGTTCCAGTTTAGCCTTTTTAGCTTCAGCTAGGGCTGAGGCCTTCGCCTCTTCCTGCTTAAGGAACTCCCGACGCTTAAAGGCCACGAACGCCTCATGCACCGGCGGCCCTGCTAGACGGGATATCACCCCCATATCCTCGTCCAGCAGCTGCTGGAGGGAGGAGATCGCCCGCACTGGCCCGCGGGAGGTCCTAGCCCGCAGGTCAGGGTGCGGGAGGAGCTCCACGAACCCTCGCCATCCCAGCAAGGCTTCCCGGTGAGCCTCAGGTAAATCCGCCTTGCAGATGAAAGACTCGGCATACTGACGAGCCCAGGTCGCCAGTTCTTTTACATCTAACGTTAGAGGCGCGTACCATCTCAGGCCTGCCGGTCCCCCACGGCCCTCTACAGGGCTCAGGGCCTGGGACACCTTTTTCTTTACCCCCTGCTCATCCTCCCCTAGTGCCGCATAGACTTCCTGCAACGCTGCCCGTAGATGGGTCAACGGAGCTCTCTTAGTTCTTGCAGTAGTGCGCTCGGATCCTGAGCGCATAGTTTTCTTTGAGTCAGCCATGCTGATTCCTTCCTCTGGCTATGCCAGGGAGTATGGGGGCTGCTTATTAGTAGATAGGAGAAGCAGCCCCCTAGGTTAAGTCTCATCACCCCCTCAGCCCTCGCGAGAGGCCGGGGTTAGGTGCAGGGGTGTGAGAACGTATACTTATAACAACTAAAACGGTTATTTTTGCGTGAGGTCTACGCATGTCCGACAACAAAAAAGTTATGCCTATATTTCAGAGCCCAGAAGTTCGTAACTCTAGGATAAGGGCTAAAGCTATAGAGGGGGTTAGAGGCCTCTTCCCCATTATAGGAACGCACTACGATATACACGCAGACAACTTCGAGATACCAAAGTACAAAGCAGCTACTTATGGGGAGCAGAAGACCGCTATCTATAAAGGCGGATCTATTTACGACCCTATGAAGGCCACCATAGAGATACGGGACAAGTCTGGGAAAGTAATATCGAAAAGGAACAGGCATACGGTTATGCACGTTCCTAAGGTTACAGGACGCGGAACTATGCTGGTAAACGGCAACGAGTACGCTATGAAGCATCAGCTCCGTACTCTGCCGGGAGTGTATACCCGACGTAGGGGCAATGATGAAATGGAGGCCAGCTTCAACTTGTCTAAGGGGGCTAACTTCCGGGTATCTATGGACACGCGTAAGGGCCACCTTCAGATGGAGTATGGTACCTCCAAGATACCTATGTACCCGGTATTACGTAAATTAGGACTGGAGCACAACGACATATCCAAGTATTGGGGGAAGGGTCTGGCGGACCGGAATAGAGACTCCTACGAAAAGAAAGGTACGTCCGCCGTTGGCAAGCTTTACGAGAGAATTATCCCCCCCTCTAAGAGGGTACATAAGGGTACTAACGATAAAGTTAGCGCTATCAAAGATTACTTTGAGAACAAAACAGAGCTCTCGGAAGAAACCACTGCCCGAACGTTAGGGAAGGCTTTCAACCGAGTTACTCCTGAGTCCCTCTTAGCGGCTAGCCGTAAGTTGGTGCGCGTCTACAATGAGGAAGAGGAAGAGGACGACAGGGACAGCTTAGAGTTTCAAAAGGTTTTGGCTCCCGAGGATCTAATTAAAGAGAGATTGAGGAGCAGAGCTAGGGAGATTCAATTTAAGCTACGTAACAAGCTGGACCTAGCCCAGGACGTTAGGGTCGGTAAGGTCATGCCTAGCGCTACCACTGCCGCTGAGCTGAAGAAGTACATAGCTAGTTCTCAGCTAGCAGTGCTGCCCTCCCAGATAAATCCTATAGAGCAGGTGGATAGCCAGATGGCCGTTACCCGACTAGGAGAAGGTGGCATAGCCAGTGAGAGGGCAATACCTGGAGGAGTCAGGAAGCTGCACCCCTCTACTCTGGGAGTGATAGATCCTTTTAGGACCCCGGAGTCTAGTCAGGTCGGCGTAGACGTTAGGTTTGCTCTAGGGGCCGGTAGAGATGAGAACGGTAGGATCTACTCTAAGCTGCGTAACCTCAAGACAGGCAAGCTAGAGTACGTGCCTACTACTAAAATGAGAGATCTGACTATAGCATTTCCGGAGCAAGAGCTTAGAAAGGGTAATGTAGACGTCATTGATAAGGGTACGGTTTCCAAGGTAAAGGCGGGTAGAGCCCAGTATGCGGTAGATTCTGTCAAGGACATGTACACTGTAAACACGAACATGATCCCTCTGATGGACGGCTCTCAGGGCAATCGTCTTATCATGGGCAGTAAAATGGTGGGACAAGCGCTGCCCCTAGTTATGAGGGAAGAGCCTCTAGTACAGTCTGCTGTGGACTCCAAGGAGTCTACTTCTATGGAAGAGGTAGTCTCGGAGCTATCAGACGTACGCTTGTTCAAAGATAGGGGGGAGGCTGAAGTTACTGAGGTAACTAAGAATGCTATAACGATAAAAAGGGACGGGCAAGTAGACAAAGTTAGCATAGCTAATAACCTGCCTATGGCTTCTAAGACTTTCTTCCACCACAGCCCTGTAGTAAAGGTCGGAGACAAGCTGAAGCCGGGAGCTATCCTAGCCAAGAGTAACTTCACCCGTAATGGAAAGATGGCTCTTGGGAAGAACATGAATATAGCTTACTTAGCTTATCATGGACTAAACTCTAACGATGCTGTTGTTATCTCTAAGGGAGCGGCAGAAAAGCTGTCCTCTGTGAAGATGAGCAAATACGTTATCGAAGAAGATAAAGAGACGAGGGTAGACCACAATAAGCATTCTGCTAACTTCCCTAGAATATTCAATAAAGACCAGTATTCTAAGTTAAATAATGGCGTAGTTCGTGTGGGCCAGAAGCTGAAGTCGGGAGACCCCATAGCTACAGTTCTGAGAAAGAGGCCTCCGTCTATTGAGAATCAAGTACTGGGTAAGATCCATAAGAGCCTACGTCAGGAGTTTAGCGATAACTCTGAGATCTGGGACTCTTCTTCAGAGGGCGAGGTAGTTGCTGTAGAGAAAGAGGGTAAGCGTACCACAGTCATAGTTAAGTCCATAGAAAAAATGAAGCTGGGAGACAAGGTTAGCAATCGATATGGAGGTAAAGGTGTTGTCTCCAAGATAGTCGATGACGAGGATATGGTCCAAGATGAGTCGGGTAAGCCCATAGATATGTTGTGGTCCTCTCTGGGCGTAGTCAGCCGCATCAACCCCTCTCAAGTGGTTGAAACTGCCTTGGCTAAGGTGGCACGTAAGAGGGGTAAGCCCTACAAAGTAGCCAGCTTCAAGAACAGAAATAATGTAAAGTTTGCTCGACAAGAGATGAAGAAACACGGAGTTAAAGACAAAGAAACAGTATATGACCCAATCACTGGTAAGAAGATACCTAACATCATGGTAGGGCCTCAGTACACGTATAAGCTCTTCAAGAGCACGGATACTAACTACTCCGCTAGGGGTATAGATGGCAGCTATGACGTGAACGATCTGCCGGCTAAGGGAGGAATTACGGGAGCCAAAGGTACTGGTATTATGGAGATCAATGCCCTACTGGCGCACGATGCCCGAGATATTCTCAAGGAAAACGCTATCTTAAAGGGCACTCGTAACAGTGAGTACTGGAGAGCCATGCAGTTGGGTAGGCCCCTACCACCGCCCAAGACCAACTTCGCATTTGACAAGTTTAAGTCAATGCTTGTGGGGGCGGGTCTGAATCTACAGAAGCAAGGGAATCAGATGGCAATGGCGCCCCTAACCGACTCTGACGTAGAAAAGATGTCAAACGGGGAGATACAAACCGGGCGTATGGTCATATCTAAGAATCTAAAGCCTGAGAAGGGCGGCCTATTCGATCTCGGTGTTACTGGGGGATTGACCGGCACAAAGCTATCGCATATCGAGCTGCCCGACAGCATAATGAACCCCATCTTTGCGGATGCTGCCCGTAGGTTGGTGGGGGAGACTAAAGCAGGGCTCAGAGATAGGATAGCTCAGGAGGGAGGAGATTCTGTGCGTAGGCAGCTTAACGCTCTAGATCCAGACAAGCTCCTCCCGGGGTTACAGGCTAAGCTGAAGACCGCTAAAGGTAGCGATAAAGATAACTATTTAAAACAGATAAAGGCCCTATCCGCCTTAAAAGAGAACGGTATGAAGGCTGGGGAGGCTTATATGATTAAGAAGTTCCCCGTCATCCCCCCGGTGCACAGACCCGTAGTTCCTGGTGCGAAGGGCGATCTCCTTATTTCTGACGTTAATCACGTCTATAAGGATTTAGTGCTTGCCAAAGATAAGCTAAAAGAGGCTATAGATCTAGACCTACCTGACGAAGACGTAGCTGAGATGCGTAAGCACGTGTCAGATGCAGCAGCAGCGGTGATTGGTACAGGGCCCCCAGTATCAAAGAAGCTTCAGACCGCAGAGGTCAAGGGTATAGTAAACACCATCACGGGTACTAAGACCGGGTTCTTCAACGGTAAGGTATTGTCTCGTAGGTTGGACTTTACTGGCCGTGGGACCGCAGCACCCGACCCCACTCTAGGCATGGATGAGGTAGGGCTACCGGAAGACATGATGTGGTCTATGTACAGCCCTTTTCTTATGAAGAACTTGGTTAAAAAAGGCTATCCAGCCCTACAGGCTAAGAAGCTGGTAGAAGATCGTAGCCTACAGGCTAGGGAGTCTTTAGCCCTGGAAGCTAAAAACCGTCCAGTCATCATAAATAGGGCACCGTCTCTGCATAGGTTCAATATGATATCAGCCTTCCCCCGTATGGTTAGCGGTAAGACTATAACTGTTAATCCTTTTATGGAAGACGGTCAGAACCTAGATTACGACGGGGATGCGTTACAGGTCCACTTACCGGTAACTGAGGGGGCTGTAAATGACTCCAAGAAGATGCTGTTATCCAACAACACGCTTGGAGATAAGCGTAAAGACCAGATACTAGCTTACCCTAAGCACGAAGCAATAGCAGGCATACACAAAGCTCTAAATGATGAAAAGTCGGGTAGGTCTTTCAGATTTAACAGTGTGAGGGATGCCTTAGCAGCTTATCGCAGGGGCGAAGTTAAGCCGAATGATGAAATAGAGGTCCCAGATGAACTATCTTAAGATGGCCAAAGAAATAGGATCTAACCTAGCACTGCAAGAGGCACTGGGAGATATGGCTCCTGCAGATCAACTGGCTTTAGACCTAAAGCTACTCTCTGCTAGTGACTCAGGCCATAAGGACCCCACTTCTGTAGTAGACGAGCGGCAGGAGGATAACTCAAGGGTGTACGGTAGTCCCATGGAACTAAGCCCAGAGCAGGTAGGTGATAAGTGAATCCCTACCTAGAGCAAGCCAGAAACCTGGGGGCCAACTTGGCTACCGAAGAGTTTGAGAAGCAGGCTTTTTTAGGTGCGGCTATGAGCGCTCTTAGGCCATTGGGCTTTCTAGCTGGCATGTCTGGTAGGTTTGGGTCTCCAGGGTCCATGTTGTATCGAGCCACCAATCCACATATAGGTTCAGCTCTCGGATTCGGTGCTCTGGGGGCCGCAGGCGAAGACGAGGGCAATCGCCTTCACGGATTTGTGCAGGGAGCGGCTAGCGGATTACTGTTTAGTGGAGGTATGGGTCTAGGGGCTAGGTTAGGCAAGAGGCTACTAGCACCTATGTCCCGGACCGGATCCAGTACATCGAAAGCTTTCTATGGAGGGCTAGGGTTATCCCGAGGTCAGGTAAATCGCCTACAAAGGATACAGAGTCAGAACAAGAGAATAAACCGCCTCTCTAACTCCGGAAACCCCAACGCCTTAGGGCGTAGGAGATTTTCCAGCAAGAAGGATTTGGACACCTACATATCGGGCTTACGTCAGTCCAACCAAGCTAGGTACAACAAGCTTCTAGAGGGGATGACTTCTGGACAGAGGGCTGCTATTAAGTCGGTTAGGTCCGCTAAGAATATAGGGGGAATTATAGGAGGAATGGGCCTTGGTATGGGCCTAAGCCATAGTCTACCGGCATATCTGACTCCGGATTTAAGAACCTCCAGCGGTAGCATGTTCAATCCGTACAACAGCGGGCACTAGGGGGAATTGTGAGAGGTAAGCTTAGTGATATCCTCATAAATAGTAGGCTGCCAGCAGAACACAGGATTTCTGGCAGACTTAACACCTCCAATCTTAAACGGGCTATGGTGGGGCTAGCTAAGCGGGACCCAGCAGCTTACGCCAAAGCAGCTCCTAAAATAAAAAAGCTTGGAGACGAGTTCTCAACTTTTGAGGGCATCAGCGTAGGTTTAGACGATATAGAGCCCGAGTATTCTAAGCGGGACCCTATTATAAATAAAGCTAAGCGCTTGGTATTTAACCCTACGGCCACTAAAAAGGCTAAGGTGGGTGCTCTGCTAGAAGCGCAGGGAAAGCTGAAAGAGCTTACCGGCCAGCATAAGGGTGACATGGCCATGACTGCTAGATCTGGTAGTCGCGGCAACATGGTTCAGCTCATGAAGATGGTCACTAGCCCTGTAGTAGTAGGGGACTTTGACGGAGCTCCCGTTCCTTTCTTAATACAGAAGGGTTACTCAGAGGGCGTATCGCCCGCCGAGGGGTGGATAGCCGGGGACGAGAGTCGCGCCCAGGTTATCAAAGGCCAACTAGGCACGGCTGAGCCCGGGGAGATGCAGAAGGTGTTGGCCTCTGTAATGTCCGAGGGGGTGATAGCTAAAGACGACTGCGGGACAACCAACGGCATATCCCTTGATTCAAATGATGCCTCTATAGAGGGGAGGTACCTACCAGGTACGGGAGGGTACATAGATTCTACTAAAGCTGCGCAGCTAATGAGGTCGGGGAAGCCTATAAAAGTTAGGTCCCCGATGACGTGCGCCCTAGATAGGGGGGTATGTCAGAGGTGTATGGGTGCCGGACCCCGAGGTAAACCCCTAGACATAGGTGTCAATGCCGGTATACGTTCCGCCCAGGCTCTGTCAGAGCCCCTTACCCAGATGCAACTATCTGCTAAACACGGGGTTTCCTTAGTCCAAGGAGACCACAACATCCCTAGGGGTCTTAAGGCCTTTAAGCAGTTTGTAGAGGTCCCTAAAGCATTCTTCTACAAAGCTCCGCTTGCCGAGTCTGGGGGCAGGGTCGATTCAGTAGAGAAAGCACCACAAGGGGGTTTTGACGTTAAGATAGGCGGAATAGACCACTATGTTCCCCCTAATAGAAAGCTTCTTATAAAGAAGGGTACGAACGTAGAAGCGGGAGACACTATAGCTGAGGGGATAGCCTCCCCCGATGAAGTGGTTCGCCACAAGGGACTAGGGCATGGCAGAAACTACTTGGTCAAGTCTCTGCGTAAAGTGTATGACGAGTCAGCTGGCGGGGTCGATCCTCGACACATAGAGCTCCTTGCGCGAACTCAACTTAACTATGCTGAAGTGGTTGACGACGTTCCTGGAGCTAATCGAGGAGATATACTCCCCCTACATAGGATATCTAAGCACTTTCAGGGTAGAGGGACTGAGACGGACCTAAATAGTGCCATAGGCAAGGTAATCACGGAGTCGGCATCCTACGTTACTCCGGGTACATTGCTCACTAAGAGAGTAGTGGAAGACCTCAAGAAAGAAGGCATTTCAAAGGTTAAAGCTTACTCTGGAAAGCCTGTGCTACGTCCAGTTATGACTTCAGCATCCCGCACTCCACTGCTTAACCCAAATTGGATGCAGCGCTTGGGATACCGATACCAAAAGCAAACACTTATAGACGCGGCTACTTTTGGGCAAAAGGGAGACATCCATACTTATGATCCAGTAGCTGCCTTAGCCTTTGGTAAGGAGCTGCGTCGGGGTTCAGGAGGTACGTATTAATGTCAGCTAGATTATTACGAGCCATCTCTAGAGGCCTGGCCGCTACTGAGAGAGCGGCAATCGGGGACGCAGGTCTGAAATATACTTTGAGTAAAAAAGAGTTAGCTGCTCTCAGGAAATATGTTTCCGAGGCTGGTAGGGTTACGGAAGAGGCTAGGCAAGGGGGGTCTGGACTTCGTAAGGCCCTGATAGGTAGCACTGCGGCTCCTGAGGTAATTAAGGCACGCTACGCACAAGGGGGCCTCTTAGGCCCTGGAGGAGTTCTTCTAGGGGATTTAGCCATGACTGAGCCCCTCAGGCAGTCTCTCAGGCGTACTGGAGCCCGGTTGCAGGGTAAAGCTGTAGACACCTCTGGGGCTACTCTAGGTCAGGACCTCAAACAGCTGGCTAAAGGGCTACCTGGACAGGGCGTTAACCTTGGGTTCGGGTTAGGATTCCCCATAGCCGGCGCGCTATCTGCACAGGGCATGGACCCTACCTTGGAAGAGGGGGGTCTAAGCGGAGTGGGGAGGGCCTTAGGCAGTGGTTTGGGGTTTCTTGGAGCTACTCCCTTCGGCTTGGGAGGTAGTATACTAGGCTCACAATTTGGAGGGGATATCGGTTCCTCAATCGGTAAACTATTGGAGTCCGACCCTGAACCAGCTAATAATATAGTCATGGACGCTGCAGTCCCTAAAAGTTATACTTGAACAGACTTAAACTACGGAGATCGTAAATGTCGCTATTTAAATTTGCTTACGTTAGAGGCGCACAGAATGCACTGGTATCCTCTGGAGCCATGGAATCCTATGAGTCGGAGGGTCACGCAGATCTAGCGGTCAAGCTAGCAGCGCTTTATATCCCGGACAGCATGGAGACCATGACTGAAGACCACCTAGCATCAGCTATGTCTTCCATGGTAAAGAAGGCTGAGCTCAGCCTAGATCCAAAGCAGGCCATGGCTCTGATGGGTGAGGATGAAGGCCCTGCAGAAGAGGCTTCTGAAGCTCTTAGCGATGCAGCTGAAGCATCTTCCAGCCAGGCTGCGGCCCTTCTAGAGGCTGCGCAGGCTCTCGAGGCCGCGTCGGACGCTGGCATCGGTGACGAAGAAGCTGCCCGTATGGTAGTAGCTCACCTCAAGGCGGCTAACTCTGCGGCTGCAGACCCCGATGCTAGCGTCTTAGGTGGCTCAGGGAAAGGCGGAGTCAAAGGCGAGAAGGAGCATGATGGTCGAAAGCCTGAAGCTTATCACCTAGATGGTAAGAAAGGCCCCATGGCGGACGCCATGGATAATGCAGGGCACGAGGTTGCTGTTAAGAAACTAACGGAAGGCGCAGATCTGGATGCTAAGACAGCTGCTGCTATCCTCCGTAAGCTCTCTGCGAGCGCGGCAATGGGTTCCGACGCGTCGGCTGTAGGGGGTAGCGGCGTGGATGAGACCCTCCAGAATGACGGTAGAGAAGAAGGTGCGTACAACCTAGAGTCGCAGGGCCCATCTAAAACAGTGCAGCCTGTAGGCCACGAGGTTGAAGTTGCTGGTGAGCCGGACGGAGAGAAGCTACCTAAGCAGGCTGCTTACAACTTCCTCCTCGCTAAGACCGCTGAAGAGGTGGGGGCTTTCCTCCCTTACGGTCTCAATCAGCAGGAGAAGCTCGCTGCTCTCCGCACCATGATGGGAATGTCCAACCCAGAGCGCGCTGAGTACATCTCTAGGATTAAGCTAGCGATGGAAGAGGGTTCTGAGGATAAGGACGACAAAGACGACGAGGACAAGTACAAAGGGATGCCTGAGGGTCTCCGAAAAGCTCTGATGAAAAAAGAAGAGGGCAAGAAAGACGACAATGAGGATAAAGACGATTCCGAGAAGGAAGCGGCTTACATCCTACGTCAGCTAGGGCTGGGCGTCTGATATGAGTTCTATGAAGACCGCGTACATCATGGGTGCCGCTAAGGCCTTCCAGGACGGGGGTCTTCTGCCTGACGTACCTTTTCAGAAGGTGGCTCAAGGAGCCCAGATTGCAGCAAATGCAAATCCAGCTGAGGTGCAGGCAGTAGGGCAGTTCGTCCAACAGCAGGACCTAGATTCCATGCTTAAGATCCTTGAGGTCCTGACTGCTCTACTACAGCAGTACCAGCAACAAGCGGGAGCTATGCCTCCTCCGGGAGCTATGCCTCCTCCGGGAGCTATGCCTCCTCCGGGAGCTATGCCTCCTCCGGGAGCTA
>MDTC01239428.1_pt1 | contig 38304 bp, 38 predicted proteins | sample 811181 | NCBI WGS metagenome assembly MDTC01 (sample SAMN05326644, study PRJNA326480) | marine metagenome | isolation source: seawater | place: Pacific Ocean: North | collected 2011
CACGTTGATAGGCTGGATGTGGAAGCGCAGTAATGCGTGTAGCTGACCAGTACTAATAGCTCAATTGGCTTGATTTATGCACTGAAAAAAATTTTTATTAATTCAAAAGATACTTGATATTTTATTATACAACTCCAAACTTGATAGTTGGTTTTTCTATCTTTATAAAAGAAATAATTTCAAAAAAAATTTGAATAATTTGTTAGAGCTTTTAACACTTATACAGTTTTTATAAATTTTATAATCCATTTAAATATTATATTTTTCTAAAAATTATTAGTTTTTCAAACTTATTTCTAAAATTGATTTTGTATGTCATTATTTAACAACCTCTTCTATACGGACAAAAAAATGAGTTATAACAGCAGAACCAGCAATTTGATAGCCTTTGTTAAGAATTAATTTTGCCTCTTCTGTCTCCAAACATTTCTCAATATTGTTGCCATGAATTTCAATTGATATTATTGAAGGTTTAAATGATTCAAAATCTAATGTTTTCAATATTTCTAGTTCAGCACCCTCTACATCAATTTTGAGAACACTGATTTTACTCACTCCTTGTCTTCGAAGTTCATTGTTAAGATTCACTTGACGGTGGATAATTTTTTTAAAGGTATTGAGCTTATTTCTACTTGGATATTTTGTGTTATTTAATGACTGATCATCATCAGCATCTTTACGAATGAAAAAATCCACATTAACACCATCCTCTTCACCCACTACAGCATTAACAAATACATCTTTTTTTCTCCAAAATTCAAATGATTTACGCGTCTTAATAGAGGGATCAAATACAATTCCTCTCCAGTCACGAAGATAAAGTAAATATGTTACAGAGTGTTCTACAGCGTCGAATGCTCCAACATCAACATAATTTCTAGGCTTATTAATATCTAGCCCTAATACACGTGTAATTATTCTATCTAAAATAAGATCCTCTCCTTGTTGAGCAAATGATTTTTTTAACTTAGATTTTGTAAAGTAAGGGACTGAAACTCTGCCAGTATCATGGTCAAGATATTGAAAACCCAAAAAATTATAAATAGTTTTTATTATAAAAATAATTTTAGAACGTAATTTATATTTAACTTTGTCTGGGAATGATCTCCAAATTTTTTTAAATAATTTTTCCATATATTTAATATTTATTAAAGATTGATTTCTATAAATTATATATAATTATATATAATTATGTACATAATTATATTAATTTAATATAGTTTTGAATGTTTAATCATAATAATTTTAAAATAGATGAATGATAGTAACCCAATAGTTAAAGAGTTTATAAAACTCAATTTAGTAAAAAAAAAAAATCTTTCCCATGTTGGATTTGCGAATAGAGGAATAAAAGTAAAAGTTTTTAAAGATATAAAATCAAATATTTATTTATTAGAAAAAAATAAAATATCAAAAAATTATTATTTAAATGATAGAAAGATGAATTTTAATGAAGTTCAACAATATTTAAAAACACTTTATCAAGATGATAAAAGAAGATTTAATCAATTTAAGCACATTTTAAATGGCAAAAAGATAATTGATTTTGGATGTGAATATGGTGGATTTTTAGAAATAGTTAAACGGGCTAGGAAGAAATATGGAGTTGAATTAAATCAAAACTGCAGACAGTATATCAAAAAAAAAAGCAAAAATACTCAAGTATTTGAAAGAATTGATGAGATAGAGGAAAAAGTTGATGTTATTACTTTATTTCATGTCTTGGAACATCTTCCATATCAGGTAAATTTTTTGAAGCATATAAAAAATAAATTAATAAAAGGTGGCAAGTTAATTGTAGAAATACCATCAGCAAATGACATCTTGTTGTCATTGGATGAACTTGTGTGTTTTAAAAAATTTACTTTTTGGCATGAACACTTAGTATTACATACTATAAAATCTTTAAAAAAAATATTATCGCAAGCAGGCTATAAAAAGATCAAGATTATAAAATACCAGCGGTACAATCTTGATAATCATTTAGGATGGTTTTTAGAAAATAAACCAGGAGGCCATATTTTTTTTAAAGATCTAACAAATGAGAGTACAAAAAAAAATTACAATAATTATTTAGTTGATAATAGCAAGACGGATACTCTTATTGCTATTGCGACAAACTGACGGTGTAAAAAAATGAATAGAATATTTAAAAACATCCCTTATTTCATAGCTGAGATTGGTGTTAACCATAATGGTGATATGAATTTGGCAAAAAAAATGATTATTGCTGCAAAAAAATCAGGAGCAAATGCTGTTAAATTTCAGACTTTTAAAGCATCGACACTTGTAACACCAAGAACGCCAAAGGTAAAATATCAAAAATCTACAACTAACAAAAATGAATCTCACTATCAAATGATCAAATCTCTAGAACTTTCTGAAAAAAATCATTTACTTTTAAAAAATTTTTGTAAAAAAAAAAAAATTGAATTTTTATCTACACCATATGATATAAATTCGGCAAAATTTTTGAATAAGATTGGTTGTAAGGTTTTTAAAACTGCTTCGGCAGATATAGTTGATTTAGAATTACACGAATATTTAGCAAAAAAAAATAAAAATGTCATCATTTCAACTGGCATGAGTACTTTTAAAGAAATAGATGAATGTATCAATATATATAGAAAATATTCGAATAAAAAATTTGTTTTATTGCATTGTGTTTCAAATTATCCCTGTTCTCTAAAGTCATTGAATCTTAAAATTTTACCTATAATTAAAAATAGATACAAATGTCAGGTTGGGTATTCAGATCATAGTGTTGGGAATGAAGCAGCAACTTTAAGCTATTCTTTAGGCGCAAAAGTTTTTGAAAAACATTTTACTACAAATAAAAGTCTAAAGGGTCCAGATCAAAAAGCATCTTCATTACCAGAGGAGTTTAAAGAAATGGTATTTAGAGTTAAACAAGCAGAAACCATCTTAGGAAAGCCAATTAAAAAATGTCAAAACGAAGAATTTGAAATGTCAAAAGTTTCAAGGAAAAGTATAACAGTTGACAGGGATCTTAAAAAAGGAGAAACATTAAAAAGAGGTTATTTATTGCTCAAAAGACCAGGCACAGGGCTTTATTATAAGTATATTGAGAAAATTATTGGAAAAAAAATTAAAAATCAAATTGCCAAAAATTATCAAATAAAGTTATCAGATGTTTATTAATTTTTTTAAGTGAATTAATTAGTTAAGTTAGTTTATTGTGCGTGATCATGTAAAATTAAATAAGATTTCAAATTAATGGTAAATCCCTAGAATTAATGGTATTTATCATTTAAATTTTTTATGAGTATATATTTTTCAACAGGTGGATATAAAAATCACAAAACAAAAGATGTGGTAAATCAACTTATTAAAATAGGAATCAAAAATATTGAACTTTCAGGCACAATGTATTCTCCCAGGAATATAGATTTCTTGTCAAAAAATTTTGAAAAAGTAAATTTTCAAGTTCATAATTATTTTCCACCACCAAAAAATCCCATTGTTTTAAATTTAGCATCCTTTGATAAAGATGTTTATAAAAAAACTTATGATCACATTATGAATTCTTTAGAGGTTTGTAAAAAATTAAATTCAAAATATTATAGTTTCCACGCTGGTTTTCTTTGTGATTTAGCAGTGTCTGAGCTTGGAAAAAAAGTAAAAAAAAAAAAATTACAAGATAGGAAAACTAGCTTAGAACTATTTATTAAAAGGGTCAATAAAATTTCAGCGGTTGCAAAAAAATATAATATTAATTTAATGATTGAAAATAATGTCCTGTCAAAAAATAATCTAAAAAATTTTAATGAAAACCCATTCCTCATGTGCGACGCTGAAGAGTGCAGAGAAATTATAAGCAAAACTCCAAAAAATGTAAAATTATTAGTTGATGTTGCTCATTTAAAAGTCTCTTCAACTTCACTTAATTTTGATAAAGAAAATTTTTTAAGTGAGTGTGGCGACTTGATAGGTGGTTACCACTTAAGTGATAATAATGGATTTGCTGATACAAACGAAAAATTTAATGAAAATGCATGGTTTTGGAAGCATTTAAAAAAAGATAAGAAATATTATTCAATCGAAGTTTATAATATTAGTGGTGAAGAAATAGCCAGTTTATATAAACTTACAAAAAAGAAGCTAAAGATTGATTAAGTGAATAATAGTCTAGAAAATTTTACAACTCTTTTACCTATTAAGATATCCAAGATATTAAAAAAAATTAATTTTAATGAAAAAGGAATTATTTTTGTTGTTGATAAAAAAAATAAATTAAAAGGATCTATATCGGATGGCGACTTAAGAAGATTTATATTGAAGGGTGGAAAAATAAGCTCAAAGGTTAATTTTAAATCAAACTTGATCAATAAGAATCCTGTATTTTTGAATGCTAAAGAAGGAATAGAAAAAATATTAGAAATTCTTAATTCAAAAATTAAAAATAAAGAAATTACCTGTCTACCATTGATTGATAGTGAAGGAAAAATAATAGATATTTCTACAAAAGAGAAAATTAGAAAATTTCCCTTAGCATCACCAACAATCGGTGAACAAGAACTTTCAAATTTAATTGATGTAGTAAAAACGGGTTGGATTTCATCAAGAGGCTCTTATATTGCTTCATTTGAAAAAAAATTTTCTAATTATCTGGGTGGAGGTTATTCTGTTGCCGTTTCTAATGGGACTAATGCACTTCAAGTAGGCTTAATGACTTTAGGAATAAAAAAAGATGACGAAGTTATTGTTCCATGCTTTACATTTGGTGGCTCAATTAATGCAATAATAAATGCAGGAGCAAAGCCTGTAATTGCTGATGTAAGTTTAAAAAATTGGACTTTAAATTTAGAAAATATAAAAAAAAAAATAACAAAAAAAACTAAAGCAATCATGCCTGTGCATATATATGGTCAGCCATATCACATTGATGAAATTAAAAATTTTGCTAAAAAAAAAAATTTAAGGATTATTGATGATTGTGCGGAGGCAATTGGAGGAAAATATAAAAAAAAAATAGTAGGATTGGAAAATGATTGTTCTTGCTTTAGTTTTTTTGCAAATAAAACAATTACCACAGGTGAAGGAGGCATGGTTGTATTTAAAAATAAGAGGCATGCTGAGAAGGCTAAAATTCTAATAAATCAAGGTCTTTCAAGTAAAAAAAAATATTACCACGATTATGCTGGTACAAACTTCAGAATGACTAATATGCAAGCTTCAATTGGTGTTGCTCAATTAGATAGAGTGGGTCATTTTTTAGATATAAGAAAAAAAATTTTTAAAAATTATGATGCAGAATTTGGCTCTAAAAAATATCTTACTCTTTTACCTAAAAATAATTGGTCAGAAAACTCTTATTGGCTATATACCTTGCTTATAAATAATCTGGGTGAGAGAAAAAGAAATCAAATTATTTTACAATTACAAAAATTTGGAATTGAATGCAGACCAGGATTTTATTCATTAAATAAAATGAAACCATTTAAAGAGTTTTCTAATGGAGACTATAAAAATTCAAATTATCTTTCGGACAACTCAATTAGTTTGCCAACAACAAATTTACAAAAAAAGGATCAAAATTATATTATGAAAATTTTTCTAGAACAATGTGAGAAATACATACAATGATAGCCTTAATACCTGCTAAAAAAAGCTCAACTAGGCTAAAAAATAAAAATTTGAAAATAATCAATGGTAAACCTTTGATTTATTATTCAATTGTAGCAGCACTAAAGTCAAAATATATTACACGTGTAATTGTCTCAACAGACTCACAATTGATAGCAAAAAAATCACTATCTCTTGGAGCAGAAGTACCATTTATAAGGCCAAAAGCTATCTCAAAAAAAGATAGCTCAATTAAAGATGTGTGTCATCATGCTTTATTATTCTTAGAAAAAAAAGAAAAAATTAAAGTACCAGAAATTATGATCCTACAACCCACATCTCCTTTAAGGACCACAAAAGATATAGATGACTCGATAAGATTATACAAAAAAGAGACTAAAACTGAGTATCTTACATCTTTCACAAAAACTAAACCCTTTGAGTGGTTGTTTTACAAGAGAGGTAAAAAATTGTTTTCTCAGATTTCAAAAAAAAAGATTAAAAATTCTCAATATCTTGATCAAGCATACATATTGACAGGATCTATATATATAATGAGTAGGACAATAATTTTTGGTAAAAAATTTGATTTCAAGAAAATAGTTGGAATAGAAATTCCAAATGAAAGATCAATTGATATTGATAATGCTAATGACTTTTCTTTAGCTGAGAGCTCTTTGTTTAAAAAAATATGAAAGTTAAAGTTTTATTATTATTTGGTGAAAAAGATTATTATATGAAATTGCTACAAACTTCTCTTAAAAAAGATAGATTAAAATTATTTACTGTTTATTCTTCTAATAAAAAAAAGTGTAAGAATATTTTTAAAGTTGAAAACAACTATTATGATTTTATATTTTGCTATAGAAGCAAATATATATTACAAAAAAATGATATAAAAAAATCTAAAAATCCCCCAATTAATTTTCATCCTGGACCACCAGAATATAAAGGTTTTGGATGTATAAATTATGCTTTGTATGAAAATGCTAAAGGTTATGGTGTGACAGCGCATATTATAGATGAGAAAATCGATAATGGCAAAATTCTAGATATAAAAAGATTTAAGATAAAAATTAATGATAATGTAGAATCTTTGTTAAAGAAAACGCATAAATATTTATATTTTCATGCAAAAAAAATAATATTTAAAGTATTAAATAACAAAAAAAATATAGATAAATTAATTAACAAAAATCAAAATATAAAGTGGACCAATATAATTAAATCAAAACAAGATCTAGATAAATTTTATGAAATAGATCTTAAGTTAACTAAAATTCAACTTAATAAAAAAATTCGTGCAACTAAAGTTAAAAATTTCAAACCTTATATTATTTTTCATGATAAGAGATTTATCTTAAATTAACCAAAAAAATTAGATATTAAAAAATGGATATTAAAAAAAAAAAATGTATTGAAACTTTATAGTCTTCCAGAAAAGATATTGTTTTGTAAAAAGTGTACAATTTCCAATCAAAGACCAAGAATAATTTTTGATGAAAAAGGGGTCTGTTCTGCCTGTAATTTTGCTGAGTTTAAAAAATCTTTAAATTGGAAAGCTAGAGAAGATGAGCTGAGAAAATTGTGTGATAAATTTAGAAAAGATAATGGTGAATATGATATCTTGATACCATGTAGTGGAGGAAAGGATGGTGACTATGTTGCTCATCAAATGAAATATGAATATGGAATGAATCCATTAACTGTAACTTGGTCACCTCTTAAATACACAGAGATTGGAAGAAAAAATTTATATGCATTTTTGGATTCTGGGTTTAACCATGTGCTTGGAACACCAGATCCAATGGTTACCAAAAAACTTACAGAACTAAGTTTCAAACATTTGGGTGATCCCTTTCAACCCTTTATATATGGCCAGTATAATTTTCCTTTAAGTGTGGCAGTTCAAAATAGAGTAAGTTTAATTATGTATGGAGAAAATGGTGAGGTTGAGTACGGAGGAGATATGAAAAATGCTTATATCCCAAATAGATCAGTAGAGGATCAAGTAAGACATTATTTTTCAGGGATTTCCCCAAGTGATTGGAAAGAATATGGTATAGATGAAAAAAATCTCAAACCATTTCAAGCACCACCAATGGAACAATTAAAAAATAATAAAACAGAAATTCATTTCTTTAGCTATTATAAATACTGGGATCCCCAAGAGAATTTTTACTATGCTCAAGAACATTGTAATTTTATCCCAAACCCTGAGAGAAATGAAGGCACCTTTTCTAAATATGCAAGTTTAGATGATGAATTTGATGGATTTCATTTTTATTTAGCCTTTATCAAGTTTGGTATTGGAAGAGCAACTTCTGATAGTGCACATGAGATAAGAGATAAAAAAATTGACAGGGATGAAGGTATAGCATTGGTAAAAAAATATGATGGAGAATTCCCAAAAAAATATTATAAAAATTTTTTAGAATATTGCTCGATTTCGGAAAAAGAATTTGAAGCGATAATAGATAGTTGGAGATCACCACATATTTGGCATAAAGATGAAAAAAATCAGTGGCAACTAAATAATCCAATATGGAAATGACTTTAAATGAGAAAAATTCGCATAATTCCAAGACTCGATATTAAAGGGGAAAATTTAATTAAAGGAGTTCAATTAGAAGGATTAAGAATAATTGGTGACCCTAACACCTATGCGCAAAAATACTATAAAGAGGGTGCAGATGAATTAATTTATATGGATTGTGTCGCAAGTTTATACGGTAGAAATAATTTAAAAGATTTAGTTAAAAAAGCTGCAAAAAATGTATTTATTCCTATTACAGTGGGTGGAGGTATAAGAAGTGTAGAGGATGCGTTTGAACTTTTTAGAGCTGGAGCTGATAAAGTAGCAATAAATACTGCCGCGGTAAAAGACCCTGGTCTACTAAAAAGATTGTCTGAGCAATTTGGTTCACAAAGTATTGTGCTTTCAATCGAGGCAAAAAAAATTTTTAAGAACAGTTGGGAAGTTTTTGTAGAAAATGGCCGTGAAAAAACTGGCGTATTAGTTCAAGATTGGGTTAAAAAATGTACAAAATTGGGTATTGGTGAAATTTTAGTAACTTCTGTTGACAACGAAGGAATGAAAAAGGGGTTTGATATTGAATTATTAAATCAAATAACAGAACTAACTAATATACCAATAATTGCCTCTGGTGGTATGGGCAATCTAAATCATTTCTTAAGTGTTGCAAATCAATCACAAGTTGATGCAATATCGGTAGCTTCCGTCCTTCATTATAATTTAATTAAATTGGAAGAAATACGAAAATTTGGTTTGGCTAATAATTTGAATCTACGTGAATTTTATGACTAAATACATAAAACTTTCTATTTCAATTCCATTACAGGGCTGCCTATTAAAAGAAACAAATTTTTTAATTAATGAATTAGAAAAAAAATTTAATTTAACCTTTATAAAAAAAAAAAATTGTAGACTTCATATTAATTTGTTTTCAGGAGTCACATGCCATTATGAAAAAATAAAAAAAATTTTTTTAACTAATAAAAAAAATATTAAAAAGAATTTAATCTATGCCAAAGGTTTTGGTATTTTTTTAAGTAATTACCCTACAATTTATATAAGGTTTAAACATAACTCAAATTTTACAAAAATTAGAAAAATTTTATTAGACAACAGTAAATTGTGGAAAAAGATTGATAATAATATTTTAAATCAAGAATGGTTGCCAAAAGCAAGTATAGTTCATAAAGATTTAAATTTATCCAAATTATCAACTGTTAGTAAGTTCATTATTAAAAAAAAATCATCCAAAAAAATGCTTTTAAATGAAATTATATTTTTAAATTTTACCAAAGCTGAAAAAGAAATTGATACAATTAAATTATAATGAAAAAAGTAACAATTATAGATTATGGTGTTGGAAATTTACTTAGCCTAAAAATGGCTTTAGAGTTTCTTGGAGCACAAGTTCTAATAACAAGAGAAAAAAATTTAATTTTACACTCTTCGCATATAATTCTTCCAGGAGTAGGAGCCTACTCAAATGCAATGAATTTGATAAAAAAATATAATATTGATGAATATTTAATAGCATCAAAAAATAAAGGAACAAATATTTTAGGAATTTGCTTGGGCATGCAGTTATTAATGACTTCCAGTAAAGAATTTGGTTTTACTAATGGTTTAAATTTTATACAGGGAAAAGTAATTCCAATTACAGATTTAATAAATTATAAAAAAAATATTAAAATACCCAATATAGGTTGGCACAAAATTATTTTACAAAATCCAGATAGAAATAATTTAATATTAAATAATATTTCTCAAAAAGATTCATTTTATTTTGTGCATTCTTTCATTTCGCAAGCTACTGATGTGAGTTGTTTAAAATATTATTCTAAATACTCAAATTTAGAAATACCTGCAATTATATCTAAAGAAAATATAATTGGTTGTCAGTTTCATCCAGAAAAAAGTGGCAATTCAGGATTAAACCTTCTAAGTAATTTTATAAGCTTATAAAATTTAAATGAATATTAAAAAAAATTATCAGTGGAAAAATAATCTATTAGATAAAGACTCTAAGATAAAAGATGCGATAAAAATTTTAAATAAAGCTAAAACAAAAATTGTATTAGTATCAGATGAAAAAAGTAAATTTTTAGGAACAGTTACTAATGGAGATATTAGAAGAGGTTTAATTCGTGGATATGCCAAAAAAGATTCTATCATTTATATATTAAATAAAAATTCAGTTAACGCAAAACTAAATTACTCCAAAAAAAAAATTTTAAATTTAATGATTAAAAATAAGATTAATTCTATTCCAATAATCAATAATTCTACACAACTTAAAGGATTGTACGTTTTCTTAGATGAAAAAAAAGATATTATAAAAAATTCACTAATCCTAATTATGGCAGGTGGTAAAGGTAAAAGATTATTACCATTAACTAAGAAAACCCCCAAACCAATGCTCAAAATATCTGGTGTACCTATGGCGGAAAAGCTAATCATGAAGGCCTCAAAAGAAGGTTTTAAAAATTTTGTATTTTCAGTGAATTATCTTTCTGAAAAAATAACTAATTATTTTAAAAATGGAAAAAAATGGGGAGTAAAAATTGACTACATAAAGGAAAACAAACCTTTGGGTACCATTGGGTGTTTTTCAAGATTAGATAATTTCAAGAAAAAAAATGTTATTGTAATTAATTGTGATGTGATTACAAAATTGAAGTTACACGATTTTTTAATTTTTCACTTGGCACACAAACAAATTGCAACTGTTGCCTCTATAATTCATGAAACAAAAAATCAATTTGGAATAATTAGAACAAAAGGATCAAGACTGGTAGAAATTATTGAAAAACCATTACAAAAAAATTATGTTAATGCAGGTATATATGTTTTTAATACGCGGATACTAAAATATATAAAAAAAAATCACAAACTTGACGTAAATGATTTGTTTAAAAATCTTATCAAAGAAAAAAAAAAAAATAATAGTTTATCCATTACATGAGCCATGGACTGATATTGGTGTTCACCAAGAACTAAAAAAAATAAATAAAAAATAATTTATGAAAGTGGTTGCTATTATTACTGCAAGAAAAGGCTCTAAAAGATTAAAAAATAAGAATAAGTTAATTCTTGGAAATAAGCCATTAATAAGTTGGACTATTGATTTTGCAAAAAAAATAAAATTCATAAACGATATAATTATGACTACTGATGATGTTGATATACTAAATATTTCAAAAAAAAAAAATATATTAGCACCTTGGATACGACCAAAAAGATTATCCGAAGATGGTACATCCTCATATTTAACTGTAAAACATGCGGTAAGATGGTATGAAAAAAATTACTCAAAGATTGATTGTATATGTTTGTTGCAGCCTACATCGCCATTTAGATTGAAACAAAATATGGTTAATGCATTTAATATCTTTAAAAAAAAAAAAGAATCAGTTATCTCTGTTATGCCAAAAAAAATAAAAAATCCCTTTTCATTAAAAAATGAAAAAAATAAATCTTATAATTTATATATTCCATCAGGCTCTTTTTTTTTATAAGCCCCAAAGAATTAAATAAATATAGAAACTTCATTAATAAAGTTAATAATTTATATTTAGTTTCAAATGTTAAAGAAAATATTGACATAAATGATATTAAAGATTGGAATAACGCAAAAGCTATGCTATAAAATTTTCCCATGAGAAACAAATCAGTCTTTCTAACAGGTGCCGAAGGTTTTATAGGTTCTCATATGGTTGAAGCTCTTGTAAAAAAAAATTTTAATGTAAAAGCTTTAGTTTTATATAATTCATTTAAGGATACTGGCTGGCTATCAGTTTTAGATAAAGAAATCTTGAAACATGTAGAAGTTGTCTTCGGAGATATAAGAGATAAGGGATCATTTAAAAGAATTATCAATAAAGTAGATTATATAATTAATCTAGCAGCCTTAATTGGTATTCCGTATTCTTATGTGGCATCCAAAAATTATATTGATGTAAATATTTCTGGTATCCACAATTTATTGGAACTAGCTAAAAATTCAAATATTGAAAGACTTATTCAAACATCAACTAGTGAAGTTTATGGTACAGCTCAATTTATTCCTATGAGTGAAAAGCACCCTGTTAATCCTCAATCACCATATGCAGCAACTAAAGCATCAGCAGACCATTTGTGTATGTCTTATTATTATTCATTTGGAATGCCTATAACAATTTTGAGACCTTTTAATACATACGGTCCGAGACAATCAACTAGAGCAGTTATTCCAACAATTATTAATCAAATATCAAAAAAAGTTTCCAAGGTAAAACTAGGGTCGATAAATACCACTAGAGACTTTAATTTCGTAGAAGACACTGTTCAAGCTTATTTAAAGAGTTTAAATAATAACAAGAATTTAAATGGTCAAATAATAAATGTTGGAAGTAACTTTGAGGTTTCAATCAAAGATATTTATAAAATTGTATGTAAGTTTTATGGTAGATATCCAAAAATTGAAATTGATAGAAAAAGATTTAGACCATCAAAAAGTGAAGTTAAAAGACTATACGCATGTAATAAAAAAGCTATCAAGCTTTTAAAATGGAGACCAAATTTTTCAGGTAAGGAAAATTTTTATAAGGGTATCTATAAAACCTGTGAATGGTTTGAAGGTAATAAAAAAGATTCAAGTTACAAATCAACAGATTACACAATCTAACACATATTAATTATGAAAAAAAAAAAAGTACTTGTTTTTACAGGTAACCGAGCTGAGTATGGGCTTCAATTACCTGTAGTTAAATCTCTCAATGAAAGTAAAAAAATAGATTGTTTATTAATGGTTTCTGGCTCCCACTTAGATAAAAAATTTGGAGAGACCATCTCTCAAATAAAAACAGATAAACTTAGAATAGCTGATAAAATAAAACTAAATAATTTATATAATTCTAGATTGCAAACGCCAAATTTAATTGGTCAAGCTATAATCAAAATCTCTAAAAGTATTTATAGTCAAAAACCAGATATATTTTTAGTAAATGCTGATAGATTTGAAACTTTTGCAGCTACAATAGCCTCTACGCAACTAAGTATTCCAACATTTCATATTGAGGGAGGGGATACAACTGAAGGAGGAGCGCTTGATGATTCGGTAAGACATGCAATAACAAAACTAAGCCATATTCATTTTGCTACTAATAATTCCTCTTATCAAAATATAATCAATTCAGGTGAAGAAAAATGGAGGGTTCACAATGTTGGTTTGCCGATAAATGATATGATTTATAATAAAGATTTTGCAGATTTTGAAACTTTACAAAAAAAATTTAATATAGATAAAAAAAAACCTCTATTAATTTTAACACAACATTCCGTTACAACTGAGCCTCATAATTCAAAAAATCAGATCAAAATAACATTATTAGCGATTAAATACTTTATTGATAAATATAATTGTCAAGTAGTAGCTACTTATCCAAATAATGATGTTGGTAGCAGTGACATAATATTTGAACTTGAAAAATTTAAAAGAGAAAACAAGAATTTTTATTTATTTAAATCTTTAGGAAACTATTTTTATCACTCACTTATGAATTTAAGAAAAATTATGAATGTTGTGATAGTTGGTAATTCTTCCTCAGGAATTAAAGAGGCAATAGCCTTTAAATGCCCAACTCTTAATATTGGATCACGTCAAAATGGGAGATTAAAACCAAAAAATGTAATTGATGTTGATTACAATTTTTTAAAAATTTGTTCTAAGTTAAAAATAATTATATTTAGTAAAAATTTAAAAAAACAACTTTTAAAGTTCAGAAATCCTTACTATAAAAAAAGCACAGGTTATAGAATAACGAAAGTAATAGAAAACATTAAACTAGATGCTAAAATTTTAAAAAAGAAATATAAATTTAATATAAAAAATGGTTTTTAAATTCACAAATGATCTTAGTTTAAATGAAGCAAGATTAAAAAGAGTTATAAAAAAAAGTAAAACCTTTGATAACAAAATTGTTTTTGTTAATGGTTTTGGAGCGTCTGGAAAAACAATGGTTTCACCCATAATATCATCAATGCATAATGTTGAAAATTTAGTATTTCCCTATGAAATTCAGTGGGTTTCAAGTTTTCTATATTCAGAGCAGATAGAAGAAGATGCATATGTGGAATTTTTAAAACAATATGCAGACCAAACAATTTACAATCAATTAATGGGTAGAAATTCAAACTTTAGACCATCAGATATTTCAAGTATTCTACAATCAAAAAAAAAAATTAAATATATTAGAAGAATTTTCGAAAAAGGAGATCACTATGTTGTCGATAAAATTAAAACTGAGAACCCAATTTTAAATTTCACCACTTCACACTTAACATTTTTCATTAATGAAATTGGAAAAGCATATGGTAAAAGAGTTTTATTTATAGAGACAATTAGAGATCCTATGTACATGTTTGTACAAGCTAAAATAAATCACAAACAAACACATTTGGGTAATAGAGAAAAACATTTTACTTTTGAAACCTTTCAAGGAAATGAAAGAGCATTTTTTTTTGATTATTTTACAAGAAATAAAAACTTTGACTATTCAAAAGAAAACAACATAAATGAAGATATTGTTATATACTTAGAAAAAATTTTTAATTTTTATTTTAAGCTAAATTTTGATAAAATAGATATGAATGGTGGCAAAGTAATTTTTTTACCTTTTGAAAAATTTGTGTTGAATCCAGATATCTGGATAAATGAAATATTAAAGATATTAAAAATTAAAAAAACGAAAATTCTTGAAAGTGAATTAAAGAAACAAAATGTGCCAAGAAAATTTTTACAAGATGGCTATTATAGATCTGTTTATGAACGTTTTGGTTATAAGCCAACCAAAATTAAATTTAATTCTTTTGTTGAGGCAGATAAACACTATAAGGAAACAGTGACTTTAGAATTTACCAATAAAAATAATAAAATAGATAAAGATTTATTTAAAAGATTAGAAAAACTTTCTAATGACTACAGAGAGTGGATAAAAAAGTTTAATAATATAATTTCATACGGATAGAACTGTTTAGATGTGTGGTTTTGTTGCAGTTATAAATTCCAATCAAAATAAAGATAATCTAATTTTAGATTTTAATAACTTAAAAAAAATTAATTTACATCGCGGACCAGATGAAATCAAATCTCTACATAATAAAAATTTTTCTCTTCTTTTTAGGCGTTTATCAATTATTGATTTAAACAAAAGATCTAGTCAACCATTTTCAAGTGAAGATGGTAGAATTAACTTAGTTTTTAATGGAGAAATTTATAATTATTTAGAAATAAAAAAAGAATTAATAAGAAAAAAATTTAAATTTAAGACTTCCTCCGATACTGAAGTTGTTCTTAAATCTTATCAATGCTGGGGTGCTAGCTTTGTTAAAAAATTAAGAGGCATGTTTGCTATAGTCATACTTGATGATGTGAATAAAAAATATTTTTGTTTTAGAGATAGATTGGGACAGAAACCTTTATATTATAGTAAATACCAAGATGGTTTAGTAATTAGTTCTGAAATAAAAGATATAATTTTTTTTAAAAAAAAAGCCACAAAAGAAAATAAAAAAATTGTTAAAAAATATTTAATAAGAGGATGGTGTGATGATACCAATGAAACCTTCTTTAATGGTATCAGTGCTTTCCCTGCTGGCTCAATTGGTATTATTAAAGAATCAACTATTAAGATAAGCCCATATTGGAGGCTTGAAGTTAATAATAGTAAAGAATTTAACAAGGAAGAGTTTAATGAAATTTTTACAGAAAATTTGAAAATTCATTTGAGGTCAGATGTTCCAATAGCTTTTACTTTGTCAGGTGGCTTAGATAGTTCTTCGTTAGTTAAAAAGAGCTTAGAGTATAATTTTTCTAAAAATAAGGCTTTTAGTTTAAATTCTGTAAATAAAAATGAAAACGATGAAAAAAATTTCATTGATGAATTTATTAATGTAAATTCTCTAAGACACAGTTATTTAAATTTAGAAAAAAAAAAAGATAACAATATTTTAGAAAAAGTAATTTTTTTTCAAGACGAACCTATCGGCTCAACATCATTCTTAAATCAGTTTCTATTAAGAGAAAAAATAAATTCTGAAGGTTTTAAAGTATTAATGGTAGGTGAGGGTGGCGATGAAGTTTTGGGCGGGTATAACAGAATGTTTATACCCTACCTATATAACATTTTTATTAAAAATAAAAAAGAAATCCCAGCAATTGTAAAAAAAAATATTTCATTAAATTTAGGAAAAAATTTTTCAAATATTGAAAAACAAATTTATAATTACAAACTATCTATAGATAAAGATAATGATATTGAAGACGACTCTTCTTTAATATTTTTAAATCTAGAGAGCAAAAGAATTCCAAAAGATTTAAGATTTTATAATCCAACAATCCCATCTAAAAAAAATTCATTTAAATTATTTTTATTAAATCATATTTTTAAAAGAGATTTACCTCATATTTTAAGACAAGAGGATCGAATCTCCATGAGTCAAAGTATTGAGAACCGAACACCTTTTGTTGATCATAAATTATTAGAATATGTATTTTCTAGGGATGAAAAATTTTTTATGTTAAATGGACAATCAAAATTTATGTTAAGATCAATTATGAAAAATAAACTTCCTAATTCTTTTTTCAATAAGAAAAAAGTTGGTAGACCAGGTGATGCAAGTTTTTTAGTTTTTAAAGTATATTTTGAAAAATTTTTGGATTATCTCTCAAGCAATGATTCAAAAAATTGTTATTTTGATAGTCATTTTCTTAAAGAATCGATTGAAAAAGATAAAAAAAATAAGCAATATAAAAATAGTAATTTTTATTTTCGCGTATTAAATTATTTTGTTTGGAAAAAAAATATTTCTAATTTAATCTCTTTATCTTAGCAAGAGTTTTCCAGGATTTCTTTTTGCAAGATAATCATGATATTTTAATTTATACACAACGTCTTCGTAGGTCTCTCTTTTACCATTTTTAATCAAACTTTTAAAATTTTTACTTATTTTTTTTCCCTCAAATCTACCTAAACAAAAAATGGTATTTTCTCTCGTTTCCCCAGTTATTGGATATTTTGTTGTAAGAAATGGATTGAAACCATGTTTAATCATTGTTAATTCAAAAGTATTTCCAAAAAAATATCTATGATGACTTTGATTAAAAAATCCTTTTGTGTTTCCAAGTGGATCACCTCTAGCCTCAAGAACCAGAAGACAATTTTTCTTTGCCGCTTCTGCACATTTTTTCATTATAACATTAACATCTGTTACATGTTCTAACGAACCCATAATAATTATTAAATCAAGACTATTTTTTTTTAACTCCATATCTTCTGACTGCATCCACTGTACAGGTAATTTGAATTTATTTTTCCCATATTCTGCGTATCCTTTTATTGGATCACTTCCCTGACATTTCCATCCATTTTTTAAAAATGGTTTCATCATTAATCCTACAGAACAACCTAAATCTACCATCGAACCTTTTTTTGGTAAGTAATTTTTGATAAATTTATACAGCTTTTCACCTCTACTTCTTTGATCTTTCAAGTAAATTTTAGGAGGTATCTGGGTTTTTAAGGTAATATCTCTGTAGGTTTTTTTATAATAATCAAAATAAAATTTTTTACTAAATCTAGGGTTTTGAAAAACGAAACCACATTTGAGGCAACAATGTACTGGCAAGATTCCAAATTTATTATTATTCCAAGATATTTTTCTTTGTAGTAGCCTAGTCTTTTTATTATCGCATATTTCACAATTTTTTTTTTTTGGCATTTCAAATTTATGAAATTTCAAATATTTAATGTAACTTTTTACTTCTTTTTTATTCATTTTAGACTTTAAATTAATTAATTTTTTTACTTATCTCTATTTTATACATAGATATCCTTTAAATGACAACCATTGAAAAACAGAAATAACATCCTTAAAACCAGCTCTCTTTATTAAACCTATATTACCAAAATCAGAAAAAGGTTCCATTACACCCTTTAAACTTTTTGTTTTATAAATAATTTCTGCTGGCGTAAAATTATTTTTTAATTTAAAATCGTTATAAGTTATTGAAAAAATATCTTGAAATCTAGCATCAGAAGCTCTTATTTTTTCAAACATTAAGAATGCACCACCCCAGTTAAGAGATTTATAAATTTTATTAACTATATTTTGTCTAAACTTTGGAGCTATAAATTGCATGGTATAGTAGCTTATAATCAGATCTGATTTCTTTAGTCTAATTTTTAAAAAATTTTCATTGGTATACTTTAATTTGTTGGAATTTTTTAATTTTTTATTTTCTCTATTTGCTTGATTTATCATTTCTTTGACTGAGTCAACACCATAAAAATTGATTTTTTTATCAACCCTGCTAGACAACTTGTTAATTAATGTTCCTGTTGAACAACCAAAATCATAACAGTTTGAATTTTCTTTAAGAAAAAAATCACTTAACTGTAAGCAAATATCGTGACCCTCTTCATAAAATGGTACAGAACTTTTTATATGCTTAGAAAATGTTTTTGGAACATCTTTTCCGAAAGACCATGACGCATTTGCTGCTTTGATGTTAGTTCCAACTTTCATATACTTTTGATTTATTGATTGTTAACATAAAGTAATTTATTAACAAGTATTTGGTTTTAAATAAATATGTTAAAATAATGAAATCTGTCCTAGTTAATTTTTTGAGTGATACCTATTTAATGAATTTTGCTTCACAATTAGTAAATAGATATCCAGATAAATTTGCATATTTGTTTGATCTCAAAAAACCTAATAATAATGATAGCTTGTCGAATTTAAATTTTTTAGACTGCACTTTTTTATATGATTCGAAATTTTTTTCCAAAGCTTTTAAAGATTATAGCCAAAGTTCATTTAGTTATAAAGAGACTAAAAAATTAGAGGAAGGCTTGGTGATGGTTCTTAGATCTTTGGATAGGATTACACCAGAACCAGTTTCCAATGTAGAAAATGAGGAATATTATTGGGAATTAGCTTCCTACTTTAAATCTTTTTTTTCTAGTAATAAAAATATTAGTTCAATTATATTTGATAACATACCTCATATGCCATGGGATTTAACACTTTTTTATGTCTCAAAGTTATTAAATATTAAAACTTTAATTCTAAGAAGAACAAATATAGGTGGGGTTGCTTTTATTTGTGAGGACTTTAGACCAAGTATGCTAAATTATAAGTTTAATTATAAAGACAATACAATTAATATTTTTAAAGATAAAATAAGCATCAAAGATAAAGTTGCAATATTGTCTAATCAAGAGTTTTCTAAGTCTCAAATAAATGGTGTTTGGCCAGAAGAGTATAATAGTCGACTGAAAATAAATGAAATAATAGGTAAAAACTTTTACCATTATTTATCGATAATTTATAGTTTAGTTAAAATTCCTAAATTACAAACTTTAGGAGCAAGCAATCAAACTTTTCTGAATAGTACATTTTCAAGACAAAGAGAATTGAATAGATATAAATACTTTAAACTAAGAAAGAATTACAAAACAAAATTAAAAACAATACAAAAAATTGATGAAGAATTTACTAATAAGTTAGATGATATTTCAAAAATTAATTATATTTTTTTTCCCCTACATTTTCAGCCCGAAAGATCAACTTTACCAGAAGGATTAAATTTTGATAAACAATATCTTGCAATAAGGCTTTTGTCTGAAAAAATAGATAGCAACATTAAGATAATCGTAAAAGACCATCCAAAACAATATTATAGTGATTTGAGAAATGACTTTTATAGAGATGAAAATTATTTAAAGAAAATAAGCAAGATCAAAAATGTAATAGTTGTAAGTCGAAATCATAATTTTCAAAGTCTTTTAATTAATTCAAAGATTACTGCGTCAATATCAGGGTCTGTTACCTGGCAAGGTTTACTCAAAGGTATACCGGGTGTTACTTTTTCCGATACATGGCTATCAGATTGTAAAAGTATATTGACTGTACACGATGATAGTAATTTAAAAAAAAATATTGAATTATTTTTAAATAGAAAAAAAGAGGAAGTCTATAAAGATGTTGTAGATTTTATTGAAACAAATCAAAAATATTTATTAGATACAGTTGTATATTCAAAACATTTAAGGTTTATGGATTTTAATGAAGAATTGGCTATTAATAACTTAACCAAATATCTCGTTCAAAGAATATAATGAAAGTTTTAGTATATTCTAATGTTATTTCCTCTGAAATACATATTGCTATCGCAATTGAAATTATTGAAAATCATTTAAAAAAAAAAGACACAGTATATTTTTTATCATTTGAAAGTGATAATATAGGTTGCTATGTGCACAATCTAAAAAATTGTAAGTATTGCTTAAAACAAAAAAACTATATTATTGAGTCCCTTTTTAAGAACAAAATTCAACTTGTAGATTTAAGACTAACTAATAAAAAGTTTAATCATCCCAACTTTAAGAACACTAATCAATTGTTAGAATATAAATATGATGAGATGCCCATTGGAGAACTGGTAATGTCTACAGTCACTGATCATAGTAGACAAATAGTTAATGATATCGAAAAAGTCAAAAATTTTACGAATACTCTTTTAAATAATGGAATTGAATTATATCTGAAAACAAAAAAATTTATTAACGAAAATGAAATAAAAAAAGTTTATGTTTGGAATGGTAGAAGATCTACTGAGGGCCCAGTTATTTATGCGGCAAAAAAAAATAATATAGAATTTAATACTTATATAACTGGAGGTGATCCTAAAAGTTATATGTTACAACCAACTCTAACTACTCATGATTTAGAATATAATAAGAAAAGAGCAGAAAAATTCTATAATGATTATTATCTTAATGAAAAAAAAAAATTATTTTATATAGATTTAGCAAAATCATTTTTTGATTATATGAGGTATGGAGGAAAGAAGGTTTTTGGTTATCCATATTATAAAGACTTATTTGATGATAAAGTAAAAATTGATACTCGAAAAAATAATAAAAAAATACTTACAATCTTTACAAGTTCCTATTATGAGTTTTTCGCCTTAGGAAAAGATTTTAGAGTTAAAAATAATCAAGATATAAATCATTATAAAAATATTTTAGAAATTTTAAATAGCAAAAAAATTGTTGATAATTTTGATGTCAGGGTAAGATGGCATCCAAATTTATCTACAGCTGGTGAGGATGAACTTAAAGATATTAATAAAATTATATATGAAACCAAAAACAATATAATTCATTACTCTCAAAATAATAAAATTAATAGCTACAAGCTGCTAGAACAATCAGATTTAGTATTGAGTTTTGGATCAACAATTGGAATTGAAGCAACATATTATGGCAAACCCTCAATATTATGGGGTGTTGCATACTACGAAGACTCAGGAGGGGTATATGATATTAGCTCATTAAATGAATTAGAAAATTTATTAACTAAAAATTTGAAATCAAAACCTTATGAAACATCATTAAAGTTTGCTTTTCATGAAAAAATGAGAGGTGAATTTTTGTATAAACATGTTTATTTTGATAAAAATCTTAGATATTATTTTAAGGGTAAGCAGGTTTATAAATTAAATTTTTATGAAAAAATAATAGAAAATTTTAAAACTATTTTAAAACCATTTGGTTTAATTAAGTATGGCAGAAAAGTATTGATGATAATAAAAATTATAATAGGCAAGAAAGCAAATAAGAGTTTCACTCCTTCAGAATGGTAAAAATTTTAAAAATTGGAAAAAGAAAAGTTGGTATTAATTATAAACCTTTAATTATTGCTGAAATGGGTATAAACCATAATGGATCATTGAAAGAGGCTTTTAAATTAGTAAATGCTGCAAAAAAAGCAGGTGTTGAGATTATAAAACATCAGACCCATATTATTGATGACGAAATGTCAGAAACTGCAAAAAATATTTATCCTGGTAATTCACCTAAAAAATCAATTTACGAAATAATGAATGATTGTGCATTGTCTGAAGAAGATGAAATTAAACTACAAAGTTATATTTTAAAAAAAAAAATGATTTTTATTAGCACTCCATTTTCTAGAAAAGCAGTAGATAGATTGGTTAAAATGAATGTGCCAGCATTCAAAATAGGCTCAGGAGAGTGTAATAATCTACCATTAGTAGAGTATATATGTAGTTTTAAGAAACCGATTATAATGAGTACGGGTATGAATAGCATCAAAACAATTAAAAACAGCGTAAAGATTATAAAAAAAAACAAAGTTCCATATGCATTATTGCACACAACAAATTTATACCCAACACCATATAAGTTAGTCAGATTGGGAGCACTTAATGATTTATCTAAATCTTATCCAGACGCAATAATTGGACTGTCTGATCATACAATAAATAATTATGCATCTTTTGGAGCAATTGCATTAGGAGCATCAATTATTGAGAGACATTTTACCGATAATTATAAAAGAAAAGGACCAGATATTTCATGCTCTATGGACATAAATCAATGTAAAGAGCTTTTGGAGGGGTCTAATATTATTTTTCAAGAGAGAGGTGGTGAAAAAGTAATAATTAAAGAGGAAAAAGTTACCTCAGACTTTGCGTTTGCGACTGTTGTTGCAATTAATGATATTAAGCAAGGTGAAAAATTTACATCAAAAAATATTTGGGTAAAAAGACCAGGGGTTGGAGAAATTAAAGCTAAAGATTATAAAAATTTAATAGGAAAAACTGCCATTAGAAATATAAAGAATGATAAACACTTAAAATACAGTGATATTAAGTAATAGCTAATATATGAAAAAAAGAAAAATTTTAGTTTTAGGTGGCGCTGGATTTTTAGGTAGTCATGTAGCCGATGAATTGAGTCATATTAATTATGATGTAACTATATTTGATAAAAATAAACCTAAATTTCCAAATGACAAACATAATTATTTAATTTCTGATATAAATAACAAGAGTAATCTAGCTAAAGCTATAAAAAATTCTCACGCAGTATTTTATTTTGCTGATATGGCAGATATAACTGAAAGTAGAATTGAATATATAAAAACTATAAATCAAAATATTATTCAATTAGTAGAAATACTAGAAATTTGTAAAAAATCTAAAATAAAACATTTTATTTATGCTTCTTCATTGTATGTGTATAGTGAAAGTGGATCATTTTACAGAGCCTCAAAACAATGTGCAGAAATTTTGATTAAAGAATTTTCTAAAGTTTCTAAATTTGATTATAAATTATTAAGATATGGTTCTCTGTATGGTGAGAGAGCGCAAAAATGGAATGGGATACAAAAATTTATAGATCAAATAATCTCTAAAGGAAAAATTATTTATAAGGGAAATGGCAAAGAAATCAGAGAGTATATTCATGTAAAAGATGCCGCAAAATTATCTGCTTTAGTTGTTTCTAAAAAATTGAAAAATAATGTAATTTCAATTTTTGGACAAAAATCAATTACTGTTGATCAGTTATTTAATTTAATGTTTGAAATTTATGGAAAGAAAAAGAGAGTCAAATATTTAAATTCAATAAATGCAGATGATCATTATGGTTTCTCACCATATAGATTTGTTCCAGAAAATAGTATTAAGCTAACATCGAATATGTCTACTGATTTAGGAGAGGGCATTTTAAGGTTATTCAATTTAAATGACAAAAAAAAAATAAAATAGAAAATTTTAGAAAAAAATTTATTAAAACCAAAACAAAAGGTGGTTGGTTACAAATTTCAGATCCAAATATATCTAGAATTGTAAGTAGTTCTGAATATTTGGATTGGATATGCCTTGATATGGAGCATGGTCTAATAGACATTATGTCAATCCCAAATATAATCAATGCTGTTGAGAATACTAACAAAATTATTTTAGCAAGAATTTCATATCAGGACATTCCAAATATATCAAAAATTTTAGACTCAGGTATTGATGGTATTATAATTGCAAATATTAAAGATGAAAATGATATTCTAGCTATTTATAAACAATCAAATTATCCCCCCCAAGGTGAGAGAGGTTTAGGATTTTCAAAGTATAATGAATTTAAGTTGAACAAAAATGATTTAAAAATAAGACCTATAATAATTCCTATGATAGAAAATATTACAGCATATAAGAATATTGAAAAAATCTTCAAATATAAAAAATTAATAGATGGGCTATTCATCGGTCCTGTAGATTTATCTTTATCTATTGGTGATAATCTAAAATTTTCAAAAAATCATTTTAGTGCAATTGAAAGAATAAAAAAGTTATGCAAAGAAAGCTCTGTTCCAATAGGACTACACATAGTTAAAGGTGATAGGGAAGATGTAAAGAAAGCTTTTAAGCGTGGTTTTAATTTTGTAGCATACCTAACTGATACAGTTGTGTTACAAAATTATTAATAATAATAATAATAAAATTATAAATAAACAGTAGATTATTCAAAAATGATAGCAATTCTACCTCTTAGAAAAAATAGCAAAAGAGTTAAAAATAAAAATATTAGGAAAATTAATAAAAAACCACTTTATCAATTTATTATAGATACATTGATAAGTTCAAAATTTATTGAAAAAATAATTATTACAACTGACTATAAGTTGAAATTTAAAAATAAAAAGATTGTTATCTTAAAAAGACCTAAAAATTTAATAGGTAATTGTAATATGAATTTAGTTTTAAAACATGTTTTGGCTAAATCTAAAGCAGAAAGTTTTATACAGGTCCATGCCACAAGCCCTTTAATTAAAAAAAAAACAATTGAAAATGCAATAAAATTTTATAACTCAACAAAAGAGTTTGATAGTCTTTTTTCAGTTACCAAAATTAAAAAGAGATTTTGGAATTCAAAAAACAAACCTTATAACCATAAATTAGAACAATCTCCAACAACTCAAACTTTAGATGAACTTTATGAAGAAAATTCAGGGTTTTATATCTTTAATAGAAATACTTTTTTAAAAAAGTTAAATAGAATTGGTTTTAAGCCAAAATTATTTGAAATTAAAAAACAAGAAGCATTTGATATTGATGATGAAGACGATTTAGAAATTGTAAAAAAATTAATGAATTAGTTCAATGATTGAGACTTTTGACCAGCTTTTTAACAAAATTATAAAATTATCTCATAAAAAAAACCAGATAAATTTGATGCTAACAGGAGGTAAGAGTATTGAAAATTTTTACAAATTTTTATCTAAAAAAATAGATGATAAATTTATAAAAAAAACAAATTTTTATATGACAGATGAACGAATTTTCCAAAAAGAAAAAGATACAAATTATCATTTCATAAATCATACTTTATTCAAAAATTTTAGAAAAAATGAAATAAAATTCAACAAATTTTATGATGAAAAAAAAACAATAAATGAAAATCTAAATTTTTTTGATAAAAAGTTAAAAAAGATGGATATTACTTTTTTAAGTTATGGCATAGATAATCATGTGGCTTCGATTTTCCCAAATATAAAACCCATAATAAGTAAAAAAAAAGTTTTATTTATTCACAACAAAGACAACGTATTTCAGTTTAGAATTTCTGTTAATAAAAAATTTATTAATAAGAGTAAAATTATTTTTTTATTTTTTTTAGGAAAAGAAAAAAAAAAAATTTTCTATTCTTTAAAGAAAAAAAATTTTAAAAATATGATAATAAAAAATTTCATACCTGTTGTTATTTGATTAAATATTATTTAATAAATTTTTAATTGCTTGAGTTTCCATTTCACGTCTTGCTTTATTGGTAAACGAAGAAATGTGTGGTGTGATCATACAGTTTTGAAATTTTATAATTTTACCACTATAAGGTTCTTCATTAAAAACATCTAAAAATAAATTTTTAATTTTATTATTTTTTAAACCATGGAGTAATGCGTTTTCATTTATTATTTTTCCACGTGAAGTATTTAATATACTAATAGGCTTATTTATTTGATTTATTTCTTTAAATGACACGTAATTATGTGTTTTATCGTTAAGACTAATATTCAAACTAACTATATCACTCTCCTCAAAAATTCTTTTTTTATTACAAAAGTGTATATTTTTATTTTTATTAAATTTTCTTAAGTCATGAACTAGTATCTTTCCTACTTTTAATTTTAACAAATAATTTGCAATTAACTTTCCTATTTTTCCATAACCTATTATGCCAACAGTACTTTCTGACAATGATTTTCCCAACTCAGGTTTCCATATTTTATTATGTAAATTATAGTTCATAATCGGAAAATTCCTTAAAGAGCTAATTATTGCTGAAATAGAATATTCTGCAACAGCTTCATTTGGCGATTTAACTTTAAAGACTTTTATATTTTGTTTTTTGCAAAACTCTAAATTAATACTATCAGTACCTATTCCAACTCTTGAAATTAGTTTTAGTCTACTTGCTTTTAATATAACTTTCTTATCATAATTTTCAACACCAGCAATAATAGCGTCATAATTTTCAATATCAATGTCATTAATATCCTTATTCTTTTGTAAAAATTTGTAAGTTATATTTTTTTTTTTAAATAATTTTTTTATATCATGAGATAATGAGTAAAATGGTAAAGCTGTAATTAAAATATTAGTTTTGTTTTTCATTTCGATGATCTATCTTACCTGATATCAGTGAATATAATAAATGGCAAAATAAAATTTTATTATATCTATTAAAAATAATTTTATAGTCTTTCCAAAGTTTCATAAAAACTTTAATTATCAAAATAATAAAAATAGTTTGCAGATATACAGAATATAAATTATCAAAATACTTAAGTTAAAACTATATTTTTTAATCTAAATCTTTGTCTATCGTTGATAAAACCTAATTTAATACATTTCACTCAAAAAAAACTTCAAGATATTTTAATCTAGCTATGATAAAAATTTCATTAGAATTAAAAAAAATTATATTAATAATATAAATATATGAAAAAAGCTTTGATAACTGGAATTACTGGTCAAGATGGATCTTATCTTGCAGAGTTTTTAATTAACAAAGGTTATGAAGTGCATGGTATTAAAAGAAGATCTTCTCTAATTAATACTGAACGAATAGATCATTTATACCAAGATCCCAATTTAGCTAATAGAAATTTTATATTACACTATGGCGATCTGACAGATGCAACTTCTTTGATAAGAGTAATTCAACATGTGCAACCTGATGAAATATATAATTTAGCAGCACAAAGTCATGTGGCTGTTTCTTTTGAGGAACCAGAGTATACAGCTGACTCGGATGCTTTAGGTGCACTTAGAATTTTAGAGGCTATAAGAATTTTAAAACTTGAAAAAAAAACTAAATATTACCAGGCGTCAACTTCTGAGCTTTATGGGACTGTACAACAGACCCCTCAAAATGAAACAACACCTTTTTATCCTAGAAGTCCATACGGTGTATCTAAACTTTATGCATATTGGATAACAATAAATTACAGAGAGTCTTATGGTATATATGCTTGTAATGGAATTTTGTTTAATCACGAGTCACCTGTAAGAGGTGAAACTTTTGTAACTCGAAAAATCACAAAAGCTTTAGCTAGAATTAAATTAGGAATGCAAAAAAAATTATACCTTGGAAACTTAAATGCATTAAGAGACTGGGGTCATGCAAAAGATTTTGTAGAGGCCCAATGGATGATGCTACAACAAAAAAAACCTGAGGATTTTGTTATTGCCACAGGTAAACAATATTCTGTTAGAGATTTTGTTAATTTGGCTGCAAAAAATTTGGATATGAAAATTGAATGGAAAGGTAAAGATTTAAATGAAGTGGGTTATGTTGATAATAAAGAAGTCATTAAAGTTGATCCTCGATACTTTAGACCAGCTGAAGTTGAAACTTTACTAGGAGATGCTAGCAAAGCTAAAAATAAATTAAAATGGGAACCAAAAATTAATTTTGAGCAATTAGTAAAAGAAATGACCGAAAATGATTTAAAGTTAGCAAAGAATACTCAACTTATTAACAGTCAAGAATTATCCAAATCAAATCAATAACCAATAATGGCTAATACCAGAATATTTATAGCAGGTCATAAAGGAATGGTTGGATCCACCTTGGTTCGTTTTTTAAAAAATAAAAAAAATATTGATATTATTATAAAAGAGAGAAATGAGCTTGATTTAATCAATCAAATATCGGTTCAAGAATTTTTTAAATTAGAAAAAATTGATCAAGTATATTTAGCAGCAGCCAAAGTGGGGGGCATTCAAGCTAATAATGTGTTTCCAGCAGAATTTATTTATGAAAATATTATGATTCAAACTAATATTATCCATGCAGCTTTTTTAAGTGGTGTAAAAAAATTATTATTTTTAGGCTCTAGTTGTATTTATCCAAAAAATATAAAACAAGCTATGAAAGAGGAAAAATTGTTAACAGGTAAACTTGAACCAACCAATGAACCTTATGCAATAGCTAAAATTGCGGGTATTAAGCTCTGCGAAAGTTATAATCGTCAGTATAAAGAAAGTCATGGTATTGATTATAGAAGTATTATGCCTACCAATCTTTATGGACCTGGTGATAATTACCACCCAGAAAATAGCCATGTAATCCCAGGATTAATCAATCGTTTTCATGAGGCAAAAATTAATAATTTACGTAGTGTGACTGTTTGGGGAACTGGAACACCAAAACGTGAGTTTCTTTTTGTAGATGACATGGCTAGGGCTTCAATTCATGTTATGAATCTTCATAAAAAAATCTATGAAAAGTTTACTAAACCAACATGTCAGCATATTAATGCTGGTAGTGGTGAGATTTGTACAATAAAGCAACTTACTAAAATTATAAAGGAAGTTGTAGGTTTTAAAGGCAAAATAAAATTTGATAAAACCAAACTTGATGGCAATCCTGTTAAAGTTATTAATAGTCAACGACTTAATAATCTTGGCTGGCAAGCGAAAATAAGTTTGAAAGATGGTATAACTAAAGCCTACATGGATTTTACAAAAGTAAGATGAGTACTTTTAAAAAACTATTATACCTTTTAACAGCTCACGAACGTAAGCGTGTGATTTTATTGCTAGGTATGATTTTGATAATGGCTTTGCTCGATACAATTGGTGTGGCATCAATTATGCCTTTTATTATAGTTCTTACTAATCCAGGTCTTGTTGAAACCAACTTTATTTTAAATAAAATTTTTCAAATTTCAAAAATATTTGGTGTTGAAAATAATGACGAGTTTATTATTTTTCTTGGCATTCTTGCCTTTGTTATACTAGTTGCTTCTCTTGCTTTTAAGGCGCTTACTATATACGCCCAAACATATTTTATTCAAATGCGTGAATACAGTATTAGTAAACGCCTAATGGAAAGTTATATAAGCCAGCCTTTTAGTTGGTTTTTAAGTCGTCATAGTGCTGATCTTGGAAAATCTATTCTTTCGGAGGCACAAACTGTCGTTGGTCAAGGATTAAAGCCCATGATGAATATAATTTCATATAGCATTGTATCTATTTCGTTAATAGCATTATTGGTTTTAGGTAACCCCAAGATAACATTGTTGATTAGTTGCATACTTGGAGTAGCTTATGGACTAATTTATAAATTTATTCGAGGTTTTCTTAAACGTATTGGCCAAGAGCGTTTGAAAAAAAATAAATTGCGTTTTACTATTATAAGTGAGGCATTTGGTGCTATTAAAGAAATAAAAGTAGGTGGTTTAGAAAAATTTTATATCAAACGGTTTTCAAAACCAGCTCAAATCTTTGCGCTACATCAGTCCTCTGTTCAGATCTTGGGTCTATTACCTCGCTATGCTCTAGAAGCGCTTGCGTTTGGTGGTTTGTTATTGATGATTTTATTTCTTTCCATACAAGGAGGTAATTTCATCAATATTTTGCCCATGGTTGTGTTTTATACTTTTGCAGGTTATCGTTTAATGCCTGCACTTCAGCAAATTTATCTTTCAGTTACTCAACTACGTTCTGTTGGGCCATCACTTGAAGCCTTATCCAATGATCTAAAAATCCAGCAAACTTTTTATCCAACACAAAATCATGATGTTGTAATGATAAACAAGGGTATAACTTTAAATCATATCCATTATAATTATCCAAACACATCTCGGCCTACATTAAAAAACATATATTTAGAGATTCCTTCATGTAGTACTGTGGGTTTGGTGGGCTCTACAGGTAGTGGAAAAACTACTACAGTAGATATTATCCTTGGTTTGTTAGAAGCACAAAAAGGAACATTAGAGGTCGATGGTAAATTGATAACTCAAAATAATAGAAGAGCCTGGCAACGCTCAATTGGATATGTTCCTCAAAATATTTATCTAACAGACGATACAATTGCAGCGAATATTGCTTTTGGTAATTTGAATGAAAACATTAATCAAGAATCAGTTGAGCACGCAGCTAAAATAGCTGATCTACACAAGTTTGTAATTGATGAATTACCACTTAAATATCGGACTACTATTGGTGAACGTGGAGTGAGACTATCTGGTGGTCAGCGTCAACGAATAGGAATTGCTAGAGCATTGTATCATAATCCAAAGTTACTAATTTTGGATGAGGCAACTAACGCACTTGATACACTCACGGAACAAGCTGTAATGAATTCAATTCACAAGTTGAAAAATAAAATTACTATTATCTTGATCGCACATCGTTTAAGTACAATTAAAGAATGTAATACAATCTTTTTATTGAATAAAGGTGAACTTAAGGCTAAGGGAACTTTTGAGGAACTTGCAAGGAGTTGCGATGAATTTAGTAATCTTATTAAAAATAATAATTTAAGTTAAATAATTTATTATGAATATATTAAATTCTTTTTTTTCACAAAAATTTAAAACAGAATTAAAAAAATTTCGAAAATTTAATGCTTTAAATCAATTAGATAAGAAAATGTTGAATTATATAAATTTTTCTGAGGGTTTTTTTATTGAATGTGGGGCAAATGATGGAGTAAATCAATCTAATACCTGGTATTTTGAAAAATATTTAAATTGGCACGGAATATTAATAGAACCATTAAGCGATCAGTTCATAGAGTTAAAAAAAAATAGGAGTCAAAAAAATTATTTTTATAATTTGGCGTTATCAAGTTCTCAAAAAATAAATTCGTTAAATATAATTGAAAATAATTTAACTTCAAAAGTTACAAATAAATTAGATAAAAAAACTAAAGTTTCAAAATTTTATAGCACAACATTAACTAAGATTTTAGATGAAATTGATGCTCCTAAATTAGTGGATTTTTTTTCCTTAGATGTTGAGGGTTATGAGGAGCAAGTTATTAAAGGTATTAATTTTAAAAAATATAATTTTAAATTTTTTTTAGTTGAAACTAAAAATGATATTGTAATTAAATTAATTGAAAGTAAAAATTATAAACTAGTTAAAAAAATGAGTTATCATGACTATTTATTTCATTATACAAGTTGAAACTATATTACCTATTCATTTGATTATTCAAACTATACAATAAGAGATTTATACTTTATTATATAGTTTCTTTAGGAAAATTAATAAATTTAAATGAAATTAGCTCCAATAATTCTTTTTGTATATAATCGTAAATGGCATACAGAAAAAACTATAAAAGCCTTAAAAAAAAATTTACTAGCATCCAAAAGTGATTTATTTATTTATTCTGATGGCCCTAAGACAGACAAAGTTTTTAATGAAGTGCAAGAAACAAGGGAATACCTAAAATCAATTCGAGGTTTTAAAACTATAACTATTATCGAAAAAAAAAAAAATTTAGGTTTAGCCAAATCAATTATAGGGGGCGTGACCGAAATAATTAACAAATATGGAAAAGCTATTATTCTAGAGGACGATTTAATCACTAGTCCATATTTTTTGAATTTTATGAATTCTGCTTTAGAGCATTACAAAAAAGTTGAAAAAGTCTGGCATATTTCTGGATGGAGTTATCCAATATCTCTCAAAAATAAAAGTGATATTTATTTGAGTCGAACTATGAATTGCTGGGGATGGGGTACTTGGGCAAATAATTGGCAGTTTTACCAAAAAAATACTGAAAAATTTATAAATAAATTTTCAACAGATGATATTAAAAGATTTAATTTAGATGGAGCAACTAATATTTTTTGGAACCAAGTATTGTTAAATCATAAAAAAAAAATAGATACCTGGGCAATATATTGGTACGCATCAATTTTTGTAAATAATGGACTTTGCCTGAATCCCAGTAAAAGTTTTGTTAAAAATATTGGTTTTGATGGAAGTGGAAATCACACATTTGATATTTACTATAAGGATAATATTATATTAAATAAAAAAAAGAAAATTAATTTTAATATTTTAATAATAGAAGATGATAAAATTTTAAAAAAAATAAAGATTTACTTTCGATTAACAAAAAAAAATTTTTTCTTAAAGTTATTAAATAAAGTTATTTTTTTTAAAAAATTTATTCAAAAAAAATTAAAATTTTTAATATTGCGAAGTAAATGTTTACTAAATAACCAATGAAAATAATTAATAGTAATCATATGGGATTTATTTCACTATTATTAGCAATACCCATTGTATTAATTATCTATTCAGCATCATTTAAAATAAATATTTATATATATTTTTTTTTAACAATTATTATTACTTTAAGTATTTTTACTAAGCATAATATTAAAGGGTGGTATTGGCTATCAATCTTGCTGATTATTTATTCATTTCCACATTTTTTTAACTATCATTTTTTTGATCAGTCATCTGTAATTGAATATGAAGCTTATAAATTAATAATGAATGATAGTAATTATAATCTTGAAGCTATTAAACTTTTGTCTAGTTTTATTATTTGTTTATATTGTGGTAGCACTTTATTTAATCTTATTAATTTTAGATTACCAATTCATAATCAGCCTGTTACTTATAAAGATGATATTCAAGCTAACCTAATTGGAAGAATTTTTATTTATGTTATTTTAGGTTTTCTTTTATATGGATCGTTTGATTCAATTGATTTTGAGCTTCAAAAAACGTCATATGACTTACATGGATTTCGTTTGTTATTTGCAGTTTGTTTAATATTAAACTTCCTTATATTATGCTATTTTTTTAGCGATAAATTTAAAATCAAATATTTTGTTTTAATTATATTGTTGTATTCTTTGACACTAGGGTTTTTTGGTGTGCGACAAGTTTTATTTTGGTTATATATTTCATTATTAATATCCTATTTTTTTAAATCATATATTGAACAAAAAAAAATTAATTGGTTTTTAATTCTTTTTTTATCATTTACATCTATTTTAGCTTTTGGATTTATTCTTGGTTTTAGAAATGAAAAAGAATTTAGTTTTGATATTATTTTTAGATTATGGGATCTCAGTATCTATGGGATTACTGCTGAAACAAGTTTTACATTTTACAACTTGATGGCTTCAATAAAATTAAGCTATATAACTGATTTTTTTTTTATGAAGGATTTCAGAGATATAATTATTTATTTAATACCTTACCCAATTTTTCCAAATAAATATGAATTTATGACCTTAATTCAATTTGCTAACGACTATAATTTAAAACCCTATGGTACTTATTTTATCTTAGGTGAATTAAAATTATCATTAAGACATGATATTTTGGTACATTTATTTGCTTTTTTAGTTGGTTTTATTATGGAATTTTTTTTATTTTCAGTTTTAAAGAAAAAAAGTAATTTATTGGCAGTTCTTTATATATCTTTTATAACGATGGTATTAATTTATTCAGTTAGAAATACAATTCCCGCAGGTATTAAAACTTTTATTTCTTATAATTTATTAATATACTTAATCATAAAGTATAAAATTGTATTTAATAATAAACTAAACTAAGGATGTTAATTATATTCATTTAATTTTTAAATCATAAGTATGAAAAAAATTGTTATTACAGGTGGTGCAGGCTTTATTGGTAAAGAGCTAACTAAATCTTTATTAAAATTAAACTACAAATTATTTATTTTAGATAATTTATCTTTTAAACAAAATTTTATTAAAAATAAAAATGTAAAAAATTATAAAATTGATATTGTTGATAAAACTAAGCTTATTAAACTAATTAAAAAAATCAAACCTAATATTGTTGTTCATTTAGCCGCTGTTCACAGTATACCTGTTTGCGAAAAAGAGCGGCAGCTAGCTCAACTGACAAATATTGTTGGTACAGAAAATGTACTAGAGGCAATCGGAAGCATGAAGCTTGATAAATTTATACATGCTTCAACAGGAGGCATTTACAGCTGGAAATCAAAAATACTTAATGAAGAAACATCTTTATTAGACCCAAGAGATAACTATTCAGTAACAAAATTTTCTAATGAAAAGCAAATATACTTTTGGGGCGAAAAAACATCAAATAAATATGTAATTGCAAGAATTTTTAATACAATTGGACCAAACGATCCAAATGGACACTTGATACCTGACATACTTAGTCAGATAAATAAAAATAAAAAAATTAATAAAATATTCTTAGGTAATATTTTAGCAAAAAGAGACTATATTGATGTAAGAGATGTTGCTAATTCTTTTGTAAAGATAATAAAATTAGAAATTTCTAAAAAATTTGAAATTATAAATATTTGTAATCAAAGCAATTATAGTATCAAGGATATACTAAAGATTATCTCAAAAGAATTAAAAACCACAATTAAAGTAAAAATAGATAAAAAAAGAATTAGAAAGTTTGATAGACCTCATCAAACAGGTTTAAATCAAAAATTAATCAGTATGGTTGGTTATAAACCTTTTTATAAACTCAAACATTCAATTAAAAATATTTTAAAAATATAATTTAATGTTTAAAGTTGGTTTTACTCAGATGGGGTCAAAAAATTGGATGGGGGGACATACCTATCTAAAAAACATATCATCTATTATCAAATCAAGATGTAGAGGAAAAATATTATTAAAATTTATTAGATATGATAAAGAAAATCTTGATTATGTAGATTTAAGTAAATTTGATCAGATATTAAAAATAAAAAAAAAAAATAATTTTTTTAATAAATATTTAAATTTTATTTTTAATTATCCTCTAAATAAAATTATTAATAATGAGTTAGACATATATTTTGATGTAAATCATTCTGCATTATTTACAAAAAATAAAAAGATAGTTCCTTGGATACCAGATTTTCAGCATAAATATCTTCCAAATTTTTTTTCATTTTTTGGATATTGGAAAAGAGAATTGTTATTTAAAAAAAAAATTTTTTTTCAAAATAATATAATTGTTTCAAGTAATGCCGCAAAAAAAGATTGTATTAAATTTTATAATAAAAAATCCAGCCAAATTCACGTCGTTAGATTTTCAATTTTTACCGACCCAAAGAATCATATTAATAAGATATCTTATTTAAGAAAAAAATATAAAATTGAAAAAAAATATATTTATGTGCCAAATCAATTTTGGGCGCATAAAAATCATAATTTAATATTGAATTCTTTAAATTATATTAAATCTAAAAATTACAAGCTTTACAATAGCTTACCACAAATTATTTTTACTGGAATTCCTTTTGATAATAGAAATAAAGAATATAGTAAAAAAGTATTTAAGAGAATTAATTCGCCAGAATTTAAGAATAAAGTAAAATATCTAGGAGTTGTACCTCTTGATGATGTATATAAATTAAATGCAAATTGCTTATGTTTGATTAATCCATCTTTCTTTGAAGGGTGGTCCACAACTGTAGAAGAAGCAAAATCTTTTGGTACTCCTACAATTTTATCTAATATTTCTGTGCATAAAGAACAATTACCCAAATCACTTTTTTTTAATCCACAAAAACATAAAGAATTATCAAAAATATTAATTAATTTAGTTAGAAAAAAAAAACTTTTTATAAGAAAAGATATTAAAGTAGTAAAAAAAGAAAATGAGAAAAGAGATTACGAATATTCAAAGCAATTTTTTCAAGCTATTAAAAAATCAAGTAATAACTAGGGTAATTTATTTTTTTAAGTCAAAATTTTTTGAAAAAATTACTAAATTTAATTAAATAAAATTTAATTTAGAGTTACACATTATAGATATGGATAATTTAAAAATTACTATAATTACAGTAAGTTTTAATAGTGAAAAAACAATCAAAAAAACTTTAGAAAGTGTTGCCAATCAATCATATAAAGAAATAGAACATTTAATAATTGATGGAAAGTCAATTGATAAAACAATATTAATTGCAAAAAAATTCCCACATATAAAAAAAATTATTTCCTCTTCTGATAATGGTATTTATCATGCTATGAATAAAGGTTTGGTATTAGCTAGGGGTGATATTATTGGTTTTTTAAATTCTGATGATTTTTATGCAAATGATGAAGTTATAGCAACTGTAGCAAGAGAATTTAAAAAAGATACATCTCTTGAGGCTTGCTATGCAGATTTAATTTATGTAAGTCGATTTAAAACCTCAAAAATTATTCGTTATTTTAAATCTAAAAAATTCAGAAAAGGTTTATTTTCTAAAGGATGGTGTCCTCCACATCCAACATTTTTTGTTCGGCGTTCAGTGTACCAACAATTTGGTAAATTTGATCTAAATTATCGAATAGCTTCAGATGTTGATCTCATGATGCGATTTCTAGAGATACATAAAGTAAAATTTTGCTATATTCCGGAGATTTGGGTAAAGATGCGCATGGGAGGCATTACAAATAAAAACTTAAAAAATATTTGGTTACAGAACCAAGAAATTTTAAATTCATTTAATAAAAATGGATTGGCAGTACAACCAATAAGTTTTTTTATTTATAAGATTTTTTCACGTATTTATCAGTATCTTAAAAGATAATTTGGAACAAGAAATAGATTTTTTATTGATCATCTATTAAAGAAAGAGATAAATTAATATTTTTTCCATTTATTTCTAAAAATAAAAAAAACAATAAACAGAAAAATAAATAAAATTAACGATGTTAATGGATTTATTAATTTAAAAGTTAGATACCCTAAAACAAAAAAAATAATGTTCATAGTTGAAATTATAAAATTTACAAAAAATATTGATTTATTTTTTTTATATAAAATATGATGCAGATGATCTAAGCCAGGTTTAAATATATCTCTTTTATAGTTTAATCTAATAAAATTAACTGATAAAAACTCATAAACAAAAATTGTAATTGACCATGCTAATAAAATTGGGTGTACTCCATTGTAATTTACAATATAAATCAATGTAAATGCAATTATAAATCCTAATAATAAACTTCCACTGTCACCTAAAAATAGTTTTGGAAGTTTAACTATAGAAAAATTAAAAGATAAAAAAGTTAATATAGGAAGCAAGATTATAATTAAAAATAGTTTTGTGTTTTCATCAGTTGTTAAAAAATACAAGATTCCTAATACTGAAATAGTTGTAAAACTTAGCGTACCATCCAAACCATCAAAATAATTAAAAGAGTTAACTAAAAAAATTACCGATAACAAAGTGAAAGGCATTGAAAAACTATTTAATTTTAATTCAAAAAATTCATAGTTACCAAGTTGATTTAAACTCAAATTTTCTATAATAATTAAATAAATGATGATAAGAATTTGTAAACTTAATTTTCCACCTATATTTAAATGATATTTATCATCAATAAAACCCACTATTGCTATTAAAAAAGCTATTGGCAAGATTAAATTTAATAGATCTCCCTCAACATCAAATAATAAATTTGATAAAATGTAGATAATACTTAATGCCAACCCACCAGTAAATGCTGTAGGTTTATCATGTTTTTTTCTTTTATTTGGTTTGTCTACCAAATTTAATTTGTATGAAATTTTTGAAGTGGAGAATATTATTAAAAAACTTATTAATGAATACAATAATATATCATTTATCATATGTGTATTTTTATATATTTCAGTAACTGAATTATATACTTTTAAAGTTTAAATACATCAAATTTAGATATGTTTAAATTATTTTTTAAATCTCATTTTTTTATCAAGATGTTAGACCAATATAGTTATAGAAATAGAGATAAAAACAAAAATACGTTATCATAACTCTGGTTAATATTTTATGAATAATATTAAATACTCTAATACAGTTTTTATTAATTTAATAATAGTCTCAATTATTCCTTTTTTAATTTGGGGTCCTTTTTTTCCTGATTTAATTGTGAGTGTTTCAGCTTTATTTTTTTTATATTATTTATTGAAAACAAATAATTTTTATTATTTTAAAAAAAAACCATTTATTGTATTTTTGTTATTTTGCATTATTTCTACATTAATTAGCTTAGAGTCTGAAAATATATCCCTAAGTATCAAA
>MDTC01227732.1_pt1 | contig 38226 bp, 28 predicted proteins | sample 811181 | NCBI WGS metagenome assembly MDTC01 (sample SAMN05326644, study PRJNA326480) | marine metagenome | isolation source: seawater | place: Pacific Ocean: North | collected 2011
AGTCATCGGCCAACCAGCGGAATTGCACGCCGAATTTTACACCATAATCGGTACCCCTATTTTAGATTCGACGTATCGGATGAGCGGCAGCGAAGGCCAACACGTGCTGGTTCCCATAGACCGTTATGAAGGCCGAGTTTTAGCCATGCTTGACGATCTACCAACACAGCCGACGGAACTTAAAATCACAGGCTTACTCCGCACGGATGTTCGCAGTGTCCAAAGAAGCCAAAAAGGACAGATAGACGGACCGTTTTTAGGCCTCTATCGAGAGCGAATGGGACTGCCAGCGGGAACACGGATTTACTTTCTTGATACCAGTAAGCGAGCCGGTCTCACCCTCGGTTCGATTCTGTGGATCTTAATCCCACTCTATTTCGGATTGCTGATTTTAAGCCAGCCAGTCCGACGTCGGCCTGCATCGTGAGCATTGATGATTAAGATTGATTTGGTGCCCGGTAAGGGTCTTTATGGTCGGCTGCTTGTTCAACGTCTTCGACAAGCTGCCTGGGCACATGCAAACCAATTCGACTGATGACTTCATAATTGATCGTACCCGCCCAATCGCCGTGCTGTTCAGCTGTCACTTCGTCACTCCCTTGCCGTCCAAGAATGACAACAACATCTTCAAGTCCAGCCTCAGGAATATCGGTGACGTCTATCATCATCATGTTCATGCAGACTCGGCCTCGGATAGACGCTCTCTTACCACGACACAATACGTAGCCTAAATTGCTCAAGGCTCGGTCCAATCCATCGAAATATCCAACGGGGAGAATTGCGATTCGTGAGTCATGGCTGGTCATAAAGGTGCAGCCATAGCCTATGAATTGACCAGCTGGCACATTTTTGATTTGCACAATTCTGGTCTTCCATTGTAGCGCCGGCTGTAGGTTGATGGTCGAACGACCGACTAAGGATGCAGCGATTTGAGTCTCTTTGGAGGGCCACAATCCGTATCCGGAAATGCCCACGCGAACCAGGTCAAACTGCTGGTCCGGCCACAGTAATGTCGCAGCCGAGTTAGACAAGTGCTTAATGGGAATCGTGTGACCGTTGTCCTCGAGTAAGCGAACGGCATTAGAGAAAACATCGAGCTGTTGTCTCGCATAACGGTGGTCGGTCGTGTCTTCAATATTGGCAAAGTGACTGCACAAGCCGTCCAGTGATAGGCCAGAGTGGGCCGCCGCGATCATGTTTGCTAGTTTAAGAGCATCGTGACTTGGAACGCCTTGCCGGTTGTTGCCTGTTTCCAACTTAATGTGGAGACGGACCGATGTGCCCAGCTCATCAAGACGCTCGATGGTCTCACGATTATAGACCACCATCCGCAAATCTAGCCCATTGAGTCGGGCTAACTGAGTCAAGCCGACCGGCCCCATTAAATAAATTGGAATGGCTATCCCGGCCGCCCGCAACGCCTCTGCATCTTCAATTGAGTGAACCGATAACCAATCGGCACCACCGCGCACGAAGGCGCGCGCACTTTCGACCAAACCATGACCATAGCCGTTCGCTTTGACTGTCAATGCAAGGATGACATCGGGTCCAACCAGCGCCCGGAACAGCCTCACATTGTGTATTAAAGCGGCTTCATCAATTTCACACCAGACCAGAGACACACACACTCCGCATTTAGCGTCGACCCATCATTCGCCGAGGCAGCTTAGCTCAATTCATATGAGCGGTGCTATAGATTCCCTTGGATTTGGAATCAAGGTCCACGCAACAGCGCCGCCGCAGCACCATAATCAAGCTGAGTCGTGTATACTTCCCCCGATGAGTAAACAAAACGGTCATTTTGATGCAAGACGCCGATGGCGAACGGCAACACTGGTCGCCGGTACCGGAGGGCTGAGCGTTGTGGTCGCCATTGGCTGGGTCATCCGGGAAAAGAAGAAAATTGAGACAGGGTACAAAAGGAAACGGTGCCCAGCCCTTGTTTTCGGATGTCCTCCGGGTCAAGCCCTAAACGCCCGCATCCTAGGGGCGTTTGAACTCCTCTGTAACGGACAAGCAGACCGAATTGTCGTCTCTGGCCGAGGCGAAGCGTCCCATGCTCGTCAAATTTTGATCGACAAAGGCGTCAACGCTGATCAGATCAAATTGGAGACCGAAGCACGAAACACTTTAGAAAATCTTCTTTTCGCATCATCTCTACTCGATGGAGGCCCATTCTGGGCGGTCAGCGATCGATGGCATCTGCCGCGCATCAGTGCCATAGCGCGAACCCTGAATATGGATGCAATTCCCCATCCCGTCGACCGTGTTCAAACCAGAACAGGCTATGCAAGGCAAATTGTACGTGAGGGGCTATCAGTGACACACAGGTGGGCTAACCGTGACGTCTTACTGTAGAGAGCTGGGGCTGCCGACAAGCTGTGCTGGGTCGATTCCCAACTGACGAATGCTCCGCTCCCAGACTTCATTTGCCGGCCAATCAAACATCATTTCCGAACGAACACCGCAATGTAACCAAGAGCCTTCAGCGACTTCCTGCTCTAACTGTCCAGGACCCCAGCCTGCATATCCAATTACAAGTCTCAAATCAGGCTCATTGGCTCGGAATAATTGCTCTAATGCGGCTTTGCTGCGACTGATCCCAAAAACATCATTAATGGTCTGGGTTTCGTCGAAAGACCAGGTCGGCCCATGAACCATCCAGAGGGATTGTCTCTCCACCGGTCCTCCCCGCCGTAAATGAATGTGCTGGCCGACATGCCAATCCAGATTGAATGTCCGAGCTACTTCACTGCAAAGATGCTCTGTTTCATGATTAATGACGAGACCCAAAGCCCCCTCGTCTGTATGCTCGACCATCAAAATTACAGACCGATGAAAATTGGGATCAAGCAATTGTGGCATGGCGATCAAAACGCCGGGCGCGGCTTGGAACCTCTCCATTAACGGACACCGAGTTGGGTCATAATGGTCGACGGCCGCCTGAACAAGCCTCGAACGATCAAGTCATCCCACCCCGTTGGATCGAGGACGCTGGCGATGGACCATTCACCGAACTCGCCATCCCCCCCCAATTCAACTCTGGCTTGCCGCTCATTAATGGCTTTGCCGTCGCTGCTTCTCAACCGCTCCATAAAAATTTTGCGAGCCAACGCAATGGGCGCAGGCTGCTGATTGTAGAGATTTCGTCCGCGTAAATGCTCAATATCGGACACAACAGCAATATCGCCATTGTGTAATTCGACGAGGGTACCAACAGGCAGTAGACCGACGACTGCCAAGAAAACCTTTATGATACCCGAGTCCATAGCGGGCGGTGGATTAGTTAATAATTCGAGGCCCACGGCGACTGGAGAGCGCGCCTTACCTTTCTCGCCCCGACGTACTTGCTGCAGATAGTACCGGCTCAAGCCGAGCAACTGGCTCCATGGGTGGGCGCTCGGGCTCTTTGGTGCCTGATTAAGAGCGCTCTCGTCCTTTAGAGTCTCGCGCCATTCAACCGCGGCCGACACGCGGTTGACCAAAAGATGGTTGTAGGCAGCCCCCTCAACAAGCTGGCGCAGAGCAAAAGACGCCACCGCTTTATCAACGGAAATATTGGCCGGGTCTGGATTGGGATACGCATGGCCGGCCGAATGCAAAATCCCAGCAGTCGCCAGGTTTGAGCACTGAACCGCCGACAATCCTAAGCCCCGCCCAAAGGCTGCGGCAAGGATTGCACAGTCAACGGCGTTACGGGCGCTGCTCCAGTTTTCACCTGTCAGTGTCATGGCCACCAGTAGGTCTTGCTCGGTCGCGCAGGCGTCAACCAATTGCTGCGCTGTGCGCCGGGCAATGCGCACCTCTATGGGACGACGCTGCAAAAGCTCATCAATTCCCGCTGTTGCTTTAGAATAATTCCACAAAGTGGAGACACCACGAACGCCCTGCCCTACGCCTTCAAGACGCAGAGGCTGCGGTGCCAGTTTCAATTGGGAAATCCCCAATTCGATCAGGCGGTATTGTAGTGATTGGAACTGACTTTCAGCATCCTCAGCAGGTCGATGGCGGGCAAATTCAAAGAAGAAGGTTTTGAGCTGTTCTTCGTTGGGCCGCTCCGCGAAGATCACTCCGCCTGCTTCACGACGAGCCAGATAACGCTCTAATTCCTGTGCTTGTTCGAGCGTCCCTCGATCTAGCCAAAGCGCATGACTATTGATTTGCGCGATGCCTTCATGAACCACGAAGCTGATGGAACGACGCTCCATCCGAATCAGTGCATCGAGTGCTTCTGTCAGTTTTTCGATGGGCCGGATCCAAGCCTCGTTATTTAAATCATGAATCTCACCGGTTTTAAGGAGAGAGAACACATAAATTAAGAGATTTTTACCCGCTGATTGGACCTTGTCATGACTATCTCTCGTGGTGACATTCATATCACTTCTCCGGCTCAGCTTCGACATAGGCTTTCAACAGGTCGCTCAGGCCGTCTTGGCCATCGGGCTGAGCAGCCGTCTGCTCGCCATTTGAGGAATCGCTGTCTCCTTCGGTCTCATCCATTCGCACGTCTTCGGCGAGAATTTGTGGGGGTGGAGCATCGGGATAACTTGGGTCTGGGCTGACGTGCCGTTCTGGTGCATTAGGCGTGTGTGGTTCGTCGAGATAGTCTTGTAGAAGACTGTTCATGTCCGGAGTGGGATTGGCGGGTGAGTCACCAAAAGCAGCTGGTGCCTCGACGGCTCCACCAAGATACGCCTGCAAGAGGTCGTCGACCTTGTCTGGCGCCTGCGGCTCAGCTTGACGCGGCGACCTCGAGCGTTCGATGATCCGTGCGGGTGGCAGTGTCGTCTTCGCCCTATGTCGCACGTCCATGCTCTGCTGATTGACACCGATTAGCCCAAGGTCGACATCCACGACTTGGAAGCGTTCACCGGATAAAATCCCTGGGGTTGCAACCAAGCGACGTCGATCCCATACGTCGAGAACATCCTGATGAGTCAAGAGAGGCGATGGACCAAGCTCTGCCATTCCGGCAGATGCCGCGGTGGCTGTCCCTATGTTGCTTTGGTACGCACTCGAGTCGACGGACGCCTCAGACTCACGTTCTTTTGTTTGCGCTGCCGCAGACTGCGTGGCGCGACGAGACTGCGCATGTGCGATTTTTTCATCGATGTCATGATACCCAAGTTCGTCCAACGTAAATAAGAGTCGCCGACCCATTCGATACTCGCCGATAGATAAATCTTCATCGGCTGTACCGTCGTTGATTGACTCACTTCGGTCTTGACCGTCGTCTTTCGAGGCACGCTGGGACAGTCTAATGACCACGTCACAATGAGCCGCCAAACTCAGGTCGGCACGCGTCTTGACATCTCGTATTAAAGCATTGGCTGCGGGGGTATTCATGATACCCAGAGCCGAGATGACAGCCCGGCGCGTGATATTGTCTGTGACGCCACTGGCGCCCCGTTTTAAGAACTTGCTCAGTCCGCCTGCCTCCTCCAACTGTAAGCGCTCTTTTAACAGATCGATGTGTTTCTCACCCGATAGACGAACAAGGGATTCCATGAGTTCACGCTGCTCATCTTCACCACGAGAAAAGAATTCTCCAGATTTAAGGGCATGCGCCATGTAGGTCACAACAGATTTATCGTCTACGTCGACGAATCGCTTGAGAACAGCCCGTCTGACGTCCGGCTCCGGATCTTTGAGCAAGGGCAATAACGCTTCTCGAATCTCCAAGTCATACTGTTCAGAGAGACCTTCGATCGCCTTGGTTCTGACGGTGCCTTCCGGGTGTTTAAACGCATCGACGAGTAGAGACTTGGCTTGAATTTCCAAACCGCTGCTCAAAATCACATCGATAACTTCAAGAACGATCCCTGGATTTGGATCCCGCATCCGCTCGGCCCAAGGGTCGAGGGACGATGTGCCTTGACGCCTGAGTTGGTCTTTTAACCAGTCTCGACCACTGGCATTACCACAGCCATTGACCAGTTCGAGCAATGTCGGCGCAGTGAGTTCATCGGCTACGTGAAAAAACCATCGACTCCAGGTCGTAAAGTCGGTGTTTTCAGGATCTAAATGTTCGGCCACTTGCTCGGCCATGTCTCGACCCATGACAACCTTGCGGAGTTTTTCTAAACGCTCGAGGATCAGCGGTGAAAACGCATCTCTGACAGCAAAAATGGTCTTGACCGTTCGCATGGCGTCAGCAAAGCCCTGCCAATCTGCATCAGCGAGATACGAACTGAGAACGCGAACCCAAATCCCTTGTAATTCTGCATTGCTGAGCGCGTTTCTCTCCGCGAGGGCCTGGCAAACACAGAGATGAACCAAATGATTTGTGTTGGTGCCTAATGCCATTTCGGTGCTAAAGGGTCCGCGTCCTGAGCTGTCGTCAGCTGCGAGCCCTTTGCGAATTTTCCGCTGTTCTACATCTGCTCGATCGACATCGTCACGCATGTCTAAGCGAACAACGACCCGAGGTTGAGCATCATCTTGGTCATCGTCGTCCATGTCCACGAGGCCGGGCGCAATATCGTCCAGTACTGTCCTGAATTGCTGGATAAACTCAGCCTCGGACATGAATATTTTCTCGGTGAACGTATCGATGGCGATGATGGTGATGTTAGCACTGGAGTCCTGCCACATCATCGTGACGAAATCTTCGTCGATTTGGTCCGCGTTCCGACATTCAGAAAATCGACGAACAAGCCCCTCTAGCTCGGCATAATCTACGCCAGGTCGAAAAGTCAGCCGTCGTAGACCTTGGCGAAAAAGATCGAAAGCTAAGTTGTTCGTGCGCGCTTCGGACTTATAGACCTCGTCGTCTTCGCCCATCATGATTCGATTGCTAGAGATGTCGAGTTCGAACTCACCCAATTGGCCTAAAGCGCGCTGTAGAACGTCGAAGATACTCTGTACAGCCTTGTCGTAATCGGAGCGGCTCTCATTGAGCAGGGGCGCTGCGTCACGGATACGCTTCAATAAGTCGCGTACGAGTTGCCCACCTCCGTCAGTCGCTACCACCACTAAAAAACGCCTCCCGCTGTCCCCTGTCTTGAGGGAGCGTAGCTCGGAAAAGATCTTTCGACAATCTTCGAGATGTCACAACCCAGATTTATTTACGTCGAGTTATCAAAACGACTTATTTTCACCCTGTTCGAAGGAGTCGATTAAAGCTGGTCATGGCCTCTATGATCTCGTCATCCGTCGTATACGGTGCGGGTCCGAATCGAATGATATCAGCCCGTGAATCGGCAAATATGCCAAGGTCACGAAGGGACTGGATCAGATTTGATGCCCTTGGATGCCGAATGGAGACAAAGCCCCCACGGGATGAATCTATTGGCGTGAGGACCTCACAATTGGGTAGCTGTTTCATGATGAGCTCGGTCTGCTGGAGTGATGTTTCTCTTAGGGCCACAGTGGTCATGCCCTGCTGTTTGAAGAAATCGATGACTTCAACAGCACGATAATGACTCGCTGGGTCGTAGGTGCTGCCGGCGAATCGATCGGCGGGTGTGCTTCCGTAGCCAACCTGGGTCCCTTGTGCACCATCAAGCCCTGCAAAATCGCTAAACCAACCCGTATATATCGGTCTAAGCTGACACTCAGCAGGGACCCTCATCCAACAACATGCCTCACCCCATTGGGCATATTTGTAACCTCCGCCAGTGACAAATATATTGTCACTGGGCAGTGTACCCAACTGATTGGGTACAGCAGCATAAGCATGATAGGCGTCGAGCAAAAGTGGGATCCCTTTGCCAACAGCATAATCCATCAATTGGGGAAGGTCTGTGACCATTTCTGCGGTTTTAAACAAGACCGTAGAGACCATCAAAGCCGCGGTCTTGTCATTACACGCGTCTGCTAAGCGTTCGACCAAGGTGCTGATGGGCGTCGTCTGAACCCATTTAACATTGACCCCAGCCTCTTCTAAGCGAATCAGTTGTCGACGCAAACTGTGGAACTCACCATCTGTTGTCACAAGGGTTCGGCCGGCAAGGTCTAGGCCCGACAAGAAACGAACAGCCAATTCATGACTGTTTTGGGCCAAGGCAATCTCGTCAGAAGCTGTATTCAAATAATCGGCAACAGCGGCCCGCACGCAATCGGCCTTCTCCGTCGCACGCTGCCACTTATCGTCAACATGGTTGGCGGCATCACGATAGGCCTTCTCAAGGCCGAGGCGGGCCACATTGGGCCAGGCCTGATGAGAATGCCCTGTCAGAAGAATCCGATCAGATCGAAGAAAATCTGAATAATGTGCTCGTAATTTTTCTCGATTTAGAGCCATAACTGGTTCACCGCTTTGAATTCGTGCAGACTCAACCTACAATGCACACGTTACAGACGAAAGCATACTAGCAATTAGTATTCGGGGGAACTCTATGGTCGAGCAAGTGACAGGCGCAGCCGACTGGCGCTCAGAGACTGAAAAACGCAAGTCGTTGCTGCGTAAAGCGTGCATTTCATTGTTTAAGACATGGATACCTGAACATCCTGAGGCATCCATCGCCAGAGGTGAAGTGCATCCCCAGTTCAGAGATGCAACACAGGACTTTGCCGACACGATCTCTCTGGTCAGTTTACTGTCCTTTGGCTCAGAAGACATGTTCTGCCACGATTTCATCTCAACCCCCTTGTCGATGCAGGAACTGCTCGTCCAACGAGAGGGGACTGACGCATTTCTCGATCCAAAAAATGCGTTGCGAGTCGTGCGCCGTAAATTTGGCATGATGACACTCATCGCCCGAATGGCCAGCACGTTTGAACAGCGTAACATTGTTGCGATTCGACTGGCTCATGGCGCTGACCAAAACGAGCTGGTCGAATTCGGTCGAATTATGAGTACGCGGGTCGAGGGCACAGCGACAGAAGAAGAAGCCGAATTTAAGAAACGCTTTCGGACCGCCAACTGCCCGCACTTTGAAGTTCTATATCACAGCGATTTAATCGGTCGTCGAGTCCCTGTGCCTTGGCCGGTAAAAGAGCTCTATTCGCTGCTTGGACGCACATACCGACAAAAGAGGTCGATCCAGCCGGAGGAGCTTGTCGACTTTGCCCATAATCATACGAGCCGCTTAGGTGCAAAAGCCCTGAAGCAGTTGAGTTTATACTCAGAGGAGATGGCAACTGATTTAGACGCTGGCGATTTAAACCCGTTCGCCGAAATCGTGAAAGCCGCCGACGATCGGCTTATGCTCACGGCGACACGCAGTATCTTCGATGAGTTTAAAGCACTCCGGACCCTGCGCCGACAAGAACGGATTCAGTCGAGCGATGACCCCATCGACCCCCCCGAGGCCCATGCTGAGGGCGAACAAGTCGAAGTGGATACGGATGAAGAATTCGTCGCCGAAGCTCAGGCCGAGCCTGGTGGTGTCGATGATGACGATTTTTTCCGCCTTGCAAAGGGTCTCGAACTCATTCGTAAGACTCTAGGTAAAGCCTTCTTTCACCGCATTTCTATGGTCAGTGGCGACGTCAATTTCGTCGATGCAGCCCGAGCTGGGATCGATGGTCTGGATGAAAGTTCTGCTCATGTAACCGACCCTGGCGAAGCTCTACTTCAAGCGCGAGATGTGACTGAGCCTTTCTACAGGGCCCGGTCCTTGTCGGCTGTCGTCGCACCCTTATTATCGGTGGGACGAGATGATGACGCAAAGAAAGCTGCCTTGGAATCTCTGGCTGCTGCGCGAGCATGCCATGCTGACGATTCCGTCTCAGCCTATGCATGCGCTGTCCCGGCACTCCTGACAGCCGAGGAGTATAAAGAGGCGGCTGGCGCCCTCGAGGTGGCTTTGCGCAAGGCGCACGACAATAAGAGCGATGAGCAACGCGCTGCTGCGCTGATGCGCATGTGTTCAACTCTGATGGAGTCAGGTGCACTTCCACCGGCCGTCAAACGCTCATTGTCTAGAGCAATTCTCGGAGAGGACATTAATTTCTGGGGCAAATCAGTCATTAAATCACCGCTTATAGAGGTCATTTTATCCCTCTTGTCTGGCGTTGATGACGACACATTAATTTTTTTACAGAAGGTTGTCGTTCACCCCGATGATAGCATTCGGCGGAGCGTATTGCGGACACTCCCCTTGGGTGAAAACGAGCACATCCGAAATATGCTGGTCTCCCATCTAAAAGACGATGTCACGGGCGTACGAATTGAAGTCCTTGATCGAATTGGGACGAGCGGAGACCAAAGTTTAGGGATCTACCTGGTCAATCAGTTCAAGCAAAAAAGTGCAAACAATGACGCTGAAAAGAGAGCCCTTGCACTGAATCTTGCCCGTCTCGGCGGTGTTCGTCATGTACCCATCTTCAACGCCATGCTTGGGAAACTAGCGACTAAAGATGCGCGCTTTATAAAAAGGCATAAACCCATCAACGACGACTCGGGATTCCAAATTGCAGGTCTCGAAGCGCTCTATCATCTGAAGAGTCGAGACGCACGACGGCTTATCTATAATGCGGCAACAAAAGGTCGCGGCAAGATGAAGCCGACGGCAGCCAGGGTCTGGAACGCGCTAAAAAATCAGTCCTATTCGGATCCAACGCTACCGCGCTCGACCCACGACCCTGAATATGATGTCGAACAAGATCTGACGCTTGAGCAGGTTTTGACGGCCCATGAGACACAATACGGGGGCCCCGATTCAACATTGACGGAAGACCCTGGGTTATTAGGCCGCCTGAAAGCCAAATTCTTAGGGGAACAACCACCGACAATGCCTCCGACGGCTCCCCCGGCCGTGGGTCAACACTTGCCACAGCACACACCCTCGGCTGTCGATGATCCGCCACCGGTTGACACACAAGAGGATGTCGACTCTCCAGATGTGGTTGTACCGCCAACGGTGAACGATATCGCAGCCCCCCAGCTCCAAAGTCCATCCCCCCCGCCAGAAGACACGGGTCCAATTCGTGCTGGACTTCGTTTTGAGGGCGTTTTGAGTTCTGATGGTGAGAAATGGACCGGCACATTGCCTATGAAGTTTGCACTCTTTGATGAGAAGAATGGAGGCAAGGCATTCTGGAAAGAAGACCGCGAACATGTGATGGTCACAGCGGGTCGCTTCGAGGTGCTCTTGGGGGTAGACCAAAGGCGCTTACCGGGGCTGCCTCAGAAGGTTTGGCTGAACGTGGAGATCGATGGAGATACTTTGGAACCCAGGACCGAGGTGAGTCGATATCGTTCGGTGATTCAGGGCTGAGTCTCAGCGCGGTCCATCGAGCAACTCCTGCATTTCAGTCTTGCCTTGAACGGGGCTGAAGGTCTGACCGCCGAAGGGGGCGAGTGAGAGCTCAAGTCGAGCCGGCCCAAAGGGGGGTTCACCGCTCTCTCTCAACTGTCCACGATAGTACAATGTCTGACCGCGAGCATTATCGAAACGACCTTGTCTATGGACAGCATGACCGGGTTTAAGCGCTTCCCAATGAAGAGGAAAATGGCCTGATTGGCCGATAAAGAACTCGGATAGGGCGGTCATATCGGCGCTGACCGCTTTCGGCGGAAAAGTCACCGATGCACCGTAGACTTGTTGCCCGACGATGGTAAATGTCATGGCAACGCCATTGCCATTTATAAAAGTCGGCCCCATATCATCAGACTCTCGTTGTTTTGGAACCCAGTGAGAGCGATCCATCACCGCCTTGAGCCAAGAGCGATTTCGACCCAATACACCCGTCCGCTCGACCTCAGCCAGCGTAAGTGGATTCGACTGTGCTGTACTGGCTTTACTAGACGAGACGAGTCCAGGCTCAAGGGGGTCTGCACTCGCTTCGTTCGAGGGCTTCAGCGGCGGTAATGGTAGACGATTTAACCGGGCATTAGGGACAGCTCTCGAGCTGTTCTCAGAGCGAGTCTGGTGGCTATCGGCTGGCTTAGATGGCACCACCCAAATGACGAGTGCGGCCATGAAAGTCACAGCCAGCACCAGGCCTAACCTTTGCAATTGAATCACGGGCAGCCCCCCAATAGCCGGGCTATTTTATGGCACGATGCAGGTATAGTCGATGCACTGGCCTTCCGCACAATCTACGTCAAGGCGACATTCAGCTACGCCCCACCTCAATTGAAATGGCCCTGCCTCTTCATTGCTGCCATCGACGATGACAAAAACAGGTTCGTCTGCAGCCACATCGAAAACTGCAGCTTCTGTGAGCGCTCCATCTGAACATGCAATTCGGCGGCGCGCTGGGTTCGAACAGTCGCTGACGACGTAGAGGGACAAATCCCAGCCATTTTCGGGAATCGCTTCGACATACATCATCTGGTCCTGTGGACTAGAGAGTGTGTAGACCACATCTCCGCCCAAGGTGTTATTGCCCGTGCAAAGGTTAGCATCTAAGAGCCTATAGTCATCATTAGCCGACTGAGTTGAAGCCAACAATTGGCCGCCAGCTGACTCAAGGACTGCTGCTGAATCACAGACTTCATTGGCTGGTGCCGCACCGACTGATTCAACGTTCATCTGTACGGTCACTCGTCCGCGAGAATTGGCATCAGAGCCATCAATAACCAAATAATAGACGCCTGGTTCGACCTCCGTCTCGAACCCAAAGCCGCACACATTTGCATCTCTAGCTCGACAATCAGCGCCCAGGAACGCACTGACAGCGAAGGCATCTCCAGCAGCTGCCGCTTGCAATCGTACATTCGCCCGTTCCAAAAAGGTCAGCCGATAGACAACATCTGGCCCACCGTCGCCCGCACAGCCACTTAAATCATCATTCGCCCGGTCCAGATTGACACCAAAAACCGTGACACCATCTGGGTTGAAAGCCAGTTCCTGTGCTTGGTTGCACCGGTCATTGTCGGGTTCAACCGCCAGGGGCGCTGTATCAACATCCAAGCGATAATTTGGGCGTTCTCCAATATCGACCCCATCGACCGCAATATAGTACGTACCGAGTTCGGTGATGGCCGCTCGAGCCGTCGCCGGTGTTCGCTGGCTGAAATTTGGATCGAGAGGATCGCGTTGCCCTATTGAACAGGCCACCTCACTGGAGGCGTCGCCACAATTACTCCGGATACTAACAACAGGGTCACCGAGAGTCCCACCGGCCAAACCGCTGACCGTCGCTGTCATGAGCACAGGTAAGTCGGCTGCGTCATCAAAGGAAACAGAGTAAATCATTTCTCCGCCATCGGCCTCACCACCCGCACAGATTGGCGAGAATTCATCGTCTTGGTTCAGCTGTGCTTGCACCGAGGCCTCACCTCTCTGCAATTGGAGTGGAGATGCGTCTTCGCAAAGTCGCAAAACAGCAGATGGGACAGCTGTCATACTGACACGATAGCTCCCCGACCCCGAGCGGGCGCTCAGCTCCAAGCAGTAGGGACCAGCGCCGGCTCTAAAATTAACAGTCTCGCCACCCTGACGGGACCATTCCCCATCGGTATTTCGAACCGGCTCTCCGTCCACTCGAATGACGCGTCCAGCGACGACCGCATCCCCAGATGTCACATCGATATCAATGGAGACCTCTTCTCGGACCTGTGTGGCAAAGCAAATGTAATCCAAGTCATCTGGGCACAGTCGACCGGATAGGTCTCCACTGAAACCCAACTCTCCCGGCGCGCGTACTTGACGCCCGGTCTCGGGTCGATCATCCCCCGCCCCGTTTTCGTTAGCATCATCGATACACGCCTCGCCTTCATCAACCAGTGCAACATCGAGAACAAATGCACCGATACCATAGGGTTGCTCCTGATCAACAACTGCATAAATGGTCTGCTCACTCGGAAACGGACCGACGACCACGGCTTCAACGGGCTGATCGCTCTGAGCGCTGACGAGCTCAGCACCATCGGCATTTCGAATACTTAAATTCAGATTAGCGAGATTGTCCTGTTGACGGAGACTGATGGTCGCCGCGTTATTGGCCGGTAGCGTAAACTCAAACCAATCGGCATCATCGCCACAACTGACCAAGCCACGCAGCAGGCCTGCGATGATGGGCGTCGCTGTGTCTGCCGTCTCATTGTCCTCATAGACGTCATCAGCGCATTGGGGCAGATCGCATGTGCCATTTAAACAAACCCGTGACCCAATACACTCCTCATCATTTGAACAGGTATCCGGCTCAGCACATGCATTACCATCGGCGCGCACACGACATTGCATGCCCATTGGACAATCGGCATCCTCTTGGCATGGCCCACAAATGTTCCCCGACCGTTCTTCAAGACAGACGTGTCCGAGCACAGGGCAATCGGCATCTGATTCGCAGGCACCTGATGGGTCGCGCAAACATTGCCCTGCGTCTGAACAAAGCTGACCTGGAGGACAATTAACGCCATCTTCTCGACAATCCGGTGTGTCTTCACATTCACCGCCAACGCAAACCCGATTGCCGAGGCACTCACGGCTGTCACTGCAGACAGCCGGTTCAACACAGCGGTGCTGCTGAACATCGCAGGTACCGGCGCCGAAGCACTGATCGTCGGTTTCACATTGGCCGCAGCGGCCATCGAAACAAATGGGCAAATTTGGATCTGCGGCAGCACAAGCGGCATCGTCCGCACAGCCACCTGCACAGGCCCCATCGACACAGATGCGCCCCTCATTGCATTGCGTGTCACCCTCACAGGGTGCGACTTCAACGCACTCGCCTTGCTCATCACACGTCAACTCACGCGGACAATCGCACTCAGTCGACCCTGCATCTGCGGCATCCGGGTTTCCGATGCCTTCGTCGGGTACACCTTCGTCGATGCCTTCATCGGGTGCGATACTGCCGCCCATGCCACCAGTCCCGCCGGTGCCGCCATCGGCTCCATCGCCTCCACAACCGAGTGCAAGCGCCAAGGCAATGGCCAAAAACCAACGGCCGTTCGCGAGCTTTTTAAAATTTGTCATCTGTCATTCCCCTCAACCGAAGCCTGTTGGTTTTGATGCTAAGTAATTATGTGGCCTGGATGCAACCTTACGATGACCCAAAATCAACATCTTGAAAAAAAAGTGAAATAATCAGGGGAAAACAGCAATCAGTACTTGGATCTATCCCAGCACTCAATGTACCCTCACAACGGCTAAGATTCGTGGGGAGGTCTGGCATCTATGGTTAAGTACATTATCTTCTTTCTCGTCAGCTTGTGGATTGGCCAAAGTCAGGCGGGTGTTCCAGAACACTGGGTCAGTATCGTGTCGCCCAACGCGGGAGAGTGCGTGAATAATGGCCCTGAAACGTTCACAGGCGGTATTATCGGAGGCGAGGCACAAGCACCCGCCCGAGATGTCCCCTTGGTCTTTCAAGCCTACTCCGTCGATGGAGAACCACTTACGCTGACCTTTCTGACGGAGTGGACAGAAATTGCGCCCAATGGGCAAGCGGTCGATCGAAACGAGATGTATCAGATCGTATTGAGCGTACCGGCTGACGAGATCTTGGAGACCGATGGGTACCCAATTCCCGGTTTTTTCGTAAACGATGGAGACGATGTCAGGCTGACCATCCGGGCAGAGCACCCGACATTTGGTCCGACTGACTCCGATGTGGTTTTTGATTTAGATCGAAAAGCTCCTGTGGTCGTCATGAACCCCGACTCAATTGCAAACGCGCAGAGCGAATGCGCTGACGACCCCGCAGATTTCAACTACCAAGTCTCAGACGAACGGACGCCCGAGGAAGAAATTATTAGTGCTATCCGTGTCGAACGAGACGGCTGTATCGTTCGACGCGTCATCAACGTCCGAGACAATTGCGGCAACGGAAACGCCCAAGAACTGGAACTGATAAGCGAAGCGCCGGCCGATGCCGCGTCCATCGACCTTGAGATTCTTGGTTTTCGCTGCACCATCGATGGCTGTGTTACCGAGGGAGATGGTGCAATTCAGTTCGAGGATGGCGCTCGGGTCTCGATGCCAACTTTCGTACCTGTGATCAATGCGCCCAACGGGTGCGCATCCAGCGTCGAGGCTGTGGTCATGAGAGCTGATGAGCAAGTTGACAGCTGTCCTGAATCGCCCCCAGTGCTGACCGGTGCTCCGGGCAATGAGTGTGCGGGTGATGCCGCATGCGCAGGTGCTCAGACATGTAACAACGGCTACTGCGCTGAGCCTGCTCAATGTCAAGATAATGCCGATTGCAGAGGCGAACGCGTTTGCAAGGCAGACGGTTGTGTGAGTCCATGCTCACCCCTTGAAGGGGGTCGAGTCTTCGAAGACGCCGGCGATTATGTCGCTCGGTTACGGGTCAGCAGTTGCGACGGAAACGCCGTCGAGACCAGCATGACGGTCACAGTCCTTGAGAAGCCAATTGCTGTTGCCGGCGGAAACCTGGAGAACGGTGACTACGAAGTGCGCCAGGGAGAGCAGCTCGTTTTAGATGGCAGCACCAGCTTTGCTGCGCCAGAGGTCGGCGGGATTGTCCAATACGCCTGGGACTTAAACGGTGATGGCTTTTATAACGTAGATAACGAGATCTTTGCTGGCGACCAGCCGACCGTCGAGTTTGACACATTGACCTCGGGGCAGTTCCGTCGACGCTTGCGCGTCACCGCTGGTAATGGAACGTCGGCTTATGTCTGGTTTAATATTACGGTCTTAGACGTCGACCCAATCTGTGATGCAGGCGGTCCATACGAAATTTTCGAAGGGGAGGCTCTCGAATTAGACGGTAGCCTGAGCGCTGCAGGCCATGAGACCGATCCCATTCGGTCATACGCGTGGGATTTCGGAGATGGTTTCAGACCCCAGACAGGCGCAACATTACGCCGTCCATTGCATATTTATAGAGATGCGAGCAACGGACCGCTGACCGTGACGCTGACCGTCTCAGATCCAGATTCTCAGAGTCAGTGCACAGCAGACGTCATCGTCAACGATGTCCAACCGCAATTAGATGGCGTCACCGTTTTAAACCCGCAGGCCGCGACCGAGGGTGAGTTGATGCGGTTTGAAGCGAATGCTCAGCCGGGTAGTCAGTCAGACCCCCTCACATACTTTGCCTGGACATTTGGCCTCCCTGGGGCGGGTTCGGAAGGTGAAGCACGACGAACAGCGGAATACACATACATGGACAATGGAACCTATCAAGTCTGTGTGACGGTACAGGATGAGGATTCCAACGTCAGCGACTGTACTGAACTTGAAATCGCAGACCTCGAGCCTTTTGCATCCATGAATGGGCCTGACCGGGCCATTCAAGGGGAAGAACTCACCTTCGATGCGTCGAATACCCAGGCAGGCGGTCTCGCTGACCCATTGACCATGCTGGTTTGGAATTGGGGCGATGGCAGTAATCTGGAAACGGTTCAACTCGGCAACAATGTGCCGAACCAGTTTCTCGGTACGCACACATACGCTGAGGATGGCGTGTACACGGTGACCTTACGTGTCGTCGATGAGGACTCTGCTGCCATCGTAACCCAGGTCGTCACCGTTGAAGACGCGCAACCTGAAGCTCAATTTGAAATCAATTACCCCGGCCTCGAGCGAACCATTGCGGAAGGTGTTGACCTACTCTTCAATGCTGCGGGTAGTCGGGCGGGCAGCGTCACCGATCCCATCGAAGAGTTCGTCTGGGACTTCGGCGATGGGACAACGCGTACACTCGAACGAAACCAGCCGGGTGTAACCCACAAATGGGCCGACGAGGGCGCCTACGAAGTGCGCCTCACAGTCATAGATGACGACGGCAGTGAATCATCGCTTATGCGAATTGTCGAAGTCACCAACCGCGCTCCCACTGTCCAATTGCAGGCAGACTCGAATCAAGTGGCCATCGGTGAAAACGTCTTGTTTGTCGCACTGAGTGGCGATGCCCCCGCAGACGATGGCGCTCGAATTGTTGCATTAATAGATGATGTTGAGGGCGACTTGCCGCCGGCGCTTGTCCGGTGGGAGATGGGCGATGGCTCGGTCATCGAGGCTGGCTCACATCGCTATGCATTTAACTCGCTCGGTCAAAAGACTGTTCGCGTCACCGTCGATGATGGTGACGGAGGAAGCACGGATGCTGAGATCGTTCTCAACGTAACCCCGGCTGCACCGTCCATTGAAGCCATCGACCCACAGACTGTCAGAGAGGGTGAGCTGCTGACTTTCGATGTTCTCGTCAATGCACCCGTCATCGGTCCTGGCCAGTACGATCAAATCGACGTGACAACCGTCGAAAGCCCACCGGGTGCTGAGGTCGAATACATTCAGGAAGAATCAGATATTCGTGTCAGATTTACCTGGCAACCCACATTTTATGATGCCGGATATCATCGACTTTGGCTGCGCGCCAACAGCTCCGAGGCCGAACGACTTCGTATTATCGATATCAATGTCGACGATGCGGGCGTACCTCGCCTCGTCGCATTGAGCGGAAGTCCATCTCGCGGCGTCATTAACTTCTATGACTACGAACGCGGTCTACGCTCAGTTGTCCTGCGCTCCAACGCCGAGATCGAACTGGGCTTGGGTGTGGGTAGCCTGTGTGCGTCACCGGACGGACGCTATGTTTGGGCAACAGTGCCGGGATCGAACAAAGTGGCGGTTGTTTCAACCGCGGGTGCAGGCGAACTCGTTCGTCGGATTCCCGTGGGCGGCATGCCGAGCGCTGCCGTGTACGGTGATAACCATATTTGGGTGACAAACCGACTTGATTCAAGCCTATCTGTCATCAATGCAGCCTCGATGAAAGTCGTCACTACATTTGCCTTAGATGGGCTCAATGAGCCCAGTGACTTGGCTTGGCTGCCTGGCGGGGATGGTAATGCTGCCCAGTTACTTGTCGTCTCTGCCTCGGGTCACATGGCGGTCATCGATCCTGAACAAGTACTCATCGGCGGTTTAAATCCGATTGTGTCAACACGACAGGTTGGCGGCATCCTCGATCGAATCGTCATCGATGTAGACCATGATGCAGTCTTCATATCGGACTCCAAGACGCGACGTGTCTATCGACTTGCTGCATCGAGTGTCACTGATGAAGACGCCAACGTTGAAGGCATCCCACTGGCGTTTGCGGCACGGGACCTTCATGCGAGCGATGGCCGCCTTTGGGCCGCAACTGAAATGAGTTTGGTCGAATGGAGCGACGGGAACACAGCATCAAATGATTTGATTCGAGCGAGAGCGCTGACTCAGGTCATTGAACAAGCTGTTCCCGGAGGTGCATTGGGCGTCGCGACAGGCAACCGCGTCGAGAACTATAGCTCAGACGACATGTCGCGCATCACCGATGCGGCCGGCAATAATATAAGACGAATTTTGACACTGGTTGCTCCAAGATAATGAGTGCACGTTAAGACTTAGAAACTGGAATCCAGAGACATTGAGTGGATAAAGGGGTTCTCTTGAATACTTTAATTGGTCATATCGGAAGATTATTACTCGCGGTGGCGTGTGCCGTTGCGTTGGGTGCATGTTCGGATGAAACGCCTGGACAGCCCGTCAATGGCACGGGTGGAACAGGCGGTGCCGGTGGCATGGGCGCGAGTGGCGGTGCTGGCGGCGATGGCGGTGCCGGTGGTGGCGGCGGTGGCGATATGCTTTGCGTCAACAACGGACAATGTCCTGAGGGCCAGTACTGCGAACTAGACGGAGGCCGGGTCGGTAACTGCCTACCTGGATGCCGTGACGACGAGGAGTGCGGCGACGGTGAAGTTTGTAATCCTGATTCGCACATGTGCGAAGAGGAGCCCTGCGAAATCGACTCGGATTGCCCTGGCAGCGACCAGTATTGCAACGAGGGCACGTGCATTGAAGGGTGCCGAAGCACTGAAGAATCGTGTAACGAACTCGACGAAGTTGGCCGAAGCAGCATCTGCGACATGGACACGCGTCTGTGTGTCCCACTCTATGCATGCTGTACAGGTGTTGACATGTGTCAGGTGGAGTTACAGGCAACCTGCGAGGCCAATGGTGGCGTGGCTCTTGAAGGAGCAGCCGATTGTAGCTCTAACCCGTGTGGTGTCGACTGCGTCGAAGACTCTGACTGTGGTGCCGATGTCACTCGATATTGCTCTGAGCCCGATGGCCGCTGCCAAGATGGCTGCCGACTCGACGAACCGGGCAGCTGCGAGGACGGTCAGGTGTGTGACCCGAATACCCATCAATGCATCGACTTGCTCTGTGGCAGTAACAATGATTGCCCAGACGACAGATATTGCGACCTCAGGGATGGCCGAGGCCTCTGTCTGCCGGGTTGCCGAGATGACGACGGGTGCGAGGATGGTCTGAGCTGCAACGACAATGTGTGCGTCCAGATTTGTGACCCGAATGATGAAGACTCGTGCGGCGACGGTCAGTTCTGTAATCCAGACACGGAGCAATGTGAGGACGCATGCCAAGAACATGCAGATTGTGACGAAGGTCGCTTCTGCGATGCTCAATCTGGCGCATGTCTACCGGGATGTCGTGACGACGAAGGCGAAGGCGGCGAGCCGAATGATACCCAAGACACTGCAACAGTACTGACGCTAGATCCTCCAGACGCCAATGGCCGTCGATATGGGTCGGTTGAGGGTCGCATACTCTGCGATAACAATGCCGACGTCATTCGCATCGATGTCCCCGCTGGCGCACGATTGCGCGTCGACGTCACTTTCGACCAGGGTACACCGAATTTCACACTCGATGGTAACAGTGGAAACTGTGGCGATGACAGCAATTGTGCCGAAGCACTGGAATGGACATGCGAGGAGCGTGTTTGTGTTGGTCCAACACAGGAGGCGCGAGGCCGAGACCAGTTCGCAGCGATCGAATACCCCGCTATCGGTGAATTGGTTCAAGACGTCGCGAGCTATTACGTCACCATTGCACCGACAAACCAGAGGATTACATACAGAGTCGACGTAGTTGTCGTCGACGCAGCAACCGGCTGTATCCCCGATATTAGAGAGCGCGCTGGCGATAACAACGCCGGCAATGCAACGGAAATTGAGTCGGGCTTCGCCGATACCATCAGGGGTGTTATTTGCCCTGAAGATGAAGATTGGTTCAGGATTTCTCTCGACCCGAATGATGGACTCTCAATGACTCTCAGAAGCTTAGATGGAACGCCCATCGATGCCTACTTCTACCCGGCTGGCGCTAACAGGGCTGACCCAGTGCTGCGAGCGGCACAAGACAGCGACCGCGAAGATTACGCGCAGGGCGAGAGTAGTTTTGTGCCTGGTGGTGATTGGTTTGTCGTCCTAACTGGACGGGCACCCGATGAATCCGGGGCCTATGAATTGGATGTTCTGCACTCACCAAGCGTGGTCGACTGCGGTGACGGTGACCAAGGCGACTCCGTGGCAACGGGCGAGCCTGTTGTCGTCGAGGTCGACATGGAAACCGAGTTGAATGACCTAGCGATTTGTAACGCTGATGGAGCTGATGTGGATATGTTCTGCTTCAATGTCGAAGCAGATGAAATGATCACAGCGGCCGCAGCCATGACAGGACCGGATGCGCAAGCAGGCCGTCTGCGAATCCAGGTGGTCAACGCGGCGGGTGAAATCGTCAGTAATGATGCCGTCAATACAGTCGGTGCAGAACGACTATATGCCCGCGTGATCGGGACGGAGCAGGGTCTCTACTGCGTTCGCGTGGAAGGCATTAACCGCAGCCAAGGTACCTATGACCTCTTCGTCAGCCGAAGCGGCGATATGGGCGGCATGTGCGGACTCGATTTCACTGAAAATAATGGACCGCGAAACGATCGAGCCAGTATGCCCACCGTTTTGGAATCCAACAACGGTCAATATGCGTTTGATGAAGGCTATCTATGCGACCCAGGGGTACCGGATGAAGATTGGTATCGCTTTGACATCGAGCAAGCAAACTCGTCCGTCTGTGTGACCGTAGGTGGCTTTAGTGCTGCCCGTGCTGACATCGATGTTGGCATCTTCCCGGCTACAGGGAATGCCATGGGTCCAAACTGTACTCAAGGTGGCCAACCTGCCTGTGATCGCAGCGGCGGCGGTGCCTGTATCCCCGGCGCGGGGGGCCAGTTTTTCTGCACACCGGCTCTCGAGCGAGAAGCCACCAATTACGATTCAGAGGTCATCTCTATTCGTCGGAATATCTTTAGAGACCGCCAAGGCGAATATCTTGCGCGTATCCACCATAACGATATGAATGAGGGCCCCTATCAACTCAATATCACGGTGATCCCGCCGTCTGATATCTGTGAAGACGACGCCTATGAGCCAAACAACGATGTTGGAGATGAAACCTTCTTGGGCAGTGGTGAGGTCTCGGTCTGTGATGCTTGGATTTGTGAGGATGAACAGATCGATGGCGACCGGTACACCATCGAAGTACCCGCCGGCCAAGATCGCACTGTGCTTGTGAACTACTCAGACTTAGTCGAGGGCCGACTCTTCGTTGGCGCTGTGGACGGCGCTCTAGGAGAAGACGCTGCGATAGCCGGTGTCGAAAGCGGTATTTTGGCGGGCGGCAATCAATGTATCAATATTCGTGGTGGCGATGAGAATAAGCAAGTGACGCTCTCGGTTGTACAGGCAGAACGCGCACCAGCCAATGACCTCGGTCGAACGGATTACCTGCTGCGAGTTGTCCCGACGGATCTTGCCAATGAGCCAGGTGGTGAGTGCGTTCAACTGGGTGCAGTCGACTTGAGCAGTGCTCAATTTCCCAATGGCGTGTGCCCACCAAGGGCTGAATGGCCAGTCAACGACATCCTCGGCATTGCTATTCAGCCCAATGGCTGTTGGCCTTTGCTGGAGCTATAGTCCGCTTCAAATACGGTGATTCGAGCTCATTCAGACACCCTCGAATCACCGTAGACTTGTCTTCGCAAGGGCCGGGGTGGTCTCCCAAGAGGTCGCTCACAGACTCATTATTTCAGTAAATTCAAAGATTGTTGTCGTCACCTGGTTGCCGCTGACGGCAGCCAATAGTAACCTCTGTCCATTGACCGCAATTTTCAGGGGGCAGACAGTGACAACCTACGAGCGATCGGCCGGCATTATTCCATTTAGGCGGCTGGATGAAAAAATAGAGTTTCTCCTTCTACACAGCCAAATGGTGAGAAATCCCGACGCGGCTTGGGAGTTTCCAAAAGGCGGAATTGAGGACGGTGAAGAAGAAAATGAAACCGCGGTTCGAGAGGTGCGTGAAGAAACGTGTATGGTCGACGTATCCCTACTTCCTGATTTCCGAGACCAAGTAAAATACCAATACCGACGCAATGGCCAGAACATCGAGAAAACTGTCGTTTTCTTCATGGGCGAAGTGCGGGATTGGGATTCGATTCCCGAGGCGGCACCATCGAGAGAGCATAATCATCATCCAGACGAGGGCATTTGGTTTCGCTGGGGAAGTGAGAAAGAGACGTCGAATAAATTATTTCATCCAGGCATGCGCAGCCTTCTGGGGCGCGCGTCATTTTTCCTGCATGAATATGACCGACTTAAGCGAGCAGCCGGATGAGCGGCTTACTCGACTGCCCGCTGAATTAACTCATCAGCTGCTGCACTGATCGCATCCATGTCCGGCGCTGTGACGAGCAGTGGACCCAACGCGCCTAAACTGTGGGCCGGTAGTGCCGCGAGCTGGGTCTTAAGACCGTTGGGTAATCGCTCAGCAAACCGGTGTTCCAGAATTTGAATAAGCAAATCCCGTTGTCCTTGCACATAGCCCTGTGCAAGCAACATCGCCTGGTCTTTCACGTCAAGTGTTTGCGCCATCATGTTCGTCTATCCCCCTAAATCGCACACACTGAGGTGCGCCTCCTACCTACACATTATCGAATTTGAGCCAAATTATGCTTACCAAAATAGTTTGGGTGGCCCTCAGTGATTTTAAAAACACCGTAAACCTAACCTAAATATCTGTAATCATTAAGGATAAAGAAAGTCAGGGGTAACGGATGATAAGGAGAGAGTGTGGCTTGATTGAACCCTTAGCGCTGATTCTTTTCGACCCGTGAAATCTCAAGGACCGACTTGGTCAGCGCTGCCTGCTGACGGACCTCAGGATGACTGTCTTGCAAACAATGCTCAAAACTTGATTCATCCAGTGGGAAACCACCATCGCGCAAACCGATAAGACCAGCGCAGCGAACGCCTGGATTTGAGTCTTTGAGTGCCAGAAGACAGTGTTTTTGCGCGCCCGATGCACCGGTCGATACAAGCGCCTTGATCGCAAATACCCGAACCTCCGGATCTAAGTCGAAAGCGCAGTCTTGCAAGGTTGCTTCAGTCGTCTTGCTCGGTCCTTGTGCCAAGCCGCGAAGAGCCTGGATTCGGACGGCTGCATCCGAGTCCTGACAGGCCGCCAATAGAAATGCCACATCCAGTCCATCACTTAGACGAATCAAGGCTTGCAAACAGGCGCCGCGAACCTGACCGCAGGAATCGTGTACGACACATCTCTTCAGATGTTCGATAGAGCCCTTGTCGCCCAACCAGCCTAAGGTGCGTGCCAAAGACGCTTTGACAGTTGGCACCGTTTCATCGGTCATGTAGTCCCTGATCTGCGGGGCAATGTCTGTGTGTCCGCAAAGAGCCAAGCTCGATGCCGCCCACCTACGCACAGTCTCATCCGTATCGCTCAGCATAGGCAGTAAAAGACCAGCAATGGAGGGCTGACGTAGCCAACCCAAGGCCCGAACTGCCGCGATACGGACCTCGATTTGATGATGTTGCAGAGCGTGAGTGTATAGATCTGAATACGCAGCATCGCGTGTTAAACCGAGCTGAACGAGGGCATCGGCATCCAATTCATCCTCGCGGGGTTTAGACACTAGGTCCCCTCGCCGACTGAAATCCAATGATTGTCTCTGCGGATTATGCGGTTGCGCTCAGTACCCGGTGGGCGATAGTCAAGGTCGCCCGGAAGAAGCAGATGCAGCTCATCCCCGGCAAAGAGAGCCTGCGGCTCGATGGCAGCGTAACACCCCTTAGCGGGCCGCTTTAGCGCGGACCAGTCATGGTCAAGGGTCAGTAGAATCCGTAGTGTGGGCGGCGCCAGTTGTATTTTCCGCTGTTCGTACAAGGCCAACGCGTCCTTTGGCGCCAACCAGACCCCCTCGCTGGTCTCCAACTTGTCGAATTCTGGGGACTGCGTCGGTGGCAATTCAGCAACAAAGAAACGTGCATCAAAACGTCGTTTTTCTACCTCCGGGGTAATCCACCGGCTGAAATAAGACAGTCGGCTTAAATCTAAGATGAGGTCGTATCGCTGCAAAATATCTTGAAATCCGATGTCTGAACGATTGAGTGCTGCGCGACACGGACCAAATAATTCACGCCCCATAGGCGTATTGGCATCGATTGGCTGACCATTCCGATTAGCAAATAAAATGCCCGCTTCTTCATAGGTTTCTCGGGCCGCTGCGATGTAATGAGCCCGATCAGGTTGCGCGACGATTCGCGGGACCGTGAGTGGCTCTAAAACCTGCGTCTTCCAAGTAAGACTCATATCGCTCGGATCGACACGTCCACCAGGAAAAACCATCGCATTGGGCATGAAAGCCGACTTGGCGTGGCGTCGGACCATAAAAAGCTGTTGATGCGGACGTTCTCGAAAGATCAGAATGGTCGCTGCATCATTCATTTGATGATTAATGTTCGGGTTGGGACTCTCCACGATAGGTCTGTATACTCCCTTTACTCTGAGCTCAAGGGCCGTTTCTTCAGGTCGCCATCAGCGATGGTCCAGCTCTCTAAATCAGCCGATCGGTACTTGAGGACAGCCAATCCAATGGAGGCTGTCTCACCCGTATTGACACAACTCGTTATACGACCAACGACTCGGCCATCGTGAGAGACGTCTTGATTCATCTTCAGTCTGGTTTGAGCTGAAACAGCGACCAACTTCATAGACGGCCGTCCAAGGGCGATGGTGCGTTCGATCACCTCTTGGCCTGGGTAGCACCCTTTGCCATCGGTAATGCCGTCCAGAGCGCCGATATCTAGGGGTGTGTAGGTGTCGATGAACTCATTGGGTGCCGACGGAATGCAGTGCGCGATTCGTTCATATTCCAAATGATCGAATCCAATGTCCGTCTGATGGATGAGACTGAACTCAGCAAGCAGCGGGTCGGGGCCCTCAGCGACAGGCGCGATCATATAGACGGGATGACCATATCGTGCTGTCTTCAACACCCGATAGTCTCGATCCCTGAATCGACAGGTTCTAGCGGCATAATCAAGGGCGTTCATGTCACCGATATGGAACTGTGATAACGGCTCTTGGTCGGCTGTTCCAGCGGTAAAATAGGCCTGGGTCACATCCATTGGACAAAGCTCAAAATCTTCACCAAAGTGGTACATATCAAGTAGGCGTGTGAAGGTCTCGGCCTGTTCTGCATGACAGCATAAGATATGGGCCGCTGAATTGAGTCTATAGCACTCGAAACCAACCTGAATTTTTCCCCGTGCCGATAAAATAAACGCCCGAGATCCGTGTCCATCTGCAAGGGTATCGACGGCATAGCTGGCCAAGCGAGCTAGAAAACTCCCCGTATCGGCACCTGCAGCGTAAAAATAGACCCATTTTTCTATGCGTTCTACTCGCATGGTCGCATCAACTCCACCCATCCAACTGTATCTAGACTGTCTCAACTCAACTCGACGGCATCGTTCATTTGAGGTGTGCAACCCCGTCGATGAACCATGCTATACCAGTAGGCCACCGAGGGTAAGTACATCGGCTAAACGTCGTCCGTGGCGATGTGCCTCGGGTACGGTCTCAATGCCTGCTAAAAGTATGCGACCATGCTCGGTCAGGCAACGTGCCGCGCGATCGATCCAAACATACCGCCCACTGGCTTCATCTTTGTTAAGTGCATATTGAACTTGCTCAGAGAATGCGCGCAGTTCTTGGCCCGCAGCCATCGCAGCGGACCGTTTTTTCAGCAACTCATTTCGCTCTTTTTCAAGAGTCTCATGGCGAGACGCTTCTTCCCACTGTTTAGATTTTGACTTGAGAAGGCGTTTTTTCGTTCGCAGATCAGCCGCATGTTTAATTTGCACACCCAGCGTATTTAAACGTCGTTCAGTCGATGGCAAGTCGGCCTGGAGTTGAGCCGCGTTTGCCCTCAACTCATTAATCCGACGCATCTGCTTCGTGTAGGCTGAATTAACGCGAATAAATCCTAATTCTTCCAGGGGCGCGAACATGAGGTCAGCGGCCTCTGATTGACTGACGGGTAAATCGTTGACAAAAATAGAGTTGAGGGTGGGCCCATTGACGATGCGCATCAATGCATCGAAAATAACCCCACATTCGCTATTCCCAAGCCGTGCATATGGTGCTAGCTCATTCATAATTGTCCGAAAGTTAACGCCGCAGATGTGGCTACTGTACCGAAGAGCGCCTGCCGGGTCACTTAACTTAGTGATTCAGATTGTGCAAAAATAGAAAGTTCACTTCACTTTCGGGGTCATACAGAGGCAAGATGCGGCCGCCTGCTTTGTTTTCAAGCAAGACAAAGGGTCTGGCCGTGTTGGATAGAGCCGGAGCTCAGCGTCTCGCTAGTCGAGCTTGGATGTGAGGAAGAATGGAATGAACGTATCATTGAGCGATTCAAATGAGTTTGATGTCTGCATCGTCGGCACCGGACGGGTTGGTTTACCTCTCGGATTGTCAATGTTGGAGACTGGTTTACGGGTCACGGGCTTAGACGTTGATCCGGCCATTAGAGCATCTGTCAATCAGGGCATCATGCCTTTTGCTGAACCCGGCTATGATGAGCTGATCGCTCGACGGTCTTTCCAGGTATCGGGTGATCCCGCCGTGATTGAATCAGCGGCATCGATCGTGATCACTGTGGGCACCCCTCTCCATACGCATATCGAAACGGACCTAGACCAAATACGGCGGGTTTTAGAGAGCATCGGCCCACATCTCCGCACGGGGCATTTGGTGTGCTTAAGAAGCACTGTGGCGCCCGGTACGACTCAATTCGTGGAAAAGTGGATCGAGCGAAACACAGCATTAAAGGTGGGCGACTCTCTATCCCTTGCCTTTTGTCCAGAGAGAATCGCAGAGGGCAAGGCATATGAAGAGCTTCGGAGCCTGACTCAGATTATCGGGACACACGATCAGACAAGCGCAGAGCGAGCCGAGCGGTTGTTTAGTGGACTGGCTCCAGATGTCATGCACACCGATTACGTCAGTGCCGAACTCGTGAAATTGTTTAACAATATTGCCCGCTATGTCCACTTCGCCGTCGCCAACCAATTCGCGCTTGTCGCAGATACATTTGGTACGAATATTTACGAAATTCGACGCATGGCTAACCACAATTATCCCCGAAGCCACATTGCCATGCCTGGCCTCACTGCGGGGACGTGTCTCCGAAAAGATTTCGGCATGATCAACGAGTGGAGTCCGTATCCGGATATGCTACTCGCCGCCTGGAAAATGAATGAGTTCATACCAACGTTCTTGGTCACCCATCTCAAACAAAGAGTCCCGGTTCATGACCGTAAAGTTGCGGTCTTGGGCTATACCTTCAAGATGGATACAGATGACACAAGGGATAGCCTGGTCCCCAAACTCATTCGATATCTTGAGCGAGAAATGCCATCTGAAATCCGCGTGAGTGACCATCACTTGTCTGCAGAGATCGAACTAAGCCCAACTCGGAGAGTCGAAAACTGGACCGCTGCTGACGCATGTCGCGATGCTCATTGCGTCTTTGTCGCAACCAATCATAGCGGCTATGACGACGTCTTAAACCAGGTCGCTCTAGAAAATCCTGACGCCTGGATCGTCGATATTTGGAACGTGGGCCAAGCAGATAAAATTTTCTATCAAGCCAAGATGCTTCGGGATTAGGGAGACAGCGCATGCAGACACATCTCGTAACGGGCGGAAGCGGCTTTATTGGCGCCGCTCTTGTCAAAGAGCTACTCGCCGAAAATCATCGAGTTCGCGTCTTTGACGATAACTCACGTGGTCATCTGCGGCGCCTGGCCGATGTGATCGATGATCTCGAATTCGTCGAGGGCAACGTCTGTGACCTTGACGCCGTGCGGCGAGCGACTGAGGGATGCGATGTGGTTTGGCACCTCGCGTACATCAATGGCACCCGGCACTTTTATGAGCGACCAGATGCCGTCCTTGAGGTGGGTGTCAAGGGGACCCTTAATACAATCGATGCGGCCATCGAAAGCGGCGTCTCACGCTATGTTTTTGCAAGCACCAGCGAGACCTATAACACCCCCACACACATTCCGACCAACGAGACGGAGCGACTGATGATCCCGGATATTACGAATCCGCGCTTTAGTTACGGTGGAGGTAAAATTACAGGCGAATTGCTGACGCTTCATTATGCAGGCCGTCGTGGCCTGGAGACTGTCATCATCAGACCCCATAACATTTATGGACCCGATATGGGCTTCGCTCACGTGATACCTGAAGTCATCGAACGTATTATCTATGTATCCGATGGGCTGACGAACAAGCAAGTGGAGCTGGATATTCAGGGTGATGGGAGCGAAACACGGGCCTTTTGCTATATCGACGATGGTGCACGTGGATTTCGCATCGCGGGCGAACGAGGTGATACGGGTCATGTCTATCACCTGGGACAAACTCATGAAGTCAGCATTGCTGATTTGATCTTGAGCCTCGGACGGGTCCTGGGGATTGAGCTGACCCTCAAACCGGGTCCTCTCCGCGAAGGTGGCACCCGTAGGCGATGCCCTGATGTGAGTAAACTGGAAGGCCTGGGGTACACAGCCCAAGTTGATTTGGACGAGGGGCTTAAAAAGACGGTCGAATGGTATGCAGAGACCTTCATGGCCCGGCGGACGGGTAACTAGGTTGTGGCGACTGACGTGCATCCACCAAATCCTCTGCCCTCGGATATTCTGAGTACACTCCATGAGCGCTCTGTGCTGGTCACCGGAGCCAATGGATTTCTGGGACAATACGTCTGCGACTCTTTGAGAGCGGCTGGCGCGGTCCTGCTCACACCAGGCCGATCCGACTTGGACCTGTCAAAACAGGCTGAGGTCGAGGCATATTTTACCGCCAATACACCTGAGTTTGTCGTACACCTAGCCGCCGAATGCGGCGGCATTGGAGCAAACCTTGAAAACCCGGGCCGATATCTGTATGCCAATGCCCTTATGGGCCTCATGCTCATCGACGCATCACGACGGTATGGCGTTGAAAAGTTTGTCCTCATTAGCACGACCTGTGCATATCCAAAGGACGCGCCAATCCCCCTCAGAGAGGAGACGATCTGGGACGGTCCGCCCGTGGGCGCCACAGGCCCCTATGGCCTGGCCAAACGGTTACTGCACGACGCATTATTAGCCTACAAGACTCAATACAATTTCAATGGTGTGGTCTTGGTACCGGCTAATTTGTATGGTCCCGGCGACCATTTTCAACCCGATCGAAGCCATGTTGTCCCTGCTATGATTCGACGATATGTCGATGCAAAAGCGGAGAAACACCCGTTTGTTATCAATTGGGGGACGGGTCGTCCATCCCGTGAGTTTCTTCATGCACGTGATGCCGCTGAAGCAATTACCCTTGCGCTGGCACGGCACGACGATCCCAATCCTGTTAATCTCGGAACCGGTGTCGAAACGCCAATAGCTGAATTGGCGGAACACATTGCGAAGCACGCTGAATATGAAGGCGAACTTAGATGGGATACGAGCAAACCCGACGGGCAGCCGAGGCGATGCTTGGATACAAGTCGAGCAGCCGTATTTGGCTTTCAAGCTCGAACGGCCTTGTCAGACGGACTTAAAGAGACCATCTCGTGGTACAAAAAACAGATTCATTGAACATACTGTTAGATTTCCGAAAGAAAGACGGATAGAGTCGACAATTAAGAAAAGCAAGGGGGGGCTTTTTAGGCGGGCGACCGAAAGGGATTAAGGATGATCGAAGTGAGGCGTTATCAGGCGTCCGACTTGTTAGAGGTCACGACATTCCTGCGGTCTATTCAATCGCTTGACCCCGACTTTGACGCGCCAGAAGATGCAGCCTTCGCGAATTTCGTAAATCAATCTGTTAATCGTGGTGGTAAAGACTTTCGCCTTGCTTATGTGGGTGACCGCCTGGTCGGGGCCTTATTTTCTGGTCGCTACAAGGTCCTAGACCGCGCAGATTGGGTTCGCGGTTTCAGAATTATTGTCAACCCTCAGGGGCGCGCGTTGGGAGCAGCTGATATGCTGCACGATGTGCTAAACGAGCAAGACATAGATCGGGGCCTGATTCATCGAACCGTACTGGCCGGCGAACAGTCCTGCGATTCCGACCTGTTAAACGAACGGGGTTTTGAACTCGTTCAGCGCATTGTGATTATGCGTCGCTTAGGTCCACCGCCTGCCCTGAATGCATTACCGTCAAATTTTTCAATTCGAGACGCAGATATCCATCGCGATGCCCCATTTATCACGCACCTGAGCAACGTCGCTAATCGTCGGAACTTTGGTTTTGCACCGCTACTGGAAAGTGAGCTCAAAGAGACTGTCGATGCGCCCGGTGGCCGCCTACTGGTCCTTGAAACCAAGCAAGGTCGAGTGGTCGGTTCGACACAAACCCTTCCGTTTTTTGACAATGTCGGTGTTCTCCACAGTGTCTATGTTGACCCAGAATTCCAAGGCCGTGGACTTGGACGATTTCTGGTTTTAGCCGCCTTAAATGCATTAGCTCAACACGGATACAGATGCGTTGAGCTCAGTGTTGATGAGAAAAATATTACAGCAAACAACTTGTATAGTACGCTCGATTTTGAGGTCTATCGCATAGACGAAACATTCGAACGTATTCGAGCTCAATGAATTTACTCATCACGGGTGTCAGCGGATCTATCGGCCAAGCGGTTGTACACTATCTAACACATCACAACCGATTCGGACGCGTAATCGCCATCGACAGACAGCCCCCAGCCCGTCTTGGTCCCTGCCATTTTATCAAAGCCAATCTCAACCAAATTGAGTTAGCTGATATTCTGATCACCGATGATATACAGTGTGTTCTTCACCTGGCCGGATCAGGCCACACTGGGAATCCACGCATGGAGGCTCAGACAGCGCTTAAAGTGCTTAAAGCTGCCGCTGCTGCTGGATGTGGTCGCGTCGTCATTCCAAGTCGAGATTGGGTCTATCGGTCCAGCGATGAACCGAGTACTGAAGAGAGCCCATTGAGGGCATCCAGATTGATGAGCAAGGGCTTGAGCGCGGCGCGAACTCATTTTGCAGCACGTTTGGGTTGGGCGCCGGTAGAAGCTAAGCTACTTTTAGAATCAGTCATTTCTAATTTCATGAACAATGGGGGGCGCTGCGACGTTGTTGTTCCCAGATTCTGTACCGTACTCAGTGACTCGCCAACCCTCGCTCTTCGGCAGTTGTTCGATGCCCCCTTCTTGCTCTCATCTCGGAAAAATGAGCCGCGTTTCCAATTTCTGCATATCGATGATGCGGCCCGTTTACTGATTGCGTGTACCCGTCGAAGTGGGCTATCCGGTGCCTACAATGTGGCCGGACGCGATCAACTGACCCTGACCGCGGTCGCCGGCATTTTAGAAAAACGGATTATCCATCTGCCCAACTGGAGTTTTGGCTTCGTCTTAAACGTTTTCGCACGCCTACGTTTATTTGGATTTAGTCAGAGTGCGTTGGTGAAATTACAAATGGCATCCGCCCTCTCCATACAGCGTGCCTCCGAGTCACTCGGCGAACCAAAGTTGACGAGCCGACAGGCACTGGCGCTGTGGCGAACCAGTCAATGAAATTAGGCCACCCATAGCACACACCTCTGCACTGGAAATCAGATTGTGAACGCGTTAGCGTCAGGCGTGAGTAATCTGGGTGAGTCGAGTTTATGAGTACATCTAAAAAAAAGAAGTCTAAAGGTCGTCAAAAGAGTAAAGCCGCCGTTGAGCGGGATCGACTGAGAGGGGACAAAGCGGGCGTGAGCCAAGGGGCAAACGGCTCTGTCGAGGTCCCACAATATCGCGGTGGGATGATGAGTAACATGCGTGGTGGTTTTCAGTCAGCTGTTGGTCAAGGTGAGACCAGAGGCAAGGGAAGCACCTTGAACAACATCGTCTGGATTGCTCTGATCGGCGCGGCCGCCTTTATGTTGGTCAAGCAATTTCAGTGAGCCGAATCCAGCGTGAACAACACACCGTATCTATTAGCGGCCTCGACTATGGACTGAATGTCTGGGACGGGGGGGGTGAGACAACCGTACTTCTGTTGCACGGGTATTTGGATTGCGGTCTGAATTGGTCCTTCTTAGTCGATGCTCTGGGGTCATTTGACTGGCATGTGGTCGCACCGGATTGGCGCGGTCACGGAGAGTCTGCTTGGATCGGGGCTGGAGGGTACTACCATTTCACGGACTACGTTCGCGATCTCCATCAGCTCGTCAAATTCATCGGCCGTAAGCGAGTTGTTGTCGTCGGACATTCTATGGGTGCGATGGTGGCTGTCCATTGGCTGAGTACGCGCCCCACGAACGTCATCGGCTGCATCTTGGCCGAAGCCGTCGGCCCACAGCCGCTGTCGGCGGATGATTATCCAAAGAGGCTTGGTCAGTGGCTCCAGCAAACAGCCCCTTTTGACCCGTCAAAAGTCCAACGCCCACTGCGTGACCTCGCCGATGCAAGTACACGAATCGCTCGCCAGTATCGGTCATTGCCGGCAGACCGTGTCAGGCAAATCGCAATAAATACAACTCGAAAGAGAGTCGATGGACAATTGGTCTGGAAGTTTGATCCACTGCATCGAACAACTGCGCCAATGCCCGGTTTTCCAGCCATCACAGATGCCTATTTAAAGGCCATCGAGTGTCCGCTATTTTGGATTGGTGGAGAAAATAGTTTGTTTTTGAGACCCGAATTACACAAATGGCTTGACCAGGCGCAGAATATCGCCAAAGTAACGCTTTCTGACGCTGGCCATATGCTTCACACGGAAAATCCGCTATCGTTAAGCATAGAAGTCACGCGTTTTATCCGTAGCTTAGACCCAAGCGCAGCTGAGACAAGGAGCTAACATGGCAACGTATATCACCGATGAGTGCATCAATTGTGGTGCCTGCGAGCCAGAATGTCCCAATAACGCGATCTCAGAAGGCGATGAATATTTCGTCATCGATCCAAACCTCTGTACTGAGTGCGTGGGGTTCCATGGAGATGAAGCCTGTCAGACGGTTTGCCCCGTTGAGTGCTGTATTCCGGACCCAGATAAACGGGAAACCGAGGGTGAGCTTCTGGTAAAAGCGACAAAGTTGCATCCAGGCGAGGCCTTCCCGTCGGAAAACCAATTGGATGAAACGACATCGAGATTTCGAAATCCTGATTGGATTAACGAAGGTCGAGACGACTAAAACAGTCCGTAAACAACATCATCTCCGCGCCTACCCTTCCTTCAGGATGATCCAGTCACCGTATTGGTCGAGTTTATCAAATAGCGCATGTCGTCCCTCGGCTTCAGGCAAAGCCACAACCACCGGATAGGCGATCACTTGCATCAGTCGACGCCAATCAGCATGGGGGATGACCTCAGCATTTAAGACGTGCAGTAACTCTTCGAGGGGTTTCGAGCCGTCTTTCGGCACGCATCCGAACGGCACCAACCCACCCTCTTTTAGAAGAGCCAAGCTATTAAAAATTGAGACGTCTTCTCCCTGATATGTTGTCTCCCCGTCGGCGATCCCATCGATGAGAAATTCATCGTTGTAGCTGCCTATTTCCAAGTCTAATGGGATGCCCTTTAAGCGCACTCGAGCTGGGCAAAGGCGCCTGGCCCAAATGACCTCAGCTCCGCCACGTTGGCTGCGCAAACGAATTGGAACCAACTCACCTTCGCTGGCATAGTCTCCATCGGTCTCGGGGATATCAATCCCGACTTTCTGCCATTGCAGGCGCGCGTCGCTAAATCGTCCAAGGGCTGTATAGGCGATCCCCAAGTTCCAATGACACGCTTGGTCATCGGGCCGAAATCGTAACACTGTCTCAAAGGCCGCTGCAGATGCGGCCCAATCGGTCTCAAGCTTTTTGATGACACCCAAATTAAATTGAGCACTCATATCGCCAGGTAATGCTTTAGCGGCGGTTTCAACCAATGGTGTCGCTGTGTCGATGAACTCCCATTGCAGTAACAAATGACCTAAATCGCTCTGGAAGGCTGGGCCATGTTGTTCGGACATCGCAGAGATATGTTCCGCCACTTCTTTTGCACCGCGTCGGTCCCCGAGACCGTAGAGCACAGTCCCTATCCAATCTTCGGCGACACGCCCCAAGCGATCGACCGGGAGGTCAGAATTCCACGCGGCCTCTAAGATGTGTAAAGAGAGCGGGTACATTCGATGCTGGCGCAAGTGGTCAAGGACTTGAAACAAGGCGGTGGCCGCTTGCCCTTCGAGCCAATCAACCAATCGTGTCCCCAGAGATGTTGCATCATCAAACTGCGGATCATAGCGTTCGATGTCCGTCTTGAGTTCAGCGGGTAATCCATCGAGTCCTTCATTCTTCACGAGCGGGCAAACTTCCTGTACTTGATTCGCTTAGGAATGATCGTATCTACACCAAGACGACGTTTTTTGTCTTCTTCATAGTCTTGATAATTTCCCTCGAACCAAACGACGTCGGAATCGCCTTCGAAGGCGATGATATGGGTTGCGATTCGGTCGAGAAACCAGCGGTCATGGCTAATGATAAGCGCACACCCTGCAAAGGACAAAAGTGCCTCTTCTAAGGCGCGCAATGTGTCAACATCTAAATCGTTTGTCGGCTCATCCAGCAAGAGCACGTTGCCGCCGGATTTTAGAAGTTTGGCCAGATGTACACGGTTTCGTTCACCACCAGATAAGTACCCTACTTTTTTCTGCTGATCACTGCCCTTGAATCCAAACGCACCCACATAGGCCCGGGAATTCATATCGTGGCGACCCATTTCGATCACCTCGGCTCCGCCCGTGATTTCTTCCCAAATATTATGATCACCAGCCAACTCAGAACGGCTTTGATCCACGTACGCTATGTCGACCGTCTCGCCCGTTTTGATCTCACCTGAATCGGGTTGCTGCTCGCCTGTCAGCATTCGAAACAAGGTTGTTTTACCAGCGCCATTGGGTCCGATAATTCCAACGATGGCACCCGGGGGAAGCAAGAAATCTAAATCATCGACCAACAGTCGATCGCCAAACCCCTTGGTGACGGATTGAGCCTCAAAAACAGTATCACCCAAACGTGGACCTGGAGGAATTCTCAATTCTAATTTGGATCGCTGCTCTTCGTTTTGTTCATTGAGGAGTGCTTCGAAAGCACGAACACGGGCTTTACTCTTCGTCTGTCGACCTTTCGGTGATTGCCTAATCCAATCCAACTCGTCTTTTAAAGCACGCTGACGGGCAGACTCGCGTTTGTCTTTACTGGCAAGGCGGTCTTGTTTTTGGTCTAACCACGTCGAGTAATTGCCCTTCCATGGAATCCCGTGACCATTGTCGAGTTCTAAAATCCACTCAGTGACATTATCGAGGAAGTAGCGGTCGTGAGTTATGAGAACAATGGTTCCGTGGTATGTCTTGAGATGACCTTCTAACCAAGCGACCGTTTCCGCATCAAGGTGGTTTGTGGGCTCGTCTAGGAGCAGAAGATCTGGTTTTTCTAAAAGCAATCGACAGAGAGCGACGCGTCTGCGCTCACCACCGCTTAGATGTGTAACCGCATCCTCGCCAGGCGGCAGTCGCAAGGCGTCCATCGCCACCTCGATCTGGCTGTCCAATTCCCATGCGTTGACAGCATCTATCTTGTCCTGCAAAACCCCCATTCGATCGTAGAGCTTCGCCATCTCATCATCGTCCATAGGCTCACCCATGCGTCCGGTGATTTCATTGAACTCATCGAGAAGTGCTTGGGTTTTAGAAACACCCAATTTGACGTTCTCAAAGACCGATAAGGACTCGTCGAGTTCTGGTTCTTGAGATAAATAGCCAACGGTGTACCCCTTGGCTAACCAAGCCTCCCCGACGAAATCGGTATCCTGTCCGGCCATAATTCGAAGCAAAGTGGACTTACCTGCCCCATTGCCTCCGATGACGCCGATCTTTGCGCCAGGATAGAAGGATAATTGAATCCCTTTGAGGACTTCTTTACCGTTTAGATAGACCTTTTTGAGGTCGCGCATGTGGTAAATAAACTGTTCAGCCATTTCACCCTCTGTCGTGCGTTCATTGTCGTGATTGGTGCGACCCTGAAGGGGTCAAACTGCGGATACACTAGCCCCATCTAGCTCATTTACACAAGCACAACGGGCTGCTGTCGAATTCGGTGGGAAGAAAGCGCGGTGTTCGAACTCAAACAAGCGGATCAGGTCGATGAAAGGCGACCATTTCGCTTCTTCTTAAGTGCGCTTGCATTACGCAACCGTGATTTTCGTAGTTTGGCCTTACGAGCTGCTTTACGACGGGCTGTGTTGCGGCGCTTATTAGCTTGTTTCATGGCCGACTCCTTTTAATCTATCAGCGTTCACTCAGGGCGCGCATCTTGTCTGGACTTGCTTCAGAGATCAAGTCTATCCGACCAATTTTGTTTTTTTTCTGTAAAAACCAGCCTGGTTTCACCCGATTTATCTGAACTCATGGTTTCTTTTTGGCGAGATAGACCCGATCGATTCGATCCGCATAGCGTGCAACAACCCGATCGCGCCGAATCTTGAGTGAGGGTGTAAGCAGTGACTCTTGTGTGGAAAACGCCTCGGCGATCAACTCGAAGTCGCGGACGGTCTCATGCTTTGCAAGTCTCTGATTAACCCGATTCACCGACTCGTCTATAATTCGTCTAATTTTGGGTTCTCTAAGTAAGGATTCTGGATCTCGAAAGAACAGCTTCTTTTTTTTAGCCCACGCTTCAAGTTCGGTCATCGCCGGAACGATCAACGCAATGCAATACGGCCGATTATCGCCGATCAGGCACGCCTGCTCGATCATGGGCTCCAAGCGCAATAAGCTCTCAACTCGTTGCGGAGCGACGTAGCGACCCCCCGAATCCTTAAATAGATCTTTTTTCCGATCTGTAATCCAGACGAAACCATCGCGATCAACCCGACCAATATCACCGGTGGCCAACCAACCGTCGTCCGATAGCACAGCTCGAGTGATGGATGGCTGTTTCCAATACCCCTGCATCACACTCGGTGCCTTCACCATAATTTCGCCATCGTGTGCAATGCGGACCCGGACATTATCTAATGCTTGTCCAACGCTACCAAAGCGATAACTTTCCGGGCGATTGACGCTCACGACAGGGGATGTTTCTGTCAATCCATATCCCTCGAGGATCAAGACACCGGAGGAAAAGAAGAATTCGGCGATTTCGGGAGCGAGCGCTGCCCCA
>MDTC01011930.1_pt1 | contig 38221 bp, 36 predicted proteins | sample 811181 | NCBI WGS metagenome assembly MDTC01 (sample SAMN05326644, study PRJNA326480) | marine metagenome | isolation source: seawater | place: Pacific Ocean: North | collected 2011
AAAACGTACCCACGGATTTCGTGCTCGAATGCAGACGAAAAGTGGTCGTGCTGTGATCAAACGACGTCGTCAAAAGGGTCGTAAGCGACTGACTGTGTCAACGTACCGGAAGTGATTCAAACCGGCGAGCGGTTTCCTAAGTCGGCGCGTCTGCGAAAGAGGCGGCAGTTTCTATCGGTCCAGCGGAGCCGTTACCGCATCGTCACACAGCACTTTATAGTCTATGCTCGTCGAGCTAGGCCCAGCGCCCTTCAAATTGGTATTACGGTGAGTCGAAAAGTTGGCAAAGCACACGTACGCAACCGTGTTAAGAGGTTGGTACGGGAGTCTTTTCGTCGAAACCAAGACCGATTGCCTGCCGGCATGCAGGTGGTTTTTGTCGCTCGACATGGGCGCGGCGAGGCAACGCTCGAGCAAGTCACAGATCAACTCACGTCATCGATCATGAAACTTAGAAAAAGGCTCGAGCATCAGCCTCGTTCTGGGAGAGGAAAATCATGTTAAGTCGGTTCTGTACATGGCTGGTGCGCGGCTATCAGCGCTACATATCACCATTGACGCCACCGACATGTCGTTTCCAACCTACTTGCTCTCAGTACGCAATTACTGCATACAGACGCTTCGGATTTTTTCGGGGGAGCTTTCTGACGCTAAAGCGCGTTTGTAAGTGCCACCCATTACATTCCGGTGGATATGACCCTGTTGAGGCGAAGAATGAACGGTCCGGATAATAATTTAGATCAAAAAAATCTGGTCATGGCCATCGCATTGAGCGTTCTTGTGCTCATGGTCTGGCAGTCGATGATGCCTCCGCCAGTAAAGACGATGCCGAACCAGCCGGTCGCTGAGGAGAAAAAAACTCAACCTACGGCTCCGGCAACGAAACCACAGTCAACGGCGCCAGCATCGCCGAGCGATGCGCCAGCGGCACAAATCGAACAAGCACTCATCGAACACAAAGCCATCGCTCAACTCAGCGCAGGCGCTATACAGCAGATTGAGTTATCCAACTTAGATGGCCAGATCAGTCGTTGGACACTCTTGGAAGAGCAATACGGCGTTCGCAGCGCCGACCCAGAGCAAAAGCCCTCTCCATTTGCCTTCGCGCGACGCCGAGGCGCAGACGATGAACTGACAAGCCACTTTCTACCACCGACGATGTCCCTCAAATTTGATGGTCGCGACATCGTTGGGGATTTCAAAGTTGTGAAAACTGAGGGTGATGGGATCGCGGCTCTCGAATGGACGGATACTCAGCGCCAGCTCAAGGTCATCAAGCGTTATACCCTCGACCAGAGTTCATATACCGTTCAAGTTGAGGTCGAGTTGATCAACTTGGCCAACCGTGAACGTACATACGAAATGAACGCATCCTTTGGGGCCCTTCAAAATAACAAAGAGGCCGAGCCAAGCATGTTTATGCCACCGCTGAACTTGTTCAATTCATTGTGCATGCGTAATGAAGATTTTGAGCGCCTGCCTGTGTCTGACATAGCAGAGCACATCAACGATGGTGAACCTCAGTTGAATCGCTTTGGCGATGGCGTTCGTTGGGCCGGCATGGACAATCGATACTTCATGACCGCGCTGCTTATCGAAAATGCTGAGATCAAGTCGTGTGCTGCATCCTTAGGCGAGAAAGGCGTATCGACGCCGCCGGGATTCTCAAGGTTATTTACGCGTATTGAGCTTCAACCCGGTGCGCTAGCTGCCGCTGGCCAAGCTGGCTCATCCGTTGTTCGAAAATTTAAATTTTACGGGGGACCAAAGACGCTATCTGAATTAAATGTTCAAGATCCGCCACTTGGAGAAGCCATTGATTTTGGCTTCTTCTCAGTGATTTGCGTACCCATGCTATGGCTAATGAGATTGTCATTCGAATATATCCCCAACTGGGGTATCGCCATTATCATCCTTACGATTTTCGTCAAGCTCCTCACGTTGCCACTCACCATCAAGCAGTACAAATCCATGGCTGCGATGAAGAAGATTCAACCGTTGATGAAAGCGCTGCAGGCTAAATATTCGGAAGATAAAGTCCGCATGCAGCAAGAGATGATGAAGCTCTATAAAGAGCATCAAGTCAATCCGCTGGCCGGGTGTTTACCCATGGTGATGATGATGCCGATCTATTTCGCTCTCTACAGAACGATTTACTCGGCCGTCGAGCTCTATCAGGCTAATTTTGGAGGCTGGTTGACCGATTTATCCCAGCAAGATCCGTATTATATCACGCCGGTCCTCTTGGGCCTCTTGATGATCATTCAGTTTCGACTCAACCCATCTGCTGGTGACCAGACGCAAACCAAAATATTAATGTGGGTCATGCCCATTATGTTTACAGCGATGATGCTGTTTTTGCCCAGTGGTTTGGTCTTATATATTCTGGTCAATACTGTTCTCGGTATCGCGCAGCAATGGTATTCGTACAGAAAACAGGATGCAATCGTGCCCCAAAAGGCACGTGCTAAACGCTGAAAGGGTATATCCATGGGTGAGCAAGTAGATCCATCGAATGCAGGTCAGGCCTTTTTGAACTCTGTCCTCGAACACCTTAATGTCGACGTTGAGATTACAATTAAGAGCAATGATGATCGAATCATCTATGAACTCTCAGGTGATACGGACGTTTTCAATACGCGCCCAGCTTTGGTATCCGCCTTGACAGTACTCGCGTCTCAGGCAGTCAGCCGAGTCGGTCAAGAACGACTCAATTGCGTGATCGATGTCGATGGACAACTAGAGGCGAGACGCGAATTATTGGAAGTCGCGGCAGATGACGTTGCTCGAGCGGTTGTCCGCAACGGCCGCCGGGCTGTTTTCGAAGGTCTCAATTCGACCGAACGACGCATCATCCACACGAAGCTAAAAGAGGATGACACCGTCGAGACATTTAGTGAAGGCGATGAGCGCGTTCGACGCTTGATCGTAGCCTCTGTTTAAATCGCGTTTCATCGGTGTCTTCCCCGTGATTATCCAGCCTTAATTCCAGCTTAATTATGGGCTGACTTTTGGAACGCCGAGATCGTCTCCAACCCCCTTGGTTTAACACCCCTAAAGCCTTGTTGAGTACACGCGCGCATGATATGGTTCGGACCCATGTTCCGAATCCCTAAAATTCACAGTCGGAGAAAGTTATGAGTGACGTGAATCCAGGTGCAGTCGCCGGTGCAGGCGATGGCTATAGTGCCGACAGTATTAAGGTCCTAAAAGGACTGGAAGCGGTCCGTAAGCGACCCGGTATGTACATCGGTGATCCAAACGATGGAACGGGGTTGCACCAACTGGTTTACGAAGCGGTTGATAATGCCATAGATGAAGCATTGGCCGGCCATTGCGATACGGTCACCGTTCGTTTGCATATCGATGGCGGGTGTACTGTAGAAGACAACGGTCGCGGTATTCCTGTTGGCATGCATGCTGAAGAAGGGCGAAGTGCTGCAGAAGTCATTATGACTGTTCTCCACGCGGGTGGTAAGTTTGATGACAACTCCTACAAGGTTTCAGGCGGACTGCATGGCGTGGGTATTTCCTGCGTTAACGCCCTATCAGACACCTTGCTCCTTGAGATTTACCGGGATGGTAAAATCCATCGTCAGACCTATCAACTCGGCGAGCCTGATTCACCGTTGGCGGCTGGAGAAGCGACCAGCGAGACGGGTACAAAGATTCGATTTCTCCCGGACCGAGGCATCTTTACTGAAAATAATGAGTTCAGTTTCGACATTCTGTCTCAGCGTTTGCGAGAGCTTTCGTTTCTAAATAAAGGTGTTGCGATTACCATTGTTGACGAGCGCGGTGATGGAAAGCGTAATGATTTCAAATATGAAGGCGGTATTGCCTCATTCGTTGAGCACCTCAATAGAAACAAGACGATTCTGCATCAGATGCCCGTTTATTTCACTGAAGTTCGAGATGATATTGAAGTCGAAATTGCCATGCAGTGGAACGATTCGTATCAAGAAAATATTTCCGCTTTTACCAATAATATTCGCAACAGAGATGGCGGGACGCATTTGGCCGGATTCAGAGATGCGCTGACCAGAACGGTCAATGCGTATGCCCAGAAAGAAGGGCTAACGAAAGGGCTGAAAAACAGTTTGTCGGGTGATGATATCCGCGAAGGTTTGGTGGCCGTCGTTTCATGTAAAGTGCCGGATCCGAAATTCAGCAGTCAAACAAAGGATAAACTGGTCTCCTCCGAGGTTAAACACGCCGTTCAGTCGACGGTCGCTCTCAAGCTCAATGACTGGTTACTCGAACACCCCAATGAATCAAAATCTATGGTCAATAAAGCCATCGGCGCGTCCCGAGCGCGTGATGCGGCTCGACGGGCTCGCGAACTCGTTCGCCGTAAAGGAGCTTTAGACTCCGCAGCACTCCCGGGTAAACTTGCTGACTGCCAGGAAAAAGACCCAGCCAATTCTGAAATCTACCTGGTGGAGGGTGATTCTGCGGGTGGCTCGGCGAAACAGGGACGCGATCGTGCGACTCAAGCGATCTTGCCGCTGCGAGGTAAGATCCTGAATGTTGAGAAAGCCAGACTCGATAAAATGTTATCGAGTCAGGAAATCATCACGCTTATCACCGCACTTGGAACGGGTATAGGGGCTGATAGCTTCGATATCGCGAAGCTTCGATATCACAAAGTCATCATAATGACCGATGCTGATGTTGATGGGTCGCATATCCGAACGCTATTACTGACGTTCTTCTATCGACAAATGCCGAGTATCATCGAGCGGGGTTATCTCTACATTGCACAGCCTCCCCTTTTTAGAGCTAAAAAGGGCAAGCAAATTAGATACTTAAAGAACGAGGCTGCGATGCAGCAGTTCCTCATCGAAGGCGCGGCTAAATCGGCTGCTATCATCGATGGGAACGGCACAGTGATCGAAGGCGATCACCTCCGCAATTTCATTTCAAAGCTCGGTCAGTTGTACGGTGATTTAGAACAGATTCAGCGACGTGGAGATTGGCGAATTTTCGAAGGGCTCCTTTTGGGGGACATGTTTACCCCTGATGATTTTCTAGATAGAGACAAAGTCGAGAGTTACGCTGACCGATTGAAGTCTTACATGGACGAGGTCTACCCAGACGAAATACCAACTCGTTTTTCAGTTGAGCGATTTGAGCCAATCAGGCCCTTATTTGAAGAGCCAGTAGACGAGTCGGTTGGTGGTGAAGCCATCGACGAGACTGCTGAGCTGGTCGATGCTGAACTCACTGAGTCAACCGAGGTGGAACAGGTCGTCGTGGAGCCCGAGATCGAAGAAGATCACGGATGGAGTTTGGTGGTTCGTTCGAGAGCTGCAGGTGGCGAGCGTCGTACGGTAATCAATCGGACAACGCTCCTTAATCGGCAATCTGAACGAGTGTTGCAAGTCTTCGAACAGCTTGGAGATAGTTTCACGAGCCGCTTCACAATTCGAATCGGCGAGACCGATCGGGAAATCCAAGGTCCCAATGCACTCTTGGAATCAATTCTGCAATTGGGCCGAAAAGGCATGGACTTCCAGCGTTACAAAGGTCTTGGCGAGATGAATCCTGAACAGCTTTGGGAAACCACAATGGACCCAGAGAACCGCACACTTTTGCAAGTTCGTATCGACGATACGGTTGAAGCTGATGGCATGTTTACGGTCTTAATGGGCGACAGCGTAGAGCCGAGACGTGCTTTTATCGAGCGCAATGCACTCACCGTTAAGAATCTAGACGTGTAGGACAGTGGATCGGGACTATCTCGAGGCGATTACGACCGCGTTTATCCGCGCGACTGGGCGCGGGTTGATGTTGTCTCCCAAAGATCAAGGTCTGGTTGCCCGCTGGTATCGTGCCCAAATTCCTAAGGATATTGTTGTTCAGGGGATCGAAAGCGCCTTTGATACGCCGCCGAGTCGACGCGTGACCAGTTTGTCTTTCGTATCGAAGTCCGTGGACAGAGCGGCGAAACTTTATCGCGATCGTCGTGTGGGCTCAGGTATGATGGCGGAGATTGATAATGAGTCGGAATTTGCTGAAGTGAATGGGTTTCTTGCTCAAATCGATAATTTGGTTTCGGCAGCCGATCTAAGTGCTTATCGACCCGTATTTGAAAAGCTGCGTGTTCATTTAATCGATCTTCAGCAGACTCATAATAAGGACGCGGACAGTGATTTGGGTGCCAGTCTTGAAGAGCTTGAAAATCAAACCCTTGAGGCTTGTTTGAATTGCATGAGTGATGAGCAAAAAAACGAGATTGAAAGAGATGTAAGGCTTGCGCTCAGTCAAATGCCTCGGCTCGATCCTGTGACACAAACTGAGACAGAGCGAGCTTTTGTTAGACGCTCCGTTCGAAAGTTGGTGAGATTACCCGCGCTGGAAATCAGAATGGGAGGTGGCTGGTAAATGGCCGAATGTCCGAAATGTAATGGAATTGGTGTTTATGTCCACCAAGCCAATCATCTTGCGGTCTCTCGTGTCTGCGAGTGTATGCATCCGTGTCCGACATGTGATGGCTCAGGCTATATTTATGACACGGACGAATTTGGTTATAGAAATGCCATTGAATGTAGTTGCTTGCGTTATGGCCAACGCTCCAAATTATATAATGAAGCGTCGATTCCAGGCCGCTATCACGATGCGGAATTCACGAAGATAAAGACAGAGTCGGGATCTGTAGATATGGCAAATGCTCGCCGCATGGCTTGGCGGTTTGTCAGAGAATACCAGCCAGGCGCGCCCGGTATTTTATTGTATGGCACCGTGGGTACAGGCAAGACCTACTTATCCTGTGCGATTCTGAGGTATCTTATTTTAAGTCGCGGTATTCGAGCGCGCTTTATCGAATTCATGCATTTATTATCGGATCTGCGTGCAACCTTTGGAGATCGTGGCCATGCTGATGCAGTGATGCAGCCCTTGGTTGACGTCCCCTTGCTTGTCATAGACGAACTTGGCAAAGGTCGGGGTTCAGACTGGGAACTCAGCGTTTTAGATGAGCTGATTACAAAGCGCTATAATTCGAGTAAAACCACAGTATTTACAACTAATTACGGAATTGAGGCGTTGCCGAAATCCGAGGGCAATGAATCGGAGAACCTCGTCGATCGAGTCGGGGTCAGGATTCATTCGCGTCTGATGGAAATGTGCGAGCCAATCCGACTCTTAGGCAAAGACTTGCGGCGCGATCTACGCGGTTAACGGTCAATCGATTCGCGCCATCTCACCAAGTCCAGACGTTGATCAAATTTAATCAAATAGAGCGTTGACCTGAGGTTTCAGGATATCGAGTGAAGGCCTCGACAGAATCATGACTTGGTTTGGTTTTGATTGGGTTTTCACACGCTGTCCTGCACCATATTTTTGTCCGATATAAACCCGTTCTGTCTCTCCATTATGCAGCCGAATGGAAACGGTATTTTCACCCTTTAGAAAAGGCTGTTCCGGTCGAATCGATTCAACCTTTAAAGCCCGTAGATTGGCAAAGTTTTCCCGGAATGAATCAGCTGATGCGCGATCGAGGTTTTTTCGTTTCTCATTCCAGGCAACCACCCATGTGTCATTGGCCTTGGTGAGCTGAAAGTTTGTATCTCCTGTCCATGTAACGCGCTCGATATCTTGGACTTTAAATCCGAAGACTTTCTTGTTTTTTAGATCTTCAAGCGTGGGGTTTAAAAAGATCGCTTGGTGTTTGGGCAGCATGGCAACCCATGGGCTTGTCTGGCCCTTGCCATTTAGGTACGTGATTCGGCGAACGGGTAATTGACCTGTCGCGTCTGGCTTTCCTATTGAAAGTGCGTAAGCCTGACCCGATGTTGTTGTGATTTTAAGTGTTCGTTCTTCCATGAAACCTATCGAAGAGTCGACAAAGGCGGCCGCCTGAGCCTGTACCATGGTATTCACAACCGCAGCCATCTCGTCTTGCCCTGCATCTAGATCAATTGGGTTTGTGAACGCCCACCGCGACTCTGAACTTGTTCGCGCCGCTGACCAAGTTGGCTTCGGGCGGACCCTCGATTCGATCCGAAGGATAGACCCGTAGTCAAGGTCGAATAATTGTCGGTCCCTCCAATCAATTTGGGCCCGATCGAAGACGCGTCTGAGGTCACCCCTCGCTCTGTAGACATGCTTAGATTTTTCATCATAAATGAAGGTGAATCGGTCGTTTACAACTTTCCCAACACGAATGATAAAGGTCCTCTCCCCGGTGAATTTGAGTCTCAGTGAATGGGTGCCCAGACCGTATTTATTCAGTGTTTGAATGGGGCCTAAATCCATGTCCATGGTCACATTTGAATTCATCAGCTCTGCGAGCAAATGTTCGGCTTGTCGGGCCATTTGAGCGTGTCCTGGATTGAGTGTCCAAGTTCCTTTTTGCTTTATTAAATCGACAATAGCTCGTCCGGTTTGACTGATCTGAATGGCATTTAACTCGCTCAACTTTGGCAAACTGAAGTCAATAGGCGCGGATTGCGAAACAGTGTTGCCGTGCAATGCGATGGTCAACATGAGAGCGAGTGCTACACCGACGAGGATGTGGACTCGGCTGTTCATGACACCACCTTACGCCGGGTAAATATCCAGCCAAACAAGAACAGGATGAGTATGGGCCCAGCCATTGATACGATTCGAATCGCCATTCGGTCCCAGGCCGTTGTTTTGACAAGACTGGCGGGCAGGCGATCTCGGGCTCGAATCCCGACTAAGTTAGAATCGATTGACGCCCACGCAACAGCGTTCTTAAAAAATCTCAATCCATTTTGGCCGGCAGCAAGCAGTCTGGTTCCGCTGGACGCCACCAAGATTCGTGAATCGCCAATGCTGGACGATAGGAATGGGCTGGACACTGGGCTGGCTGAACCCGGAAGAGCATGTTTCGTAATTGGTTGGTCATCACGTGTGTGAGCTGATTTTAGGATGCCGTTGACGGTCATTGCCGCTACCATCTTGGCACCCGAGACATCGGTTTTTGATGGCGCCATATTTTTTTCTGGTTCGAATCGATCAACTTTGTTTGCCAATAGTGAGTGTTCGGTTCCTTCAAAAATTGCGTCGATTTGGAGGCTCTGGTCTGGGACTGCGGTCCGCGTCATGGGACTGGCCATCGGCATGACTAGGGTCTCCATATTGGCGACAGCTGGATGCTCCGGCGACGGAGATCTCATCCGCGGATAGAGTGGATGACTGGAATAGATGATCTGTCCGTTTTGGTCGCGCTTGATCGGCGCCGGCGACGGATTGATCCGGTCGATGAAGGTTTGATTCGTCTCGATACGAATCCCGTAGCTCTCGAAGAGGCTTTCCAGTCCAGTCAGGCTATTGATGAGAATGTTGGGGTAGACAGTGCTCTGCTGACGATAGTCGAGGAGGGCGACCAGACTTTTCCCTCGCATAAGAAATTGATCGATCGCGAATTGCTCGGATTTGTTAAATGAGCGTTTGGGACCCAGAATCACCAGGACATCGACGTCCCTCGGAATTGGGGTCCCATCGATTTTGAGAGACTCGATCACGCCGAGAGATGCAAATTCTGCTTTGAGGGGACTTTCGACGACATTTGGTTCACCGTGGCCTTGGCTGAAGACAATTTTAGGCGTCTCGAAGTCACGATTAAGAACACTCTGAAGCGTTCTTGCGAAAGCATACTCGAATTGAGACGCCCGTTGAATCAACGGTACGATCGCTTGCCTGGATTCATAGATGATTACCAGTCCAAAATGGACAGAGAGGCCTACCCGCTGATCTGCGCGAATGAGCTGGAGATCAGCCTTCTTTAGACCGTAAGCCTCAGCATTCGTGTCCAAATCCGCCTTTTCACTGTCCGTCAGTGCAGGGTCCATTGGGTCGTAAATATCGACGATGAAGGGTACGGGCGATTCAGCACGAAAGGTCATCAATCCCGTTCGAATGGCTCTGACCACATCACTGTATGGAGGCGGAAGGGCACTTGGTAAAAATACCTTCACGGAAATTTGTGAACGGGCAGAGCCCAGCATGTCCAGACTTTCTGAGCTAATGGTGTGGCGTTGATTTGATGTAAAATCCCATCGAACCCGGGTCTCTTTGACGGCCACGTTTGCAAGCAGGGCGTTCAAAAGCCACAGGGGTACGGCGACCAGGGTGAAGCGGCGCAACTTTTTTCGAGATGGATTCATCGCCACCGCCTCAGATGAAGTCGCTCCGTTGATAGCCCCAAAGAGACCCCGACAATGGTCATAAAAAATACGAGATCCCGAGTGTCCAGCACACCTCTTGAGATGGCAGAGAGACGTTTTTCAAAACTTAAAAACTCTGCAACGAATCGAAGGTCACCTTCCAAAAAAACAGCGCTGCGGCCAACGATGAAAAAAGCGAAGCAAAGACTAAACCCAAGGGTAAAAGCAATGATTTGGTTTGACGTCCAAGCACTGGCAAAGAGACCGAGGGCCGTGTAGGCAGCGCCGAGCAAAAATAAACCAATATAGCCGCCGATGATCGCCCCCCAATCAATGGCGCCGAATGGCGCGATACACATTGGAAAAATAAATGTCAGTACGATTGCGAAGGAGACCAAGAAATAGGCACCTAGGAACTTGCCGAGTACCCAACTCATGTCGCTTATCGGCCAAGTCTGCAAGATCTCTATCATGCCACTTGATCGTTCCTCGGCAATGGACTTCATCGTGATGGCAGGAATAAACAAGGTAAATAGAAACGGAGTGAATTCGAAAAAGGAGACGAGACTCGCTTTCCCGACCACAAAAAACGGCGTCAAGACGAAGGTGTATAGACCCGTCATCACAAGGAAAGCCGATATCACCATGTACGCAATTGGCCGCCTGAAATAGGAACCCAGTTCTCGACTTGCAATCCAAAATACAGTCACTTGGGACCCCCAGTGAGCGAGCGAAAGACTGTCTCTAGGTCTGCTTTCTCTCGGCTGAGTTCTTGTAAATCCCAATTTTGATCGATCACGGACCTCGTTAGCGTTGCCGCGATGGACGTATCCTGTAGGCTGAGCAGAACACGGACGTCATTTGGTCCAGTTTTTATGGATTGGCAATGGCGTACGCCGTTTTGCTGACAAACCCAGTTCAAAAATACGTCCGGTGATACGCCGGTGACAGAGAGTATATAGCGGCTATGACCGAACTGAGCCGTCAGTGCATGGGGTGCATCATCAGCGACAATTCGCCCTTGATCGATGACCAAGATTCGAGTTGCGACGGCGTCCACCTCCGCTAAGATATGACTGCTGAAAAGGACGGTGTTTTTTTGCCCATATTGCCTAACTAAATGGCGAATATCTTCGACTTGGTTTGGGTCCAATCCACTGGTTGGTTCATCGAGTATCAATACACTTGGTTCATGTATGATGGCTTGGGCCAGACCAACGCGCTGACGATATCCTTTCGAGAGTGCACCGATGGATTTGTTGAGAACGTCATTTAAGCCACATCGTTCAGATGCCCGCTCGAGAGCACTCTTCCGAGCCGTGCTTGCAATCTGCCTGATTCGGCAAACAAAGAGCAGAAACTCATAGACAGACATTTCCGGATATAGGGGGGCCGTCTCAGGCAAATAGCCGATGTGCCTGCGAAACGACTCGCTGGGATCGTCGACGGGTTGGTTTGCGATCCAGGCTTGACCAGCGGTCGGTGCGATGAAACCTGTTAAGATTTTCATCGTCGTCGATTTGCCCGCACCGTTGGGTCCGAGAAAGCCAACAATCTCACTCGGACCGATCTCGAACGACGCCTGGTGGAGTGCGGTAACAGGTCCATACGATTTACTTAAGTTACGTGCCTTGATCATGGTGATTGGACAAATTTATTTAGAAAATTGAATCAAAAGATACGAGTCTAACTTTAACACTGTGTCACAAAAATCCATATTTTTCAGATATATAAGCGGAATAGATTACGAACAGTTGAGGCCGATCGACTAAGAGTTGTTAAAGGCGATTGACCTAGACAATCGCCTTTGTTAGGTTCCGGCGACTTCGGAGCTAAGGAGCCCACCGGCGCCATGGATTCCATGCAGAATACAATACACTATATGGGCGGGGTTAATTTAGACCTCGACCTTACTTTTGCCATTCAACTTGCGTTCGTCTTGACGTTGATGGTGGTCCTCAACAAATTTGTTTTTGGACCGTACCTGAAAGCCGTTGACGAGCGAGGCCGTCGCACGGCGATGACAAAAGATGAAGCGGCTAAGTTAAGAGCTGAAGCGGACGCATTAGCGGGTCGGTACGAGAGTTCTCTAGCCGACGCCAGACGCGCAGCGCTTGAGGCTAAACTCGCCTTGAGAACCGAGGGTATAGACCAAAAGGACTCGCTGATTCAGTCAGCGCGTTCAGATGCGAATACAACCATCGATAAGGCGCAGAAAGAAATTGATGATCAGCTGACGGCAGAGCGCCCCAATGTGGACACCCAAGTGGCAGAATTGTCGACATTGGTTGTACAAAAAGTCATTGGCCGGGCTGTCTAAGGGGTATTGACGTGAATCGCTTAACTCTATGCCTCGTCATCCTGCTCTCTGGAACAGCGCTCGCTGCCGGTGGTGGCGAAGTGAAAACCGGTTGGGACGCTTGGTCAACAAACGTCTACCATCTGATTAATCTGGTCATTCTGCTTGGACTGCTCGTTAAGTTTGCAGGTCCAAATATTAAGAGTGGGCTCAAGAGCAGGGCAGAGCGCGTCGGCCGAGAAATCGATGAAGCAGCAGCCCTTCACGCCGAAGCCAAGCAAATCTTAGCCGAATACAACGCGAAACTTGCAGGTTTCGAAGCGCAGCGGATTGAATTACTGGACGAATTCAAGGCGATGGGCGCTGCGGAGCGTGATCGGATTATCGAAGCGGCAAAAGTCGATGCAGAGCGCATCCGCAATGAAGCGAAGCGAGTTGCTGAAAATGAGGCTTCCAGAGCCAAGGCTAAGTTAGAATCGGAAATTGTAGATCGGGCTGTCGCTCAGGCAGAGTCCGCCATACGCGAACACCTTAACGAAGATGATCATCGACGATTGGTGGCCGATTACTTCGGTCAGTTGGAGTCGAGCATCCGGAATGCGCAGTAAGGGGAATTAATCGTGCGATCTTCAACGCTAGGTGAACGATACGCGAAAGCCCTTCTTGGGATCGGGATCGATAGCGGTAACCATGAGCAGTTGGGCCGGGAATTAGGGCGTGTCGTCGAGCTGTTTTCGGTCGACGAGGTCAGGGTCTTGTTCCAAAGTCCGAAGTTTGGGCTCGAGGTCCGAAAAGCGGTTTTGGCTGACCTGTTAAACGTGGTGACTGTCAGTCCAACCTGTCGAAAGTTTTTATTTCTACTCGTTGATCGGAATCGAATCGGCCGTATTGGTGAAATCGTTGCCGCCTATAATGAATTGTCCGATGCGCAATCTGGACGACTCAGAGCCCGGGTTCGCGTAGCGACACAACTCACCGAGGGTGATGTTGAGAGACTCCGATCTGTTTTACAGAAGGCAACCGGTAAGAAGGTGGTCGTCGAACAAGAAGAAGATAAGTCAATCGTAGCCGGCATAGTCACTCACATAGGGGGCCGGGTCTACGATGGTAGTGTCAGTAATCAATTGAATACGCTCAGAGCGCGCTTAAAACAGGGCGGGGTCTGAACCTAAACGGTTAGAATGGAGACCGACCGATGGACATCAGGGTCGAAGAAATCAGCCGAATTATTCGGAAGCAAATCGAAGATTATGACAAGCAGGTCGAGGTCAGCGAGACGGGTACCGTCCTCTCCGCGGGCGACGGGATTGCACGTGTCTACGGTCTAGAACAGGCAATGGCCGGTGAGCTCGTAGAGTTTCCGAACAATGTCCAAGGCATGGTCTTGAACTTAGAGGAAGACAACGTCGGTGTCGCCCTTCTCGGTGCAGCCAACAAGATTCGTGAAGGTGATGAAGTTCGCCGAACGGGTCGGATTGTGGACGTTCCTGTAGGCGAGGCGCTTCTTGGTCGCGTTGTAAACGCGTTGGGTGAGCCAATCGACGGTTTGGGTGAAATTGAATCTCCACACCGGCGTCAGGTTGAGATCAAGGCACCCGGTATCATGCCGAGACAATCCGTTTGTGAACCCCTTCAAACAGGCCTGAAGGCCATCGATTCCATGGTTCCAATCGGACGAGGTCAACGAGAGTTGATCATCGGTGACCGGCAAACGGGTAAGACGGCTGTTGCTATCGACACGATTATCAACCAGAAAAATACCGACGTTTTCTGTATCTATGTTGCTATCGGTCAGAAGCAGTCGACGGTTGCTCAGGTTGTCGACAAGCTAAAGAAGCATGGCGCTATGGAGTACACAACCGTCGTTGCTGCAGCAGCAGCCGAGTTGGCTCCACTTCAATTTTTAGCACCGTACACCGGTTGCACAATGGGCGAGTTTTTCCGTGATAACGGTAAGCATGCCCTTATCATTTATGATGATTTGAGTAAGCAAGCAGTCGCTTATCGACAAATGTCACTGCTACTGCGCCGTCCTCCAGGACGCGAGGCCTATCCTGGTGATGTTTTCTATCTCCATAGCCGATTGCTCGAACGCGCGGCCAAGATGAACGATGATAACGGTGGCGGTAGTCTGACGGCACTGCCCATCATCGAGACTCAAGCCGGCGATGTATCAGCCTATATTCCGACCAATGTGATCTCGATTACTGATGGTCAAATCTTTTTGGAGAGTGATCTCTTCAACTCGGGTGTCCGGCCAGCGATTAACGTTGGTATCTCAGTCTCACGAGTGGGCGGGGCTGCCCAGACTAAAGCGATGAAGAAAATCGCAGGTACCCTGCGGCTCGACCTGGCCCAATACCGAGAAATGCAAGCCTTTGCTCAGTTCGCATCTGACCTCGACAAGGCCACTCAAATGCAGCTTGCTCGTGGTGAAAGGCTGACCATTCTATTGAAGCAGGGTCAGTATCAGCCAATGCCCGTCGAGAACCAAATATTGGTCATCTATGCCGGCGTCAAAGGTTTTGTTGACAATGTTGCAGTCGGTGCTCTCGCCAAATACGAGAGTGAGCTCATTGAGTTCTTTAGGAACAAGCATGAGACTGTTTTGAAGTCTATCCGGGAGACAGGAAAGTTGACTGACGATTTGGTCGGCACCCTGGAAGCCGGTTTGAACAAATTTAACGAGGGCTTTAACGCCTAGTCGCGGAGGGAGTGAGGCATGCCAAGCCTCAAGGATATTCGCAAGCGGGTTACGTCTGTTAAGAACACCCAGAAGATAACACGGGCGATGAAGCTCGTGGCTGCGGCGAAGTTGCGTCGTGCGCAGGGTGCAATGATGGAACTGCGACCATACGCTGAAAAGTATCGCGAAATGCTATCATCGTTGGTCGATGCCAGTGGTGGAGCGGGTGATGCTGCGCATCCCCTACTTGAGACGCGCGAAGGACACGCTCATGTGGCGATTCTTGCGATATCGAGTGACCGCGGTATGTGTGGTGGTTTCAACAGCAACATTCAAAAGACAGTTGTTCATTATGCGAAGACGGTCGCGGAAGAGGGGCGGGAGGCGATTGTTTTCCCCCTCGGTCGTCGAATGACTCAGTTCGTTAATAAGAGCGACATGAATGTGGGGCGTGAACTCGGTGAGGTCATTGCTGGTGCCAGCACGGACAGTATAAAGTCGATTACGTCTGTCCTTGTTGATGGTTTCCTCAAGGGCGAGTTCGACGATGTTGTCATCATATCGAATCGTTTTGACAGCATCATTAGTCAGAACCCGAGAGTAACTGATTTACTTCCGGTTGCGGCGGTGACTGAAGATCTTGAGCACGCTGAATCGGTTCGGGGCGACTATCTGTACGAGCCTGACCAGGAGACATTGCTGAATCACGTTGTGCCCGCATTTGTCGAGGTGCAGATTAGAGAGGCAATTTTGGAATCAATCGCGGGTGAACATGCTGCACGTATGAACGCGATGAACAGTGCGACCGATAATGCGACGGAAATGATTTCTGCGCTTACTTTGCAGCTGAACAGAGCTAGACAGGCCGCTATCACCACGGAATTAATGGAAATTATCGGCGGCGCCGAGGCACTTAAATAATTTTTAGAATGCACCCTTTTTGTACGGTGCGACGATGATGGAGTCATCATGAGCGAGAACTTAGGACGAATCACCCAGGTAACTGGTCCAGTTGTTGACGTTCACTTTGAGAGTGGAGAGCTGCCGGAGATATTTACGGCACTTAAAATAACCAACAGCAGTCTAGATGACCGTGAATGGAATCTGGTCGTGGAGGTTGCAACTCACCTCGGGCAGAGCACTGTTCGTACAATTGCTATGGATTCGACGGACGGTTTGGTTCGTGGCGCGTCTGTATTGAACACGGGAACGCCCATTGCGATGCCTGTTGGACGGGGGACTCTTGGTCGTATCCTGAATGTTGTGGGCGAGCCTGTCGATGAGTTGGGCCCCGTTGACCGCAGTATCACGTCCGGAATTCATCGAGCGCCACCCACTTTGGAAGACCAGAGTGCGACTGTAGAGACATTCGAGACTGGCATCAAGGTCGTCGATCTATTAGCGCCCTATGCTCGAGGCGGCAAGATTGGTCTTTTCGGTGGTGCGGGAGTTGGCAAAACCGTATTGATCATGGAATTGATTAATAATGTTGCTAAGGGCAGTGGCGGTTTGTCCGTGTTTGCTGGTGTAGGCGAGCGAACCCGAGAAGGTAATGATCTCTACTGGGAAATGGTCGAGTCGAAGGTCATCGACGAGGACGATCGGCAAAAGTCCAAGGTGACTTTGGTTTACGGTCAGATGAATGAGCCTCCTGGAGCGAGAGCCCGCGTGGCACTGTCAGCGCTGACTGTCGCAGAGCACTTTCGTGATGAAGAAGGTTTAGACGTTCTGATGTTCGTCGATAATATTTTTCGATTCACTCAGGCGGGCTCAGAAGTATCGGCACTCTTAGGTCGTATCCCAAGCGCGGTCGGCTATCAGCCAACCCTGGCGACTGAGATGGGTGCCTTGCAGGAACGGATTACATCGACCCGTAAGGGCTCCATCACGTCAGTTCAGGCGATTTATGTGCCTGCGGATGACCTGACGGACCCAGCACCCGCGACGGCCTTTGCTCACTTGGATGCGACGACAGTACTCAATCGAAAAATCTCCGAAAAGGGAATTTACCCAGCGGTAGATCCCCTCGACTCCAGTAGCCGTTTGCTTGACCCGCTCGTAGTTGGTGAAGAGCATTACAATGTGGCTCGACAGGTCCAAGAAATTTTGCAGCGCTACAAGGACCTTCAGGATATCATTGCTATTCTGGGTATGGACGAGCTGTCTGATGAAGATAAGGCGGTTGTAAATCGGGCGCGTCGAATAGAACGTTTCTTGTCTCAACCCTTCCATGTTGCTGAAATCTTTACAGGAACGCCTGGTAAGTACGTCAAACTCGAGGACACTGTTGCCGCCTTTAAGCGGATTGCTGAAGGTGAATTTGATGACCTCCCAGAGCAGGCCTTTTACATGGTCGGTGGCATTGAAGAGGTCATCGAGAAAGCGAAGACTCTCGAGGCTTAAGGTCACAGGTAAGGAGTAGCCAACATGGCTAAGATGAATCTATCAATCGTGACGCCGACAGGCTCTGTCGTCGATGCCGATGTCGTCGAGGTCACAGTGCCTGGCGCGGCCGGTGTTTTTACCGTTTATGCGGAGCATCAGCCCGCTTTGATCATGCTTGGTGGTGGTTTGCTCAGTTACCAGAGCTTGGATGGAAATGGCGAGATCTTCATCCGTGGTGGTGTTGTTGAGATTTCTGGTGAGAGCATGTTGGTGATGACCGATTATGCCCTGACGAGAGACGACTTGGACCGCGATCAAGCGACGCGCGTCTTGGAGAGTGCCAACACGCGTCTTGAGGAATCCGAATATCTTGATGATGAGCAACTTCTGCGTATCAATATTGACCAGAGTTATGCTGAGAGCGTGTTAGATCAGACCGCGCATTAGTTCGGGCCTAAAAAGTCTTAAAACGCCGCGGGACAGTTGTCCTAGCGGCGTTTTTTGTTTGAATCGCGGTTTATCTCTGCGGCCTCGCCGTGATTTACTGGCCCTCTAAAGAGGCCATGAGGTCGAGGAGGCGCTCCAGCTCATCCATACTGTGAAAACGAATTTCGATCCGACCCACTCCCTTTTTGTTTACGAGTTTAATCGGGGCGCCGAGCGCGGCTCGTAGCTGGTCCTCAACGGCGCGGTGGGCTGGACTTGCGGTCACTGGCTTCAGAGAATCGGATGTCAGTAGCGCCTTAAGGGCCTTCGCTTCTTTTTCGGTGCGACGAACACTCCAGCCTCCTTTTATTGTCTGCTCCGCTAACTGAGAGCGTCCAGTCGAGGGCGCCATTAAGATTGCCCGCCCATGGCCCGCACTGAGTTGCGCAGTTGCGACCATATGACGGATGCCCTCCGGCAATTTGAGTAGCCGAAGTGCATTCGTTATGGTCACTCGGTCGCGGCCCATTCGAGCGGCGATCTCCTCGTGGCTGAGTTGACGTTCTTTTGCGAGGTAGGAAAAAGCGTCCGCTTCTTCTATAGGATTAAGGTCCTCGCGTTGCACGTTTTCTATGAGTGCCAGTTCAAAGGCCTCGGATTCGGTCACATCGCGTATGACTACGGGTATGCTTTCCAGTCCCGCCAATTTAGACGCTCGATAGCGGCGCTCCCCGGCGATGATGGAGTAGGTGCTTTGACCGACGCGGCGTACGACGACGGGTTGAAGTAAGCCATCCGACTTTATTGATGCTGAAAGCGCAATGAGGCGCGCTTGGTCAAATTCGAGTCTGGGTTGATGGTCTGCAGCTTGAATTTGATCCAGGCGAAGCTGTGTAATGCCCTGAACACTGTTTTCGACGGGGTCGTTTGCCTCTGGGATGAGTGCGGACAGGCCTCGTCCGAGCACGTTTCGACGTGATTGTGTCATATGTTTTGATTTCCTTCCCTCACTGGGCTCAGGCCATGGCGGTCGACTATAAGCTGGGCCAGTTTACTATACGCCTTAGCGCCCCTCGATGCTTGATCGTAATGGTATATAGGCTTTCCAAACGACGGGCTTTCCGACAGACGAACATTTCTCGGTATGACGACATCGAAGACATCATCCATGAAATGACTACGGACCTCGTTGGCAACCTGGTGTGACAAATTGTTTCTCGTATCGAACATGGTCAGCAAAATCCCCTCCAGGCGCAATTGTGGGTTAAGCCTCCGCTTGATAAGCTGAACAGTTTGAGTCAATTGCGATAGTCCTTCAAGCGCATAATATTCTGTTTGAAGTGGAATGAGCGCCGATTGGGCAGCTGTCAATGCATTGATGGTCAATAGACCTAAGGACGGCGGACAGTCAATAATGACGTACTTTGGCGGATGCTGCATCCGACTCAAAGCCTCTTTTAACCGGTATTCCCGTGAAATTGCATCCACAAGTTCGACTTCCGCACCGAAGAGTGCTCGATTGGCCGGAAGTATTCTTAAGTGACGGATATCTTTGGAAAGTATGGCCGTCGAATCGATTTCTGACATTCCGATCAGCGTGTGGTAAACCCCTCGCTTGATGGTATTTGTATCGACACCAAGGCCACTGCTGGCATTGCCCTGTGGGTCTAGATCGACGAGAAGGGTGTCCTGGCCCTCGAGGGCAAGACCGGCTGCTAAGTTAACGGCGGTGGTTGTTTTACCAACACCGCCCTTCTGATTGGTAATGCAAATGGTATAGGTAGGCATGGGCGGGTGTCTACCACATGCCAGCAAATGCCGCTAGAGTCATGTTTCACATGAAACATATCGCAATTCCGATAGCGGATAACGACCCGTTATGAGATAGTCCCCCTTGTGAATTGAAAGTGAGTGGTTCAAAATGTTCGGACGACGCGATAATAAAGACGGAATTAATCTAACCAGTACAGAAGTCGGCGTTGTTGAGGCCGATACATCAGAGGAGAGAGTCGTGGAGAATGCACAAATGGATGACACGGGAGTCGCGCTACTGAGACGCGAAGATATGCAGCGTTCGACGGCAGCGAACTCAAGCCGCGGCGGGGCTTTGCTCGGTAAGGGCTGTCGATTTGAAGGCAAGTTGACCTTTGAGGGTACCGTTCAGATCGATGGTGAATTCTTCGGGGACATCGACTCCCCAGGTCATTTGGTGGTGAGCGCAGGTGCCCGCATAGATGGCACAGTCAACGTGGCTTCGGCCGATATCAGTGGTGAGGTAAATGGGAAAGTCACAACCAGTGGTGCTCTCGAATTGCGTCAGACCGCTCGCGTAGTCGGTGAATTGTCCGTCCAAGCCCTGGTTATCGAACGCGGCGCCCATTTCGAGGGCCAAGTTCAAATGACAGGCAACCAATAAAAAGCGTCATAGGCCGGCTGTAAACTGCCAGCACTCTACCCGCCTCAAGCCGTCGGCTGGCACGCCATAATCCAGCGCCCGAATCAGTGTCCAGTCCTCAAGAGTCATGGCCGGTCTATTCGCGGCAAGCATTCGATAGAGGCGCGTAACCAGTACAGTCGATTGGACGGCCAACGTCGGCCAAAGCTCCGGGTCGACCACAGCGCGACTGACTATCTGGATCTCCTTCACAGGCAACGGGCATGGCCACCGGCTTCGTATGACCTTGACGTTCGATAGACCTAATTCATGGCTCACGTGTCGAAGAAACGCCGTCCGCTTTGCGATGGGCTCCACTAAGATAACCGGCAAGTCTGGACGCAAGCACGCGACAAGAAGACCGGGGGTGCCGCTGCCTGTACCCACATCAACCAGTGGTTGGTCGGCCGATAAGCAGTGAGTTAAGGCTACCGCATCAACTAAATCCACCTCGTAGGGCGCCATCAGGGCTTTGGGCCCGGCGACATTATGGGTGCGGCTCCACCTGTCACGCGCCCTAAAATATCGATCAACCAAGCTCATTGCTTTCGCGTCAAAGCCCATGGGCAGACCCACTCTCTCCAACAGTCTTCCCTGGTCATCCATCGACATCAGTTGCTCCAGACCTTTGTCCCATGCCCATCCACGTCTTTACGCCACAAGGCCCATGTAAAACGTGAAACATCTGAGCGCCCATCAATGGTGTGAGCCAGCTTGAACGTGGGTCAAGAGCTCAGGATGAATCAGACCATTCGTTGCCACACATCGTCCGTCAGACACGTTGATGGCTTGACCATGAAAATCCGATACACGTCCTCCGGCCGCGCTCACCAAGGCGACACCCGCCGCGACGTCCCATGGATGCAATTTATCCTCCCAATAGCCGTCGAGCCAGCCTGCTGAAACATAAGCGAGATCAAGAGCAGCAGCTCCCGCTCGTCTCAAACCCTGACAGTGTCTGATGATGTGTCCTGCGCGATCCATGTTATTGTCGGGGTTAGTACGCCGGTCATACGGAAACCCTGTTGCTATCAAACTCCGGTCAAGCGTCTCCGTCTTGGATACATGGAGTGGTCTCCCATTTAGGCTGGCCCCATAGTCTATGTCACCGACGAATAGAAAGTCCCTAGTTGGTTCATAAACCACGCCTAAACTGGCTTCTCCTGCGATCACTAAACCAATCGATACGCAAAAATGAGGCACTCCATGGGCGAAGTTTGTGGTGCCATCAAGAGGATCGACAAACCAGATGCGGCTGGATTCATTTACAATTTCACCACCCTCCTCGCCTATGATGCAGTCGTCGGGAAAACTGGCGCGTAAGTGTCCAAGAATGAGCTCCTCTGCGCCCCGATCAACATGGCTGACAAGATCCACTTCACCCTTATATTCGATCTCGATCTCCCGGTTCCAGTATTCCATAATAAAATGGCCCGCTGCACGCGCTGCCGCAACGGCGACCTCCATTTCTGCTTGCCTCACCATACCCATATTAAGCCCTATTCGGTTTGTAGCATTTGGACCGCTAAGTCATGTATTGCTGGTCGGAAATCTTTGATGAGTTGGTTCTCACGAGTCGGGCAAACCCGGTTCGTGAGAAGGACAGCAACAATCTCCTGTGTCGGATCAATCCAAATACTTGTCCCCGTAAATCCCAGGTGCCCAAAACTTGTCGTGCTGAAGTACCGACCCGAGGTACTTCGGCCCGCCGTTCGACGGTCCCATCCGAAGATACGACTGGTCTCTCGAACATAAGCTGACGGTCCGAATGCGAGTCCAGCAAGTTCGGGATCTATTCCCAGTTCGTGTGAGCCATTGGTCGCCAATCGAAGCCATTGACGCGCGGCCATGTGTACTGCATCTAATGTGCCGAAGAGGCCGGCATGACCACATACACCCCCCATAATCCAAGAATTGTCATCGTGGACTTCTCCTTGGATAAGCTGCTTACGCCACGGGCACCGTTCGGTGGCGACATATTGATCGGCTTTTGACGGCTGAGGCCAGGGACGAAAATGAAGCCCTCGGGGTCCATGGCTCGGTAGATCAGGCCAGGCCTGACACAGCGAAACCCCAGATGCTGCTTCGCAAATCCATTCGAGTATCATAAACCCTAAATCAGTATACATTTCGAATAGTTGGGGCATAAATATGGCGTGTTCAGCCGCCAGTTTTTGGCGCACTGTCGTCTTCACTGAAGCACGGTCTAGGAGTCGGCGATCACTGGCTGTAAAGCCCTGATAATATTGACGATGTGCGCAAATCGCCCCCTGGTGGATCAGCAGTCGCCAGAGAGGCGTGCTTCGTAATTGTTGATTCTTTAACGGCAGATAAGACCCCAGTGTATCTTCAAGTTGTAATTGGCCTTCGTTGACCAATCTCAGGCACCAGAGCGTTGTCGTCAGGGGCTTAGTCAGTGAGGCCAGGTCAAAGATAGATTGCGAACTGGTGTTCATGGAGTTTGGTTCCTCGGCATGGCGGCCGCAGAACCACTCTGAATGCGGCTCGTCACCTCGGGAAATAGAGAATGCAATGGACGGTGCAACCCCTGCAGCACACGCCTCTTTTATGGCGGCATCGATGGTCGATTTGGTTGTCATTGGGTGACCCAGGGATGTTGGTTTGTCAAACGACCCCCCTGAATGTCTACAGTCGCGCCCAGGGGCAATGCACGCAAGCTGGCTCGGTGGCCTGCCGGAGCGTTGAGCAGGACTGGACAGGGGGCATCAGACCGAAGCTGTTCATACATCTGGATTTCAGTATTGCGATCGCTCAAACCCAAATCCCCAAGCCAAATCGCCGACGCGTTTTCGAAAAGCCCCGCTCGTTTGAGTTGATTAAAGGCCCGATCGAGGCGATAGGCAGGCTCCCCAACATCTTCTAATAGCCAGATTGATTTATGCTCTGCTCGCGGTGCCGTAGGCGTACCAAGCATGCTGGCGAGGACTGTTAAGTTTCCGCCCAATAGTCGTCCGCTGACCTTGGGTTCATCAAACGGTTCTGGCAGGATCAATTCAGTTTGTTGTCCACGAAAAACTCTTAGGATTTCTGAGATGTCCGTCTCAATATAATCCGTGGCTAAACTCGTAATGACGGGACCATGAAAGGTGATCCAACCTAATTGTTGACTGAGTGGATTTAGAATCGCGGTGATATCTGAAAAGCCAATAAGACATTTTGGGGTCGGTAGAGTCTTTGCGAATTTCAGGATGTCATCGGCAATTCGGTTACATCCACTGCCCCCGCGACCACACCAGACAACGTCTACATCAGGTTCGACCAGAGCGGCCTTAAATTCCGTGAGTCTGGTCGCATCTGTTCCGCCTAAATAACCCCGCCAATGCTCCTCCGCTCTCTTAGGATCCCAACGGATTTCAAAACCGTATTTCTCAAGCTCGCAGAGGCCAGCAGTAAAATTGGCTTCATGTCCGATCAATGGGCCCGCGGGCAACACAACACGTACAACGGGTTTCTCACCGACGACGGTCGGCAATCTCGTCCGAGCCATTGCTATCCTCGTCGCTCTTTGAGCAGGCGCCGTCGCTGCAAACGAAATGTTCGTCTGGTCTCAGCATCTCGATACCGCCTTTTCTCTTCGTCAGTTTCGGGCCGTACTGGTGGGATATCCATTGGCCGCCCCTCGTCATCGATAGCGACAAAGGTGAGGTAGGCGGTCGCCGCATGCTCGCGGCTATCACAGGTGGGAGGTTCTCGTTCTATTCTTACACCCACTTCCATCGACGTTCGATGGGTGTAGTTCACCGAGGCTCTTATGACGACAGTATCACCTAAGCCAATTGGGATGAGAAAATGCATATCATCGATGCTCGCCGTGACAACTTTACTTTTGCTGTGTCGTCTGGCGGATATGGCACCGGCGATGTCGATCCATTGAAGCACACGGCCACCGAACACAGTGCCGTGATGATTGGTATCGGGGGGCAGCACCATCTCAGTCATGATCACATGGGATTCTGTACACGGCCGTCCCTTAATCACTGTCTTATCCTCCGCTTCCTTTTAAGACCGCCACCGCGATGGCGGCGATCACGAGGACCGCGCCAATGATAAGGCCAATCGGCTTACGCTCCGTGTCCGATACGGTCGGTAATTCCTCGAAACGTCGACGATCAACTTCAGCTGCAGCTCTCAAAGGCACATGTGCTGGCCGATTAGCCTTCGGATCTGTCTGATCGTCTCCATCCGTCTGAAAATTATCGACCACATCAATGGGGGCCGTTTTGGGGGCACCGTCTTCGGAGGCCGGTTGCCTAGCACTTGGCTTTAGCCACCAGCGCTGACCGAATGCCGCCTCACCAGAATCCACAAACTGGAGTGGTGAGACTGCGCTCGATGCCGGTGGTGGTGGTAGCGACGACAGCGGGTTGTCGTTTCGCTCCTTATCATCAGCTGACTGGTCTTCCCCAATTTCTATACCCGTTTCGGACTCGGCTCTCGCATCATGAACGTCACCGCTCACTCCGAGATTCTCCCGTTCATTCGCCATCCCATCCGACTCGTCGACTGATTCATTATCGACCAGGCCGCGGGGGGCGTCCACGTTGGGAGTGGCCGCTTGGGCTTTTGCTTCAGCTTCCTCGGTTTTAGGAGCAACGTTTTTTTGGGCTGCAACCGATGAGACACGTGAGCCAAGTTCCGAATTTAGGGCAGCCGCGTTGTCTGACAGCGGGGCCCCTTCAGCCCCACCTACAATCGCCTCCGCTTCGTCCACCTTTTGGGCAACCTCTTCCTTATTGCCATCGTCGTCACCACAGGGAAGCTCAGCTATCGCATTGGGTTCGGCCACGACTTCGTGAGCTTCATTGGCATCTGGTTCCATCGACCGTAGGGCGGCTGCATCCTGTGCTACCGCCGCCTCCGTCGTTCCGCTCATTGTGGCCGTATATTGTTCAGATGCGTTGGCCGATTCGACGTCCGGACCCGCAGCTATCTCTCCGACGGCTTCGTCATCACTCCCATTTATGAGTTCATCACCGCTGTTACCTGGGTCGTCATTACGACCAGCCTGAAGGGCCTCGCCTTCTGGGTCGTCATTACGACCAGCCTGAAGGGCCTCGCCTTCTGGGTCGTCCGTTGCGGCCGTCACTGGGAGATCGGACTGATTATTTTCCTCATGCGCCTCTTCAGTCTGCTCGGGCTCAATCGGATTTGGAGTCGACGTGAAATCGTGTCCGCACTGAATACAGAAAGCTGTGCCTTCTTCATTTATAAACGCGCATGTAGGACACGGAATCATAGAATCGACTACTCCGAAATGAGGTTTGCTCTAGCACAGTCCTCAAAGTTTCACACGGAGGCGTTCTTCGGTCAATGGCTCCAAATCTCTCGCCAAGCTTTCAACTGTTGAATATCCCGATTATGATTGGCTATCTACTGGTCTGTGTTTAGTATATCGGCCTTGAGTTAGACAATTAGTATGCCTGTTTGCGGAGAATGGTTATGGCAGTCACAATCTATGACACCTTGAGTGGCTCGAAGCGGGAATTTGTCCCCATTGAAGAAAACACGGTCAAAATCTACGTCTGCGGCATTACGCCATATGCACTCTCACATCTTGGTCATGCGCGCTGTTACGTCGCATGGGATATTGTCTATCGATATTTTCAATACAGCGGCTTTGACGTGACCTACGTCCGAAATTTCACCGATGTGGACGACAAGATAATTAATCAAGCAGCTAAGCAGTCTGTCGATCCTTTGGAACTGGCAGAAGAGAACATTCAGGCTTTCTACCACGATATGGATTCTCTTGGTATTGCCCGTCCAGACCATGAACCCCGAGTCAGTACCTCCATCGATTCAATCATCGATTTGGTTCAGACCCTGGAAAATAAAGGTTTGGCTTATAACGTCGATGGAGATGTTTTTTTTGAGGTGTCGAAATTTGAAAACTATGGCTGTTTAAGTAAACGACCTTTGGATGACATGCTGGCCGGTGCGCGGGTTGACGTCGATACTCGAAAGCGAAACCCAATGGACTTCGCTCTCTGGAAGTCGGCTAAGGATGGCGAAATTAATTGGCCCAGTCCCTGGGGGCCGGGGCGGCCTGGCTGGCACATCGAATGCTCCGCTATGAGTATGTCCAAACTTGGCCCAACCTTTGACATTCATTGTGGGGGACGTGACCTTATTTTTCCTCATCATGAAAATGAGATCGCTCAGTCAGAAGCGGCCTCGGGTTGTCGGTATGTCAACTATTGGATGCATAATGGATTCATAAATATTGATCAGCAGAAGATGTCTAAATCTCTGGGCAACGTCTTCAACGTCAGAGATATTCTTCAGCGTTATGAGCCCCTTGTGCTTCGATATTTCCTCATGTGTGCCACTCATTATCGTAACCCGATGAACTTCTGCGACACCATCCTAGATGAAGCATCGGCGCGAATGGCTTACTTCTATGAATCTCTTCGCAAAGCCAATGATTTTGTCGAGGAGAATGTGGACTTAGGTGGTGGGCCGATAAAAGACCGACAGTTTATAGATGGGATCGCTGGCCGGTTTCGTGACGCGATGGACGACGATTTCAGCGTTGTGAAGGCAATGGAGTTAATATCTGAAGTGTTTAAGTACTTGAACGATTACGTGTCGGTTCGAAAACAAGCGGCTTTACCGGCGGCTCTTGCATCGGCCCAACGTCTCTTAGACGAACTGCGTAGCATGGACAGCGTTTTGAACTTATTTGGCGAAGAGCCAAGAACCTACCTTTCGCGTCATCGAACAAAAGCGGCAATGCGCCTGGGTCTGACCATAGACTCCATTGAGAAACAGATCTCAAAACGCATTGCGGCACGTACCGCAAGAGATTGGGCAATGGCAGACCAGATTCGTGGTGAACTGGAGGGAATAGGGGTGATCCTGATGGATCATCCTGGTGGAACAGACTGGTCTATCGATGAGTCCACTGATGCCGAGACCATCGAGGCTGAATGAAACCATTCGAGATCGTGTCCGCCCATTCGCCGAGTGGAGATCAGCCGCAGGCCATTTCGCAGCTTGTGTCAGGACTAAATCGAGGGACTCGTTCTCAAGTTTTGCTAGGTGTTACCGGGTCTGGAAAGACCTTTACTATGGCCAACGTGATTGCAGAGACTCAACGACCCAGCCTTGTACTCGCTCATAATAAGACCTTGGCTGCGCAGCTCTATGGCGAACTACGCCATTTGTTTCCTACAAACTCAGTTCAATACTTTGTCAGCTATTACGACTATTACCAGCCCGAAGCCTATGTACCGACCACCGATACGTTTATCGAGAAGGACGCAAAGATAAATGATGAAATTGACCGATTACGCCATGCGGCGACGCGGGCTCTGCTCGAACGGCGAGACGTTATTATCGTGGCGAGCGTCAGTTGCATTTATGGGCTTGGGAGCGCGGAAGCTTACTATGACCAATTACTTGTTCTAGAACATGGTCAACAGGTCGACCGTGACGATGTCCTGGCAAAATTAGTCGAAATTCAATACGCCAGAAATGATTACGATTTTCATCGCGGTGTTTTCCGAGTTCGCGGGGATGTTCTAGAAGTTTTTCCGGTACATGAAGACACCGAAGCGATTCGGATTGAGTTTTTCGGCGATGAAGTCGATGGCATTTACACAATCGACCCGCTCCGGGGTCGCATAATTGACCAACTTGATAAGGTCGCCGTGTATCCTGGAAGCCACTATGTGGTCGGCCAGAATAGGCTTGCTGAAGCGACCCATTTAATCAGAGATGAACTGAGAGTTCGGCTCCAGGAATTAAAGGCGGATGAACGTCTGCTGGAAGCCCAGCGCCTAGAGCAAAGAACCCTTTTCGATCTTGAGCAAATCGAACAGATCGGACATTGCTCTGGTATTGAGAACTATTCTAGATATCTAACCGGTCGGTCGGAGGGAGAACCTCCACCCTGTCTATTGGATTATTTTCCGTCCGATTGGCTCTTGTTCGTAGATGAAAGTCACGTTTCAATTCCCCAGGTCGGTGGCATGTATCGTGGTGACAGATCTAGGAAGAGCAATTTGGTTGAACACGGTTTTAGATTACCGTCAGCCCTTGATAATCGGCCATTAAAATTCGAGGAGTTTGTCGAAACTCAGAACCAGGTTATTTTTGTTTCTGCGACACCTGCGCGATACGAACTCGAACAAAGTCAAGGTGTCGTCGTGGAACAGCTCATAAGACCCACAGGACTCATCGATCCAAAGGTTGATGTGCGTCCGGCCTCGGATCAGGTCGATGATTTGCTTGGCGAAATTAGGGATGCGGTGGCTGGTTCCTTCCGAGTGTTGGTCACAACTTTAACCAAGAGAATGGCCGAGGATCTGACCGATTACTATCAAGGGTTGGGTCTCGCCGTTCGTTACTTACACTCGGATATAGATACCCTTGAGCGCAGTGCAATCTTACGTGATCTTCGACTTGGTAAGTTTGACATCCTCGTGGGCATTAACTTGTTGAGAGAGGGGCTCGATTTACCGGAGGTTGGCCTCGTCGCCATCCTCGATGCTGACAAAGAAGGATTTTTAAGGAACCGAACATCTCTCATCCAAACCATTGGACGCGCCGCTCGGAATGCCGAGGGCAGGGTCATTCTCTACGCGGATCGGATGACCGATTCAATGAAAGCGGCTCTCCAGGAGACAGAGCGGCGGCGTGCGATTCAATTGGCGCATAATGAAGAGCATGGAATCATTCCACGCACGGTTCGGAAGCAAATTGACGATATCGAAGACGTTGTACGTGGCATGATGCCAGAGTCGTCTCAATCGGGAGAATCAACGCACTTGCAAATGGATGGTCTCGACGAACCGGCTGAAGTACAGCGCCTGATTGATGAAACCAAGTCGAAGATGTTAGCACATGCAGACGCACATGAGTTCGAACAGGCGGCGCGATTGCGTGATGAAATGAAAGCGCTTCAGAAATTACTCCTGGTCGTCGGCTAAATATGGTCTTTGATCGAACTAACCTGGACCGTTTTCCTAGGGACCCTGGCGTCTACATAATGAAGGACCAGGCTGGGGAGGTCATTTACGTCGGCAAAGCAAATAACCTCCGAAACCGTGTCAAACAGTACTTTGGTCAAACCAGCGACACGCGATTTTTTGTCAGTCTGTTGGACGACTATTTAAACGACATAGATCTGATTATTACTGCCAATGCGAAAGAAGCGTTAATCTTAGAAAATGAACTCATTAAAAGGCACCAGCCTAGATTTAATGTCAATCTGAAGGACGACAAAAACTTTCTGCATCTACGGATAGATTCGTCTTCAAAATGGCCAAAGATAGATGTGGTTCGCAGCCCAAGGAGAGATGGGGCTCTTTATTTTGGTCCGTATCATTCAGCGAGTAAAATCCGACAGACATTAAAATTAATCGAACAATATTTTGGGCTCCGTAATTGTGACGACTTGACCTTTAGAAACAGAGCCCGACCATGCCTGCAGTATCAGATTAAACGATGCCCAGGGCCCTGTGTGCTTCCGGTCGACCATCGGACTTACGACAATCATGTACAGGATGTGATTCGATTTCTTCAGGGGCGTGAAGACGAATTGGTTCGCAGTTTGAAAGGGAAAATGGAACACGCATCTCAGGCGTTGGATTATGAGAATGCGGCCCGTTACCGAGACCAACTCCGGGCGATCCTGGGTAGCCTAGAAGATCAAAATATGGTTCAGATCCGGCAATTGGATCAGGACGTTTTTGGTCTCTACAGGGAGGGGGCTTCACTCCAAGTGTCCATTCTTTTTGTTCGCCGCGGGAAAATGGTCGGCTCGCGGACCTTTGATTTTATGGAACATGGTATCCCCGACTCCGAATTGCTGAGTACCTTTGTCAATCTCTACTATAACAGTGGTGCAGCCATGCCAGATGAAATCCTAATCCCTGTAACCGTCTCCAATTTTGAGGTGGTGGAGGCGTATGTTTCCGAACTAAAGGGCAGGCGCGTACGTCTCAAAGTTCCCCAACGCGGCGCCAATAAAAGACTCTTGGAGACAGCAAATAAAAATGCTGAACATGCGTATTTCCAAGCTCGGCGTGATCTATCGGCGCGTGATGGTGGTTTGGTTAGGCTTAAAGAAAAACTACATCTAAAAAATGTGCCGCACCATATTGAATGCTTTGATATTTCCCTTTTCCAGGGAACGGAACCCGTTGCTTCATGCGTTGCTTTCGAGGGCGGATCACCAAAGCGAAGTCGCTACCGGCATTATAAAATTAAAACCGTTGAAGGGACTGATGATTACGGCATGATGCGCGAGGTTTTGACTCGTCGACTCAAAAGCGGGTTGATTAAGGCGGATTTACCTCAATTGATCGTTGTTGATGGTGGTAAAGGCCAACTCAATGTCGCCAGAGCAGTACTCCAGGACCTGAAAATTGATGGCCTCGATGTTGTTTCACTCGCTAAAGCTCGGATCATAGACGGTATCAATGATGCTGACGGAGGTGTTCTGAAAACGTCAGAACGTGTGTTCATACCAGGCGTACGGGAACCCATTAGCCTTCGTTCAAACACACACGAGTATTTTCTGATGACTCAAATCCGCGATGAAGCCCACCGATTTGCTATCAATTTTCATCGAAAGCGTCGTATTGACCGTAACTTTAGAAGTGTACTGGATGATATTCCTGGCATAGGCCCAGGTCGTCGTAAAACATTGCTGAGACATTTCGGGAGCCTAAAAGCCATCAAGTCGGCTTCCTCGGACAGCATTTCCGAGCTCAAAGGGTTTAGTTCAACGTTGGCCCAAACCATTGTCCATCACCTAAAGACACAGGACGGCCAATAGACGCAGACTGTTAATTTCTTTCGATTATCTTTCGAACATGAGTAGTATTGAGAACGCTGAATATGGGCAAAATATATGGTCAAAGACAGACATACTCATGCATCTAAACCGCCACAGAATTCACGTGTCTCTGAACACCTCAGTGTCGATACCCGCTTAGCCGCTCGTGCGATCCTAGACGACGAACGAATCGGCCAGGTCTCTAGTGTACCTACAACAGACCAGGCGGCACGTTCACAATTTCTAGATTGGCTTGAGCGCACGAAAATTAAGCTCACGGTTGGTATTGTTTTAGTGACGTTCTGTGTGGCTGTCGCACCAATTTGGTTCGAAGTGACACACCGGAATCGAGCCGTTGGCTTGAAGGAGGTGGTGAAAGCTCAGGCAAAGACCTTTGTCTCTCAAATCGGTGATGAAAAAATGACGCGCTGGTTTAACAATGGAAATGTGGATGCATTTAGACGGGAGTTCAAAGAGTTTAGACCCGGCTTGCTCGAGGCGATTACAGCGAAGGGGCTTATAGTTAATCTCGATGATCTCGGCATTAGGCTGGACTACGATCAAAAGACCATTTTACTGGGCGTCAAACTGAAATCAGATGATGGCGCTTCGATGACTTGGGCAAGTCCTGGTGGAGATGATCCTGTAAGGCCGTTGCCCAGCCCGTCTGTGGGTGCCGTCTTCAATGAGCACCAAGATATGTTAATGCTCGTCGGTTCGGTTATCGTTCTCTGCCTTGCTTTTATCTGGTTCGCGCCCATGCTCTACCGCCGTCGTCTCGACGAAAGCTGAGTCCGAGTTAACTTGCGGAGCAGATTTAGACAGCGGCCGACTCGCCTTCCATCTCTGGGCTTGCCATCGAGTCATTTTTTCAACCAAGAACAAGACTCGCTGATTGCTGCATGCACTCAGAACTGTATGCGCGACCCGTCGATTTAGTTTTCTGAGGAAGAATGGCATAGCCTAGGGTCCACCATCTTTGAACAGCTTGCCTTCAGATGTGAGCGTCTGAAAGCGTGTTTTTGGTACATGGCAATTGTCGCAGAAAACCTTCTTTTTATGGACTAATTGCCACATCTTTTTGCTGATCTGACCCATTTTTGTGAAGCCGTCCTTTCCAGCGTGGCAGTCCTTACATTCGACGCCGTGCTCGACGGTCAATGCCATCATTTGCTGAGAAATCAGTAATCGGTCAGTGTACCCCTTAAAGTCGGTCGTGTGGCAGAAACGGCATGGCTTCCTGAGAGCGCGTGTAAATTGTCTCATGGCTTTACGCCGTTCTTTTTTGTCAGTTGATGTGAACCATTTTTCGGCTCGCCCGTGCCAATCGGCGTCCACTGGGGCGGCTTTTGATGCGCCAGTTGCATGACCGTATGGTTGTGGGGATGCCGACTGCGGGGCCGATTGTTTGGCTGCATCGGTGGCTTGCTTTGGTTCTGAATCGGACTTAATGGTTTGATCGCGTTTTTTTGTGGATTCTTTGTGGGATGCACTTTTTTGGACTGGTTGTGCATATGTTCCAGCGCAAAACAGTGCACCCCAAAGGAATAACAATCCGATCTGAAGTGACTTCATAGTAAATTTACCCTGCATCAGAAATTTATTTATCACAATCCATGACAATACGACGATAATAACCTGGGCATTCAACGGAGACGGTAGAAACTGTGCGTATTCTCATTGTTATGGATCCTATAGACGGCGCTGACCTGGCGAAAGACACAACGGTCGGGTTTATTCTTGCTGCTCAATCACGTGATCATTCTGTCTACTACTGTGATCAATCTCAACTCTATGTACATAACGGACAGGGCGCAGCCGTTTATGCCCAAATTCGTATAGACCCAGCTTCGTCTATACCCCTTGAAATAGGCCCCTTAGAACAGTCTCATCTGTCATCGTTTGATACTGTTTGGATGCGTAAAGATCCACCGGTTGACCGTGCATATCTTCATGCCACACACATTCTAGACTTGGTTGATGACGCCACGCTTGTTGTCAATTCACCCGATGGAGTTCGATTCGCAAACGAGAAGCTCTACGCCCAACTCTTCCCCGAGCTTTGCCCGGAGACCTATGTCAGTCGAGATAGCAAAGAGCTTTTACACCAAATTCGAAAACGATCAGGAGACACGGTTTTAAAGCCCATTGATGGTCATGGTGGAGCAGGTATATTTGTCGTTTCATCGGATGATCGAAATGCAGCGAGTGTCGTTGAGACCCTGACCGAGAATGGCCGTCGGTGGATCATCGCTCAGGAATATATCCCTGCTGCTCGAACAGGGGACAAGCGGATTATTCTCTTGGATGGCGAAATCCGTGGCGCAATCATTCGGGTGCCGCAAGACGATGAGAATCGGGGCAATATTCATGTTGGCGGTCAAGTGGAGCACATCGAATTATCCAAACGAGACCGCGCCATCTGTGATGCGGTCGGCCCGCGCTTGAAAAAAGATGGCCTCTGGTTTGTTGGACTCGACATCATTGGCGATTATTTGACCGAAATCAACGTAACAAGCCCAACGGGAATCCGAGAAATAAGTGAATTGACAGGCGTTGATATTGGCCTGGAATATGTGGACTGGGTGCAACAGCGACTTCGGTCATGATCGGTTTATTTACCCTTTAGATAGCGTTTAACAGCCCCCCTGTGTTCTTTGTATGTTTCACTAAAATAGTGCCGTTTTGAGCCGTCTTGGCGTGCCACGAAAAAGAGTATTTTCGCCGCACTTTCTCCGCCGAACGGATCCAGGGAGGCTTTCAGTGCCGAGGCACCGGGATTCCCAATGGGTGTCGGTGGTAAGCCCTTTATGACGTATGTGCTGTATGGATTTGTCTTGTCTTTGCATGTACGAGGACTTGGCTTCGATTTGTATAGAGTGGCGTGGTAGACGCATGTGGGGTCGCTCTGGAGTTTCATGCCCCGCTCCAGTCGATTTAAGAAAACCCGAACAATTTTCTGCTGCTCATCTAAATGGCCCGATTCTTTCTGAGCCATGGACGCAATGTTGATAAGGTCCTCATCGGATAATTTTGACGTTTTCCGAAGGCGACTGCCTTTAAGTTGACTCCAAACGACTTTGTGTCTGTTTAAGAGACGGTCAATAACATCATCTGTGTCGAGCTTTGCGATGAAGCTGTATGTGTCCGGAAACAGCCGGCCTTCGAGCCGTTCCATTTCAACACGTTTCAAAAACCGATCTCGATCAACTAATTTCACTTTGGCGAGCCGGTCGGCCATTTGCCAACGGTTCCAGCCTTCAGGAAGTGTAACCCGAATACTCTTTTCGGGTTGCCCTTGGGTTAATTCATGTAGAAGCTGTCTCGGGGTACTGCGGCCATCAATCAAGTATTGACCCGCCTTTATGTTCCGATCTTGGCCCGAAAATCGGGCGTAAAGTTCGAAGACAAGTACATCAGACAAAACGGTTCGCTGAGCCAATTTTGCGACCAGCTGTTTGAAGGTCATACCTTGAGCAACGCTAATGCGAATCGATGCCTTCCTTTGTGCGATGGGTTCATCGAGAGTCCCAATGCGTTGGTAGATATAAAGACTGGTCCCAAGGGTGACGATAATGAGTGCCCCAAGAACAGTCTTAATGGACATTAATCTTGGTGCTTTTTCTTGTTCTTCTGAGCGTCCAACCATCCTTGGAGGATAATTGCTGCGGCGACTTTATCAACGAGACTTTTACGCGCTAGTCGCCGAGTCCCCCCTGCAATGAGCGACCGTTCAGCGGCAACGGAGCTCATGCGCTCGTCCCATTTTACAATCGGTACAGTGGTCTTTACTCTCAGCTCATCGATCAGATGCTGAACTTTTTTTGCCAGCCGCCCCTCGCGTCCACTCGTTTCCAATGGCCAGCCGACGACAATTTGTGACACTTTTTCCTGCTTGATCCAGTTCATGAGTGTTTCCATATCCTGGTCAGGCGTTGTTCGATGTAGTGTCTCGAATGGCGTCGCGATGGTGTGAGTTGGATCACTGACTGCAAGTCCAATCCGTTTGGTCCCGACATCGATGCCAAGAATTCGTTGAATCATCAACGCTGCTCCGCAGTCTTGGCTTTTGAACGTCGGGTCGGTCTTGGTTGCGCTTCCATCGCCTCCGGTTCACCGGCCGTTTCCCTGGCAGTCTGAGCCGCTTTTTCATTTTCTTCGATCAAAGCTCGCAGTTTTTCCAGACGCAATTCGGTTTCTTTAATCCATTGATTTTCTGCACCAAGTCTTAAGCCCATGGCGATATTCCGCTCATAAATCTTAACGGAATGCGTCAACACAGGCTGCAGTTTGTCTTTGAGTTCAAGTAGGTAATACTTGCGCATGGTCTCATCAAAGTCTTTCGGCACGTCTGCTTTGACAACGTCGTTATAAAAACTTTCGTAGAGTTCGCCAAGCTTCAGTCCTGCGGCGGTCGCCCAGTAGGAACTTCTTACGTTGAGGGTATCGATATAAGAACTCTGGGACTGGCGAAAGAATCGGATCTTCGATTGTAAGTCACCCTCCATCGATTTGAGTGGAAGTTTAAGCCGTACTTTCGAACTTAACTCGCCATAGATTTCTCCTTTTCGATAATGACATTCGGCCGCTAAGTCGTTTCCGACAATCTGCTCACCAGTCTCTTTCTTTATCCATTTGAGGGCTGCACGAATATCGCCTTCACCGCGGGCAAACTGATGCATTTTTGCGAGCGAGATCCCGCGTCTTAAATGTGCCTCAGCCCGGTCAAAATGACCAATATTCACCCGCGTGAGTAGTTCATCATATAGTTTGACAGCGATTGGATAATTACCTGATTCGACAAGGTTAAACCCCCAGCGATATTGTCCATCAAGCCTGTCAGACGGTTTTTTTGCTCGTTCAATGTAAAGCCGAAAATCGTTTGCGGCTGCATTGTGTCGGAGGGCTTCTTCTAGACACAAACCGCGATTAAAGAGTGCGACCAATGCAAATCGTGATTTAGGGAAGCGGTCTAAGAGTTGGGTATAATCATCAATACATTTCTCAAATTGATTCTGTTCATAGAATTCTTTTGCACTCTCGAACAGTGAGAAGGCATCGAATGTCTCAATGACATTTTTACCGTCTTTCTTCGTCACCTCGACGACAACAGGTTCCATTTCCAGCACGGTTTTCTCAGACTGAATTTGGCGTGAACCGCAGCCGACGATCAGTAGGCCAAAAGCAACGCAGTGCATAAACGAACTGAGCGATGATGTGTACTTCATGGTCGATTTTGACAGCACTCTCATGGAGATGTTCCTGATACGTATAGCTGAATTTCATTGGCCAGCTCTAAAAGGTCAGCCTGAGAGGTCAATCCCGAGTTCAGCCTTGGTGCGATAAATTGTGGCTGTTGTATTCTTAGCGCGAGCGTCTCACAGATGTGCGCTTCCTGCTGAGCGCGCTGATTATGTTCTGATAGGGTCAAGGTCAAACGTGTTAAAAGCTGATGATAATCTGACTCTCTTTTTGGTTTTAACGCCGCGCCCTCCCATGCTGAAGCCAACAGATCTCCATTGATCGCATTGTTTGTATCGAACAGAATCTCTTGGTGGACACGATTGACAATCACGCCACCCACCGGCAGTTGACGGCGCTCCAACTCGCCAAAAAATGCGATGGCATCTTCGATTCTAGGTGCCGATGGTGCTGTGACAAGAAAGAAACTTGTTCCATCTGCTCGCAGTAAAGCTCGGACCTGTTCCCCAGCATCTTGGAGGGCACCGAGAATACTTCGAAACTGGCCAAGAAATTCGGCTAAATCATCAAGGAACGGGCCGCCCGTCAGTCGATTGAGTCCACGCAGGACGATCTGTCGACCTTGACTCGCCAATCGACTCGAGATGCTTTTCTTATTGGTCCCGTCAATTGCGTTTAGCGGGATCTTCATAAGACCATCGACCAGCCTATCGGGTGCGTCAAAAAAGTCTAATGCATGGGCGGCAGGAGGTGTATCGAGGACGACGAGATCAAAGTCGTGTTCATCCATTAAGACACGGACTTGCTCGACAGCCATGTATTCCAAAGTACCAGCCAGTGACGTACTGAAATACCCATAGTATCTATTTTTCAATATGCCTCGTGCGACCTTTCGATCTTGGGCAAATCTAAGGACCATATTATCGCCGGCAGCTTTTGTATCAAGCATCATGGCCCAGAGTTCACCGGAGGCCTTCTCATCCGTTGGAACGCGCTTGAGTTCATGGTTCAGTTCCGTGAGTCCCAGCGCTTGAGCGAGTCGTTTTGCCGGGTCGATGGTGAGGACAGCGACTCGTCTGCCAAGACCTGCTGCTCGAAGTGCAAGCGCCGCAGCCACCGTCGTTTTGCCAACACCACCGCAGCCAGCGGTCACAATTAGGCTGGCCGATTCAAGCTGCTTTATAAGTGGATCAATCACGGGTCGTTATTGCCTCGTCGATGGTCTGAGCCAATGCGTCTATTTCACGCCGACCAAAATCAATGCCATACTGCATTGGTAGACAAATTACCGGACAGTCTAGGCGCTCTAATTTCTTCAAAAACCGGTTCGAATCGTTGACGTGTTGCTGGCGTAATTTGCCGGCGTCCCACAAGGGTTTGATGACCTCGTCAGACGGCGCATCAACCCACTGGTCAAAGTCATCGCTCAGGTGTCGAGGGATAGCGGGTGCTGGGACTTGATTCAAGAACACCGTGGATACTGGGAGTTGGATGTCTTCAGTTAAAGCTGAGAATAACTCCATGGTTTCTTGAATCGGCAATTCTTCCGGCAATGAAACAAGGTGAATCCCGCACCGAGCAGGATCTGCCAATAGACTCCACATATCATGACTCTCACGATGCATGTTTCCGCTCGGGACCGCATTCATGATCACTTTGGGCAATGTAAAGAAGGTCAAACTGTGTCCTGTGGCGGGTGCATCGATAATGATTCGGTCCCACATGGGCTGACCATGTTTATCGACTTCACGTTCGTGATTGAATGCTTTACCCAGCATAAGCAAATCGTTGATTCCAGGAATAAATCGGACCAGAGCACCCACCAGTGGATTCTCAAAGACCAGTC
>MDTC01152579.1_pt1 | contig 38191 bp, 33 predicted proteins | sample 811181 | NCBI WGS metagenome assembly MDTC01 (sample SAMN05326644, study PRJNA326480) | marine metagenome | isolation source: seawater | place: Pacific Ocean: North | collected 2011
AATCTGTATCGGGTTCCAGCCGCGAATAAGGCTCAACACGATACCAAGGCACAGCGCAGCGATGAACACTGCCTATGAGTTCCGGCTCTCGGTCGGTCGGATCGCCCGTCGGCTCAAGACCAAGTGTGAAATGCATCAAGTCAACATTGGCTTTGCGCCAGGGTTTTGCGACTCGTACCGCTTCAACTGGCCCTTTTAGAACCGCGCTGCACAGAAGAATGCGCTGTTCAGCATCCGGCTGGGCGATCAATGGCAGGTCAAGGATCTCAGACATGGCTAAGGCCAAGGGACGATGATGCGCCCCGTCCCCCGCGACCGCATCAAAATGCCATCGATACGTGTCTCGAAATTTACAGAAACGCCGGATGGTTTCGCCAATATGCTTTGGTGTGAGCAAGAGATATCGGTCCCCCCTCAGGCGGACCCCGCCATCTCCGAGCGTACCCAAAACCACAGTTCCACCAAAAAGATAGCGAAGAGCGCGATCATCATCGCTCGGTTCGTCGACAAATTCTTTGTAGCGTGGCAAAGCCCGACGGAGTTGAATTGCGCTCGGATCCTCGAGTCCATCCAACGCCTCCCCCGCCTCATCAAATTGGCCCAGAGCAAGATACATACGGCCGATGTTTACTTTGATACTCGGTTCTTCACCATCATCAGCGTCTTGGTAATCAGCAAGGGCTTCGCGGTATCGTTTCAATCGCCCAAAAACATAGGCACGCCACTGTAGAATTTGCTTATCGGTACTGCGTTCGACGGCAGCATCAAGGAGCGTCACCGCGTCTCGGAGCTGGCCGCCCAATGCTCGCAACCGGCCCAGGGCAAGAAATGGATCTGCGAAACTCGGCTTCAGATCGCACGCACGTCGATACTCCTCGATGGCATCACCCTCGCGGTCCTGCAGCTCGAATTGCCAGCCTCGTTCAAAATGTTTTCTAGCTAAGCGCTCTAACATAGATATGGATTTGCATTGCCAAGACGATACTGTCTCTTATTAGCAAAATTACTTCGGCGCAAGTTCGAAGGCGAATCTATCGGAATGCTTTTCAGTAAGCAGTCACTAGGATAAGCTGCCAACATGATCGAATCTGAAGAATTATTGAGGCGTCTTCGAACTCGAGTCCGGCTGCCGCCTGCCACGATGGCCGCCGTTGAATCCGCGCTCGTCAATGGGCGTCGCGCGCCCGAGGAAGTCCTCCAGAAGGCAGGACTGACTCTCGAGCAGATCAATGGCCTGCTCAGCGCAGATCGCATGGCTGAAGAAAAGGCTCTTCAGGACGTCAGCACAAGTATTACAACCATACGAGACGAGCCGAGCGTAGATGACCTTGTGGCCCGACTCGTCGACATCACCCCTCGATTCGAACTGCAAGGCGAAATTGCTCGTGGTGCGATGGGGCGGATTTTGGCTGCCTGGGATCTGCACCTAGGACGGCCGGTGGCTATCAAAGTTCTCAAGAAAGCAAGTGCTCGTGACCTGGAGCAAATCCGTTTTTTAGAGGAAGCCCAAGTGACGGGTCAGTTGCAACATCCCAATATCATGCCGGTCTACGAACTCGGCCGACTGCGTGACCAGGTCGCTTTCGTTATGCGGCGCATCGAAGGTCGCAGCCTTAAGACGGTTGTCTCTGGGCTTCGGCGCGGAAAACCTGAGATTCGCCGCCAGTTCAGCCAGCTGAGGCTACTCAATGTATTTCATCAACTTTGCTTGGCTGTTGCCTATGCACACAGTCGCGGCGTCGTCCACCGAGATCTAAAACCATCTAACGTTATGGTCGGTGACTTTGGTGAAGTTGTTCTCTTGGATTGGGGCTTGTGCAAGGTCATTGGCAATGAGACCCGGTCGACCCGATCGACGAGTGAGAGATGGAAAACTGTGCACGGGCAGATTATCGGAACGCCCGCGTACATGGCTCCAGAACAAGCAGGTGGTCTCGTCAGTGAAATTAATGCTCAGACGGACGTCTATGGCCTCGGCGCTATTCTATATCACCTGCTCACGCTTCGACCCCCCTTCGTGGGTAAAAACAATCGGGAAATTGTAGCTCGGGTTCTTCAAGAGGATGTTGTCCCGCCAATGGACCGAGCGCCCAACCGCTCCATCGCGACCCAATTAAACAATATCTGCATGCGCTGCCTCTCGCGAAACGCCAATGACCGCTATGCGAATGCAACGGCCTTAGCCGAAGCCATTCGAAATTATCTCGACTCACCTGAAACCATGACGGGGCATCCCGGCACCCAAGCCAGTGATTCAAATGTGGATATCCTCGCTCAGACCGGCATGGCTGCCATCGCACGGCATCAGACTCTTTTAGAAGATGCAGCATTAGTCGCAGATGAACTTCAAACAGCGCGCGCCACGCTAGAGCCCACGGATCCAGCAGATTTCAAAATTGCCGCTTGGAATGCAGAACGCCGCCTTGGTGAAATTCACACCGAGATCGCAGATGTCTTTGCACAAGCCGTCAATGCGCTGATGACGACGGTCATCAAAGATCCCGATTTCACCGATGCCAGGGGGACCCTTTGCGATCTGTATCTTTCGAGGCATGAACGGTCTCGGCTTGCTGGCAATCAGGAACAAGCCGCTTATTATCGACGCATGCTGATGGAACATGACGATGGCCGGTTTGGTGCTGTGGTCGCAAATGAAGGCAGCTTATACGTTGATGTTGAACCAAAGAATGCCGACATCGAGCTCGTCAGACTGAAAGAAGAGAATCGACGATTTACAGCATATGACAGCACCCAGCTCGGAGCGCCTCCGGTTAGAAAAGACCCCCTCGTCGCAGGTGTTTATGAACTGCGCATGTCAGCGCCAGGCTATGAACAATTACTGACAACAGTGGTCATAGACCCAGGTAAATGCTCCCGCCTTCGTTTACGCATGCTGCCACAAGGCTTGGTACCAGCGGGCTTTATTCATATACCAGCGGGTACATTTCGCGCTGGCTCGCGATACGACCCCTACCTACCACCATCAGAACAGGCGCTGCCCGACTATTTCATGGCTCGATATCCAGTGACAGCCGAGAACTATCTACAATTTTTAAACGACCTGTCCGACGATGTACCAGAAGAAGCGGCAATGCGAGTTCCACGAACCGCAGACGGTTTGACCGCGCTTTGGGGACGAGACGAAACGGGTCAATACAGTCTACCAACCGAACTGGGCTGGACCACTCAAACCCCAATCGTGGGCATCTCTGTCGACGATGCTGCCGCATATTGTGGCTGGCTCTCCCATCGCACAGGTCAGACGTACAGAGTGCCGAGTGAGTTAGAGTGGGAAAAGGCAAGCCGCGGCAGCGAGGGACGTGTCTTTAGCTGGGGGGATGGCTGGGATTCCGGTTTTGCTGCCTGTGCTGAAAGCTGGCCATATCAGCTTCCACCCGATGTCGGCGCTTTTGAAACAGACGCCTCCCCCTATGGCATCAGCGACTGTGTCGGCGGTGTTCGTGAATGGACGGGCACAGCAGCACTCGGACGCTCCCGGCGGTTTGTGGTCAGGGGTGGTTCGTTCAAGACGGGCGATGCAACGGGCCAGCCCCTGTGGACACGTGAACTCAGTTTAGCCGCTACGACCGCGATGGACTTAGGCTTTCGCTTGGTCTGCGAATTGCAACTTTGATCATAAATGCTGGCGAACAGGTGTGTGGTGCAAACAACCCCGAGATGAGTACACGGATTAACACCCCATGTTACGCTTGGCACTTGTTGTGTGACGCTGCATCTGGCAAGATACGCAGCCTAGGTACCTGAGGAAACAGCGAATGGCCGAGCCATACCTGATCGATACAGTCCGCATAAAGACAATGAACGACCAACTTTGGCGGCGCGTCGGGGTCACCCAATCATTCGAGATCTTACTGGTCGAGGCTGCATTACTTGGCCCAGGTATAGCCAGCGAGGTCGCGCGACGAGCAAGCAGTAAATTGAGTGGTGGTGCAGCGCGTTTCTGGGACCTGAGTATTGCACAACTTCAGAAAGACTTGTGCCGGCGCCGCATTCTTTCTCTCTCGGATGGGACACTCCAGGCACATACAGACTTCGCAGAAAAGTTGGATAAGGTACTGGCCGATCATGATGGCGCGGTCAGCCGAGTCATGCCAACACCGGGCGTGACCACAGAGCAGGTGCTCAAAGAAGCCGAGGCTCAGGCAAAAGCGGCGGCCACGAGAAAGACGACGTCGAACAAAGCGAAGAAAGCGGAGCCGAAGCCAACGCGAGGAAGTGCTAGACCTCTTAAGCGACAGAGCCAAACCAGCGAGTCATCGGTGGGAGCGAACCATGCCCCAGTCAAGACCAAGCACGTTGACACGCGACGCACTATACTCACCCCAAAACAACTGTTTACCTCAAACCGTCTCAATCGACTGTTGGATTATCTTGATGACACGACGCTGAGCGTCAACCAGCTCTCAAGCCGACTCGACTTGAGCGGGGGTAATCTCGATGCACTGCTGGAAGCGACCGGTGAGTTACAAATTACTCGAGTGAGTCGGGATCGGTTGGTCGAACTGCATTGGCGCGGTCGCGAATTAGTTCGCACTGTGAGTGTTGATCGCCGTTTGGCAGTTCTTGACCTCGTCAAAGAACTACGAGAAAAGGCCAACGCGTCCGTATCTGAAGAATGAGACCGCCATCGATAAAAAGCATTGGTCTAGCCCCATGTTTCATCATCCTGTTTATGTTGTCTCCAGCCCCAGTCTCGGGGCAGCCGTCCATCGTTGTTCTCCCACTGGAGAGTGAGGCCGCTCTTGATTCGAAAAGCGAACTCAATGAGAGGCTACGAGACGCCATCGGCCGCCAAATGCGTCAGCCAGTCAGAGACAATATTGAGTTCAGTTTAGATGAGGCTCGCGTCACCTTTGACTGCGACGATGAAAATGCACGTTGCATGGCTGAGACGGGCCGAATGTTCCGCGCACCTTTCCTATTTTGGGGCAGTATTCGAGGTTATGGCCCTTTTGTCCTCTCCCTAAGCGGTCTCGACGTCAATAGAGAATCAATCAGCTATTCAATCACCGTTCAATTTGAGACGACCCGTGCCATGGCCACAGCAATGAATGATGTTGTGAAATCTCTCATCGATGGCAATGAGTATCGCCCACCGCATCGCCTGACCGCCATCACAAGTCAACCAGCGGATGCAAATGTTTTTCTTGACGGCGAATTAATCGGGCAGACGCCATTGAGTTATAGTCTGGTCAATCGGGAGGGGGGTCAACTGGTCATCAAAAAGGGGCGATACGCCACAGCGAGTCAGTTCATCGAGAATACGCGCGGTGACGCGCCAATTCATTTTGTCTTGGAGCGCTTACCCATCTTTCAACCAGAGGCGACCGATGATGGTGTTGAGTATCAGGTTGGCGGCACGCACTCTTGGCCATTAATCCTAGCGATAACAGGCAGCGTGGTCGGCGCTGTCGGTCTCGGTGCTGGCAGTTATTATGGGCTTGAGAACCAAAGACTCGAAGGGGAAATGCAGGCTAACATCGCATCCCAAGCACCTACGATAGAAAAGAGGTCTATCGACGGTGTGCTACGTCAGGACTTCGAGCATAGCCAACTCATGGCCAATCTGAGTTTCGGCCTTGGCGCGGTGGCATTGATCGCCGGCGCGTACGGCTTCTACAAATACTTAAAGAATCCCGACACCACTGTACTGGTTGACGGCGACCGCCTTATCTATGAGGTTCGCTTCTAGAACAGACCTACTGAACGTAGCTACTGCCCCAGTACAAGACACGTCGGGGAAAGGGAGCTGCAGACCCGCCGACGCGAGGGGTGTCTTCTCCTCCCGGCGAGGCAATTTTGATAGCCACATCATTTTTGCCATCGGATAGAAAGTCATCATCCAGATTACCTGGCACGAGTTCACCTGTTTTTCGTTCGATTCGAGCACCACCGCCACCGCGGCCGTTTCCCCCGCGACCGGCCGCCAAATTAAGAATGACTTCCGTTGTCGGCTCTTCATCCTCTCGGCAAGATGGACTGACCACGAGTGCGACTCCAAAAGCGACACGTCCGCTCGGGAGACGGATCGCAATGGCGTCGGTCACCCTCTGGCCATCATTCGTGACCAATGTCGGAAGGATCGGCACCACGTTCTGCACACGCCCATCAGTTGTAAAATAATTATCGGCCGTCTTATCCACATGAACACCATAGAGCCGGCCCCGTTCAAGCGTACTTCCATCATTGAACGGGCCTGTCTCGACCGTCGTAAAATAGGCACCGCCACTCCGTACCGACACCTCACCACTCAGCTGTTCTTTTTGTCTTAAAGGCATTTTCCAAACCAGTTTAGACTGGAACTCAAGGCGGTCATTGCCACCCAGGGCCAGGACATCTGAAAGGCTAAAAAGATGGGGGGCGCTGGCCTCTGCACGATAAGAATAACCGGTCCCAAAAATGATCCCAATTTGTCCATTCTCACGCTGAAACACCGCAGGTCTTGCAGTGATCTCACGCCCGATCTGATAAAACTCCGATTCGGCATCATCACGAATGGGCCATGCAATACTCATCTCCCATAGGTTTGGATTTGCGGAACGCAGGTCAATCCGCCAGAGGCGCCCCATGGCATCACCTAAGTACGCGCGACTGGCCGGTGCAAGACCAATGACTGGGTACACACTGGGCGACCCGATCATTGGGTACAGCATCTGATCGCCATCCTTAAGCCCATTGCCTGTATAGAATGCGCGGATCAGGCTCCCATCTGAGATTTTTCTAATTTGTACGCAGCGCCCACCGGTGTTGTTTTGGAGTGCTTGGCCATTGCTCTCCCGCGTCGGGGTTCCTCCCCCGCAGCCAACGATCATTGCGGCCACGACCTGATTGCCGACTCGAACATAGGTCAGAGCCGGTCTTGAAACGGTTTTTCCAAAGGGGACTTCACTGACGTGATATCCACTTTCTAAAGTTTGTGCAGTCGCTTTCATTGGGATGCTCAATGTCCCGACTGCAAAGCAAATAGCTAGGGTGGCGGGCATCAGCAGCCGCGATCTGACCCACGTACACTTAGTCCATATCCGTCGACTCATCGCCCTGCCCCCCCTGCAGCCCCTTGATAACCCAGTCCTGCCTCCCAGGCCTTAATGGTATCGTGCGCGAGTGGCTGATCCTGTGTGTTCGCCTTGGTCTGGGGCAACGCATCCGTAATGTCTATGGCGAATACGTTTCGACCTGACTCGCCAAGTGCGCCAGCCACGATGGTCCGAAAAACAAAATTTTCACTATCCGATGGGCAATCTCCCGCGCCATCGCCATCCACACTTCGGCACAGGAGCATATCTCGATTCGCAAGACGCGTGTCCGCACCCATCCGAGCAGGATTTTCAACACCATGTTTTAGATTCGGAATCGCCCGGCGGTGAACAAAAGAGAAAACCTCGCGTCCGTCGGAGGCCCTGAAAAAATGAACTTGCCCGTCATTGGCGCCGCTCACGATGAGAGTCGGCCGTTCGCTCTGCTCTTGTTCAAAGCGTCGATAGCCTGGGCTGTCGACTGCGAGTCGGGGTGGCGTCACTGCGATCAAATCACCTTCAATGATCTCACCGAGCTGTCGAACATTGTCCGGGTCAGGTCCACAAGCCGGTGTACACTCACCACGATTCTCCGGGGTCGCTGCAGGGCCGACATAGCCTGACAATGCTTTGAAGGCAATCTCCATAAGGCTATCACCTGGCGCCCCCTCTTCGATGTCTGCGAGATCTCTAAAATCAGCTTCATTTAAGCTCGCAGCCCCTCGATAATCGCCGTCTGAAGCAAAAAGGCTGTTTCCGTTCCCAAGGGCAGTAAACCCAGGCTCACCAACGCCGTTTGGCCGCTTGTGAACGTTGCCAACAACAGTGCGGGTGTCTTGTTCGGCCAGTTTAACTGCTAGATCAACGGACTGACCGTCGATGAGCTTCAGTCGCCCGGTGTCGGGTTGGCCAGCCTGTCTTCGACACCCAAAGGCCGACACATCAATACGACCGTAGCGCGCGCTACTCGCCAGAGTACTATAGGCGACAACTCGGAGCTGCCGAACCTGGTCGTCAACATCATCGCCTCGGTCAGGTGTAATCACCAAGGGCATGACTTTCGATTTACGGTCCGCGTCAAGAGAGACTAAAACCCGTTCAATGGCATTACGCATGTCGTCCATCGACGTGACATTGAAGAGATCGCCGTCATTGGTGACCAAAGTACGTAAATCATCTCGCCGTGCATCATCTAGTCCGACTCCGATGATCACAAAACGAAAACCAGGAACAGTTTCACGCATCGTATCGACGTACGACTGCATTGACTCGTAAGGAAAGGATGGGGGTGTCTCACATCTAAACCCAGTTCGAACGCAATTCCGACTTCCGTAAAAATTAGTTTCGTCACCGGAGGTAATGAGAACAGCAACGTGGGTTCGGCGTGCGTAATTTAAGTCTGGGAGCAAGCCAAAGCGATTCGCCGCCGCGCCGGACTGGGTCTCGTAATAGTATTTTAGATCATGAACCAGGCCCGTCAGTGGGCTGAAGCCGAATGATGTCAAACGCCGAACCTGGTGTTTAATGTAGTTGGTATGACGCTCCAAGCTCACACCATCATCGGCAATCGGTTCAAATGGTCTTCGGGTTCCATTGAGCAAGTCACCCGTATTGCTAGCGATTAAGTCACCGGGCTGGCCACCACCTGGACCGCGAGCGCCCAAATTCGGAGCGTTGACGGCATCTGGTGCTGATAACCGATTGACGATAAATGCATTATCTAATAGTCCGGGAAAACGTTGATTCGCGGCGGCGACAGTCTGTCGAGTGGCCCCTTCGTCCGTGCCAAAAGAACTATTTCGGCCAAGTAGACGGGGCCACGTTCGAGAGGCGCCTGGGTCATCGTCTAATGTCATCATCCCAAACTTCACTCGGGTCGCATAACGCTCCAGAGCGCTGTCATTGGCAAAACGGACATCGGGCGTATTCTCGTCCACCAGCCTGATGGGCCGACATGCATCAGGCTGTCGAGGGTCAAAGTCAAAGCATTGGCCTTGAAGATTGCGATAAAAGATAGCCTCACCCGCATCATTTGGGTCTGGGATAACCAGCGCTTCATCGCCCATAACGCGACCGGCGTTGACTAACTCCAGGTAGCCCGCTTGCGCTACATTACGGGGGAATTCGGCTCTGTCTCGAAAGCAGGTTATTAAATTTGGATCTCCCGTATTGTTGATGGGGTTGCCACCGATGACATTCCGCACCATTTGTAATGCGCTCAGATGACGGGTCTGGATGAGCGGTTCGTCAGAAAGCGTGACTCTCCGCTCGATGACACCGTCAACGTCACGCTCCCTCACCTCGAATGATTCGTTGCAGTCTGGCAGTTTGTCAGGTCGAGGCGATGTTGGAGACAGACGCATCGATGCTGAATTGTCGATCAGAAACATGACCTCAGGCGGTAAATTGTCCTGGCCAAAAGCGACGGCTGGCCAACCCAAAAATAACGCGATATAGAGATATTTTTTCATCGACGACATCCCCTCATCGTAATTGGACCAATCACGACGCCTGCTTTCATCGTATGCTCTGCAAATAACTCAGCGGCGAGTCGGTCATCGAGCTGCTCCGCATTGGGTTCTTCATCAGCCGAAATGACGGCGCGTGATTCAAAGTGCATGAGGCAACATCCCTGTCCATTACGACGCAGCGTCCGTTCATCATGACCCGGTGGACACGTCCAGGGTTGAAATCCTGTCACAGAGACACTGTAGCTCGGCTGAACGCCAGTCGCCTCACCCGCTACACCGAGTGGAGCGGGGCCAGAGCTAAAAAAGGGCGGCGCCGCCATCGTGCGTTCTGAAAGACGGTTGCCCTCCCGATTATAAACGTCAACTCGCCCGCGGGCTGCGCCCGCATCTTGCACCGGACTTTGAATCTTAAGAGTCGACCATTCCATGCCCGGCCCATCACGAAGCGGCAGTAAGACCGAGGCCTGACGATTCATTAGAGTGACCGCATGATAAAGACCGATCTCAGCGACATGGCGTGCTTGAATCGAGAGTCTTAAATTCCCTGAACTGCTCATATTCTGGGTCGCCGAACGCATCGCCATCATGCCCACGGCAAGCAGAGCAAGCAGGACGACCACAGTGACGATTAACGCACCGCCACGCTGACGCTTTCGTGTGAATCGTTGTCCCATCATTCGCCCCGGTACATATTGGGTGTCTCAACCTCAGTTTTCAGGGTCATCACGCGAGCCAATCCGGTGCCCGCGTCCTGACTGAGCTCAAACCAACTTCGGTCAGCACCAATGCGATCTCCGGCAGCCATCGCTTGGTCAGGAGCCACACGAAAGGTTTCGTCCTCCCGTGGGGTGCGGATAGCCAGCATCACGTTCAGTCCTCTAATGCGCTGTGGTCTCTCGTTTAAGATTTGGCTCTCACGTTCCGTCGTCCAATTACCTCGATCATCCGTCGGGTCTTGGTCCTGCGGGATGATGGGTCTGGGGTCAGCTCCAACGGCCAAACTGCGCGTATCGTACGATGCCCAAACCTGAAAATTAACAGCGTATGGTGCCAAGACCATCGCGTCCTCGCTCGGCTCCAGCGACACCGGGTCTAGTGTCCTACGAACCAGAAAAGTTGCATCGTCCGTTTGAGGCGCCAATTCGAATTCAGGTGTCGCTTCAAGAATCGCATATTCGACCAACTGAACTGGTGTGATGAGACACCCTCCAGGCGCGCACTCCGCAGCCAGCGCTGGCTCACCTGCGAGGCAGAGATCATCTGAGAGTCGTAATTCAACCTCGTCGTCGCCTCGTGAGCGCACCTCAGCAACAACCAAATCACTTTGACCAGATGGGGATACAATGTGGACGTACGCACGATCAGAGAAATACATGAATCGGGTGAGCGACTCGCGGGCTTTCTGCGTTCGCTGGTCTGTAAGATTTAATAAAACCTGGCGCCGATTGACCCGCGAGATTGTGTACGTCACGCCTTCGGAACGGTCGACCAGTAAGCGGAGGCGGTCTGGCCGTAAATTATTGCCGAAGCGGATGAGAGATTCAGGCGTATCCTGAGGGCGTTCCAGCAGCTCGATAGCCCGATGCCCTGAACGCGTAGAGCAAAATCGTGGATCTCGACCAACGAGATCCACTCGACCACCCAGTTCGATCCCATTGACAACGGACAGTCGACCCACGCTTCTCAAATCATTTTTGACGTATTCAAGGGCAAAACGCATACTCTCCTGCATCTGCACGATTTGCTCTTGCGCGTAATACTGGCGACTGGCCGTTATAAACACCAGGTAGGCTGCCACCATAACAATCCCTGCAAACAACAGCGCGACCAAGAGTTCAACAAAAGTGAAGCCGCCTTGCGATCTCATATTTATCCGTTGTCTGCCCATTCTGACACTCACTGGGCACTCCGAATCACCGACGGTACGACGACGGAGTAGTACTTTGCCACGTTTGGTCGAAACTCTTGCGCCCCTTGCTCTGGACACACCGTTCTCATTTCATTTGCATCCAGCGGGTTCTTTGACCAGACAACGCGGATCCGAACATTGAGCAATTGTGCATAGAGCCCGTCTAACGGCTCGAACCAATAATGAACACAGAAGCGCTGTCGATTGACCGCACTCCCGAACTCGTCGTCATCTTCGATATAGGCAAGTCCATTGTGGTCAATGGGGTAATCACCAAAACTATGCCAGCGCCTCACATCTTTATTGAGATGTGGTCCTGGGCGCTGGTCTCCAATCCATGCAAAGCTCTCTGTGCGTAAAACATCGACGTGCCGCTCTGCCAGAGTCATCGCCGCCGACATGTCACGCGCCGAAATATTGGCCAGCATTGTCCCCATCTGAAGGGAGAACAGAGCCGCAAAACCGACAGCGGCGACACCGGACGCGATCAAAACTTCGACAACGGTAAATCCAGCGGTTCTTTGTCGACGGCGACTCATTGGCTCACCATCATTCGTGCAGCTCCAAAACCTGGAAAAATGATCCGCCTGGCGGGGCCAACCCCGTCGAAAGCCTCGCCCCGGGCCTTGTAGCGTTGAACGCGAACTTCGACAAACTGGTCGAGGGTTTGCAAGTTAGGGGCTACGATGAAGGTCTGACCACCAGGACTCAAGCACAGTCGGAGCCGATTGGCCGTCAAGGCACCGCCAGAGCCCCTCCGCCACCCAATGAAGCCAATATTTTTTTCATTGGTCCCTTTGTAACCCGGAATCGCGGTTCCACCGACGAGCACCGAGTTCAAATATAGAGCAGCCGCATTGCCCTCTTCTAGAATTTGTTGACTCGCGGTTGAACATGCATTTGTGCGCGCTTCCAAAAAGTCCACTCGACCGCCCGGGACACCGGCCCGAAACAAGAGAAAGTCAACGATAACGGCTCGATTTCGCCGCATGGCCTGACTCCGTGCTTGGTTGAACATGTGGGTCAATCGAGTCGCGGCCCCACTCGCTGCGGCGCCGCCGCTAAATGTCCGCATCGATGGATAGGCCAACATCGTAATCACGATGATGATGGTGACAACACCCAATAGCTCTCCGATAGTAAAGCCGGCCTGCGTATGCCGAGCGCGTTTGACACGCCGGCCCGCGGGATAAATTGGTTTGTAGTCGTTTCTGCTACTCAACAACGGCCTCCCCCATTAAGCGACTCAATTCCAGTGCATCGAAGTCAACGTATCAACAGTGCAAGATTCGGACCTAATTAACCACCCCTTAAAGACGCATACTTGTTTGCCAAAAGACCTGTTCAACTATGCATTTTTTGCACACTTGACCAATCATTGCACACTTGCGCCAAGGACCCTAACATGGTGTCCAGTCGACAACCTGGTGCGTCATCGACGCGAAAGTCCAACTGCTGTGTTCAAGGGCAACTATCTTAAAATAGGACTTTGCGCGTTTCTGATGTCCTTCGGTTTCGTGATGGACGTGAATGCGGAACGTTACCACCTTAAACTAGACACCGTTCTACGTATGGATAGGTGGTATTCTGGCTACGAATCTACCGTCGAAACGACGGATATCAATCACCGCTTGCGACTTCATGTTTTCGAAGGCACTCCCGGTGATGAGTCGATCATCACACGCGTCGATATGGCGGTGTCGAGCGATATTGCCCCGGCCGCGGAAGACTACCGCCAGTGGGGCAGCGGACGCCGGACGACTTTGGAAATTTATCAGGGGTCGGTGACCCTGCTCAAGCTGATTCCGCGCAGTCGCTTAACACTGGGTAGGCATCTATTTTGGGATGCCTTCGGCGCAGGTGCACTCGATGGGCTGTCTTTAGACATCGCGCCGTTCTCAAAAATTAATCTCACCGGCCGCGTGGGACAAACTCTGAGACCGAGTACGGCTCGCTTCGGCTATCTCTTGCCATCACCTGTCGCCGGCGAGCAACGTAAACGGGGATATCTCGTCGCAGGTCGCCTGCGCCTTGACGTCATGGACGCCATTCACACGGAGTTCGGCTATCGTCGACACTTCAACGACCAACTGCAAAGAGAGGAAATCTCAGCGTCGGCCGTGTTCGAACCCACTCCCTGGTCAAGCAATACCGTCTTGATCTGCACGGACTTAATTTTCAAAAATATCTCCGAGTGGCGTATCCAGACAGGGTTATCTTGGAATCAAAACCGAGTGTCCGTTGAAGCAGCCTATTTAAGACCTAGATTCGATGCGGACAGTATCTGGGTTGCCTTCGCACCGGCCCCACATCATGCCGCCTCCATGAGCGCATCGAAACGCGTTGGACAACTCCGAATGGGCGGACGGCTCGATGGAACGCTTTTCCAAACCCAGTTGTCCAGCTTAGAGCCCTTCAAAACAGCCGACTGGTCCAAGGAGAACACGGCAAAAAGGGGGTCATTGTTCGCCAACTATCGCTTCAATGGGGGTCGTACACAACAAGGCTTAGTGGGCATTCAAGGACACATCAGCCGTGGCTATGGTGGGGATTTCTCCGCGCTCTCGACGCATGCGGTCATTCCATTGACAAGCAACGTGTCTTTCTCAAGAGTGTCCATTCGCAGCCGGCTGGGAGTCGCGCAACTCAGCCAGGGATCGTCATCGCCTTGGTCGGGACTTTCAAGTTGGGGGCTAGCAGGCGTGGACTGGCGCCCGGATGATGGTGTTCTCAGCCAACTTGCCGTTGAAGGCTTTACCGGCATGCCTGGGTCAGATCATGTCCGTATTTTCTTGGCTGTCCGTATGGAGAATTTCTGGTGAAATTAATCATACGATTTGCCTTTTGTCTTCTGTTCGTGGCGCACGCCCTGGCGGCGCCGCCACTCGACGACGTTATCGGTCTCGACTCAACACCGTCGACTGGGCGCGTTTGTGCATCGTGCGACCCATTAAAAGTCTCCGAAGATGCTGTTGTTTCGACGATACATAACTCCGGCTGTGAACGCTGCCATTTAGGGACAAAGCAGGCTTTATCCTCTCCAGTGAAGCCTCATCATTCACCTAAACTTAGTTCCTGGAGACAAGCTGAGGGGATTCAATTCAGTCATCGCTTACATACTCAGACCATCGCCTGTACCAGCTGCCACTCCCCTGAAAAAGATGGCACTTTAGCAACACCGTTCATGGAGCAATGCATGGATTGCCATAGCCGAAAAAAGGTCAGCAACCGATGCGACTTATGCCATCAGACACGAGCTGGTGGCGCGTTAAAAATACGATTCGGATCCAAAAACCTTTTTCCATCTAAACGTGTTCTCCCCGATCTATTTCACCATACCGAATTCAAAACCAATCACGGGCTCCAAGCGAGAACCCGTACACAAGCATGTCAAAGCTGTCATACCCCCGATGAATGCACGACGTGCCACCAGTTAGACACTCGCATTGGTGTCCACCAAGGCGACTACATTCGCTATCACTCAGTCGATGCGCGTCATGACCCAACCAGCTGCTCAAGCTGTCATCAACCAGCCACCTTCTGCCGAGACTGCCATAGCCGGGCCGGGCTCAACCCCGCACCAGGTCCCAAGCAATTTGGACGAACTAACGGTCGACTCTCGTTTCATCCACCGGGCTTTACAGGCACGCCTGGCCGGGCGAGAGGGATGCAACATCATGCCTTTGCCGCTCAGAAAGACCTCAGTTCTTGTGCGACCTGCCATAGTCCCAATGATTGCGTGCGCTGTCATTCGACCCGGGCTCCACAAAGCCTCCGAGCTTCACCGCACCCGAGGCGTTTTCGATGTGGTAAAGCCCTCGAAGTGAGTGCGAACGGGTGCCGGACATGTCATACTGACATCTTGAGTCTTAGAATTCGCTGCCAAGCCTTGGGGAACTAGTTCGACCGTGAGAGAGCAAATCCGCAAGATATCCGAGACCGGCCCCTGTTACTTGATTGCCGTCTGTGTACTTGCCTTGTCTGGATGCGGGGCGTCAGACGAGCTACAGAGTCCCGTCAATCCAACTCCAATCAGCTGTCCGACGCTGCTCGAAACAATGCCAAAAACATATGGCATGTTTCAACGAGGAGAGCTGCCAGCCATCAAATCTTTGATTGCCGAGAGTCTGACGGATTCTCAATTTGCCGCTTTACTAGACGCGATTTTGACCATAATTCGGGATCTGTCACCAGATGAGTTAAACGACCTATCGAGTCTGACCGACACGACCAATTTTCAATCGGTCACTGAAACGCTGATTTCCGTTTTTCAATTCATCGGTGGGACCGAGGATGGACGCCTACCCTATCGCCGAGAAATCGTGACTGCGCTCCGTCGAATCATTACCAACTGCGAAGCAAATTCTCTTATTTCCGCCATCAACTATACGTTAACCTCGGCTGAACTACCCGACCTACTCAACGATTTGAACGCACTGCTGAATGATGCCCGCTTTCAAAATGTTCTCGATGTCCAGGGCGCCTTAAGCCGTGACGGATTCACAGCCTTGGTGTGTAATGCGACCAATAATCTAACCAAAGATGATTTCTCAGTAAGCAACGACATTGTGCAGCCCATTGCAGCCCTTGATGTATTGCCCCTGGATCAGCCTCCCCTCAATAGTTTTCTCCGCAATCTAGATCTCCTGCTCGGCGACAGCCGACCCCTTCGTGCAGCGCTGGCAGATACGGTCTGCTGCAATCTGTACGACGTGCCACAATGCGCATCAATTAGACCAAGAACGACCGTCATTGATCGACCGCCCATCTTCGTATGGGCCATGCACGACATTCTCTCCAATCCGACGCCAGAATTAGAGAATGTACTGGAACAACTCAGGCTCTTCATGGCTAATCCTGTCGTAGCCCCCGCGCTCCGTCCCCTATCTGCGGCTCTAAACAAGATCAGCGAACGTTTCGCCGTTAGACAGGCGCTCGCCAGCGTGCTTCGTTCGCTCTTCGAGCCTGACCGGGCGGAGTTTCTCATACGGGAGGTCATCGACCTGCTCAATGCTGGGTTTATCGATGAGCTATTGGATGTTGTCGATCTCATAGCAGAAGGCTGCTCACCCCAGGATGGCGGCAGCCCATGAAACATCTGGTCTATTTTGTCAGCACCCTGATTTTCGTATCGGTCCCCATCAGTCTCTGGGCGAGTCCCCTTGAGATCTTTGAATTTGAAGCGAGGGGAAGCGCCATGGGCGGTGCCATGACCGCCAGTGCCAACGACTATACGGCCGTCTTGTACAACCCGGGCGCACTGACGCAGTCAAAGAAATTAACCACGGGATTCGGACTATTAAGCTCCCTTCCGCAGGTTTCATTAAGCTTAGAGAAAACCGGCCAAGATAAGGCATCAAGCCCTCTCGAGCCCAGCCGACGCCATGGCATTTCACTGGGTCTCAGCACACCACTTGGAGGCGGTATTGGAGACCGGTTTGCATTTGGAATCGGGATCTACGCGCCCTTCGCACACAGTTTACGGGGAGAAATTTTAGCGCCTCAGGCCCCCCAATTTTATCGGTATCAGAATCGGCCCGATCGTTTCGTCGGCTTGACCGCCCTTGCATTTGAAGTGACTGACTGGCTCAGTATTGGTGTCGGCGCGAGCCTTCTGGCTGACCTCGTTGGTCGAGTTCGCTTAGATCTTCGAGTCAGTGAGCGGAGGGTCGTGTCCCAGTCGGCACGAGTGGACTTCCCACTCAAACTGACCCCGACAGCCGGTCTTTTGATAACCCCATTTGCTGGCTTTAAATTGGGCTTAAGCTGGCGCAAAGACACCATGCTCGACTTTAAGATTCCAAGTGTGCTTGCCGTCGATGATGCAATCGAACTTGAGTTCGACGTGGACGGCATTGTCCTATACAGCCCTGAGACATACGCCCTTGGGGTGAGTTACATGACGACCGGTTGGCGAACCTTGGTCTCACTTGACGTACTGTGGACACGTTGGTCAAAGGCGCCGGACCCATCCCTGCGTATCAACGTCAACGCAGACGGTCCATTGCTCGCTGCGTTGGGTGTCGAAGATCGATTGGACATACAAGGCCGTTCCTCAATCGATTTAGCCTTCCAAGACATCATCCAATACAAAATAGGCGTGGAGCAAACATTGACAAAACAGCTCGTCATACGAACGGGTTATCACTTTAGGCCGGCGCCCGCGCCGTTGCCGACTGGAGCGTACAACTATCTTGACCCAAGTTCTCACCGAGCGTCAGTGGGCATCGGCATTCAATTGAGCGAATCGGATAATCCATCAGCGCGAACAGTTTCTCTAGACTTGGCCTACGCAGCTACGGTAATTCCTCCGGTAAATATTGTGCAGCGATCAGGCCCACTGGATCCTGTCGGGGACTTCACAGCAAATGCAACGGTCCACAGCATCAACGCCAGCGTGTTGCACACCTTCTAAAACTTCGTTTGGCGCTTATGCGCCAGCGAAGATGGAGTAGACGTTTTTATGATGACTTTTTTGGACTTAGCCAAAAACGGTGGGCTTCTATTCGACGGGGCGATGGGAACCATGCTCTATCAACGAGGTATTTTTCTAAATCGCTGCTTCGAAGCAGTTAATTTAGAGCAACCGGAGTTGGTCAGCCGCGTACATCAAGAGTACCTGCAGGCAGGCGCACAGGTCATCACAGCCAATACATTTGGCTCGGGTCGGCTGAAATTGGAAAAGCAGGGACTCAGCGACAAATTTGAAGATATTAATCGACGCGGTGTTGAATTAGCCAGAGCTGCGGTCGACGGACGCGCGTATGTGGCCGGAAGCGTCGGCCCATCTGGCATTGTCGGTCTCTCCGGCCTGGCCGGTGAAGAAGGGCTACGGGCGGAAGAGAGCCTGCGGGAACACATTGCCCTTCTGGTCGACGCGGGCGTCGACCTCTTATGTCTTGAGACGTTCGCCGTCGTCTCCGAACTTGAAATGGCCATTCGCATCAGTAAGGAATACTGCGACTTACCCGTCGTCGCCCTCTGCATGTTTACGGAAGGGGGTTCGACGAGGCGCGGGCTTACGCCTGAGGCCGTCGGCCGGCGATTAATCGATGCGGGTGCAGATGTTATCGGTGCCAATTGTGGCGGGGGCCCAGACCACCTTTTCGGTGTAACGACCAGAATGGTCGACCTGGGCCATCCAGTGGTGGCCATGGCCAACGCCGGGAACCCAAAGACTGTTGAGAACAGAACCATTTATGTGGCCAACCCCGAGTATTTCGGCGTCTTCGCCAGACGCTTATTCAAAGCCGGCGTGAAAGTCGTCGGGGGCTGCTGTGGCACAACCCCGGAACATGTCCGAAGAATGGCAAATTCCGCCCGCATGCTGCGGGCGACAAATGGGGTTCTCGATGCAGAATACATAGACTCTGCCACCGAATATTCAGGGCACAGCACACCATTGGCGGACCGAAGTGATCTCGGTGCTTGTCTCGACAGAAACGAGTTTGTGACCAGCGTCGAACTGAATCCGCCCAATGGACTCGACTTATCCTCACGGATCGAAGCGGCCCGTGCCTTGAAAGACTTTGGCATCACAACCATAAACATAGCGGATGGCCCAAGGGCCAGTTTGCGCATGGGCAATGTAGCGATGGCCGTCGAAGTTGCCCAAAAAACCAGCCTGTCTCCCCTGGTCCACGTGTGTTGCCGTGACCGTAATTATCTCGGATTGCAATCACACCTTCTGGGAATGCACGTCTTAGGCATTCGTAATATTGTCGTCATTACCGGCGATCCTCCAAAGATGGGCCCATTTCCCCACGCGACGGGTGTGTATGACGTCAACAGCATTGGTCTATTGAATCTGATCCAGGGCTTTAATCACGGACTCGATGCCAGCGGCCAAACATTGCCGGACCGAACATCTTTTGTATGCGCAACTGGAGCAGAGCCAGCCGCTCACGATTATGACCGTGAATTGCGTCGCCTCGAAATGAAAATCAGTGCTGGGGCCAGCGTGATCATGACTCAACCAGTTTATGATCCGGCGGTCATTGAACGCTTCCTGAATGACATTAAAGAATTCAATGTTCCAGTGATGCTGGGACTATGCCCATTGGCGAGCTATCGAAACGCGGTTTTTCTAAACAAGAACGTACCGGGTATGAGCGTGCCTGATGATGTGCTAGCACGAATGAAGGTCGCCGAGGATAAAGGGCAGGGTCAGGCGGAAGGTGTAGCGATTGCACGGGACGCCTTAGACGCAAGCCGAACACGGATCCAAGGGGCATACATTATGCCTCCATTCGGTCGATACAAAGTCGCGATGGCGGTTTTGGACGGTTTCTTGGACCCATAAACACGCGTCCCACGGCAACGTTGGTGGCTTTCCCCTGAATAATTCGATTGGAAATACATCTCTTGTTCTTATATGCGTTAGAGTGTTGAAAATAAGACCCGAGTCAGGATTAAGTCATGAGTTTTAGAATTATCGTTTTGTTAAGCGGGCTATGTCTGCCCCTGTATGCACATGCATCAGAGGTCTGTGTCTCTATTGATGAGACGGTCGATGGCTTATCGCCACAGGAAAGAAAGTCGAGTTTACTCATAGCGAAAGGCGCATTCGGCAAGCTGAAAGTCAAGGTCGTACCAGCGCCCTGTGACAATGAATACAAATTTGCTGCCGGTAATCTGGGGCGCTCTTTAATCGCGACGGTCTCTGGTCCAAAGGGGACCCAAAAGCGAAAAGCGGAGAGTATAGAAGAACTGGCCGAAGTCTATGACCAATTGGTCAGGGCCATTTGGCTCGGTGGTGATGTCGACGATAATGCCGGGCAATCGGTCACTCGCACAAATGTGGATACACGCCGGCAGTTCCCGGCTCGCGTCAAGGATGACAGATTGGTTTCATTCTCTCTCGGTGGCGCTTTGATCCAAGGCGTTGACGTAGATGAAATCCCCATTGTACTGGGGCTGTCTCGCTCCCACGAATTAGATCGGTTCGCTCTCGATTATGGCGGCTACACACTGTTTACCTACGGAGATAATGAATCGTCTGGAGAAGACAGTGAAAGCGCATTTCGCATTGCTCTGCATCTCGGTGGAAAATACTTCTTCGACCCAGCCAGTAACTACAGTGCGTATGCATCTGGAGCATTGACAGCCACTTATTCGGTCACCGAAGTCGACGATACGAGCTTTACCGGCGGTGGACTCGGAACTCGCCTTGCCATTGGCTATAGCATCGGCCGCGCCAGCACAATCCGTGGGTTTATCGAACTCTGCGCAGACCTGCCTTTCTATAGTCAGGAATACTCGACGTTCAATGGGAGCGGCCAACGTCCAGAGAGTGTCGGAGACGAGGTCTATACCCCTTTTTATGGGCTCATACTCGGAGTGAGCTACACCACCCATCGATATGGATTCATTCCCTAATCGACGTGGGAGGACTGACTACCAATCACCGCTCATCAAAATGCGCCAAAGCAGTCTAATGCCGAGCAAGCTTGCGACGACCAAGCACAGGGTCGTGGGCCATGGAACGCCCAAGAGCGTATTGACAGAATCGTTGCGCATCACGATGCCAGCGGTAAACAAAACGCTTGTGAGCAGAACCAAATTAAGACGATTCCAACGTCTCCGGCGTGATGTCTCCATTTTTTCAGCATCTGGATATTCGACACCGATATTGAGTCGGCCGTCATCAATATGTTCCAGAAACTGGTGGGCCACCAAGGGAAATTTTTGGCCGAATCGCGCAAAAGCCTGCACCGTATCGGCCGTATTCTTGATGACCCGCTGGGGGGAGTAGCGTTCGGCAACAAGACGCTCAACGTAAGGCTTACATTCAGCAACGATGTCGAGGTCTGGGCTGATTTGCTTACCGATGCCCTCGACGGTCATGATCGCCTTGAAAAACATTGTGAAGTCGGAGGGGACTCTTAAATTGTGGCGGATCGCCCCTTCTATGATTTCTCGTAGGTACGATCCAAAATCAATGTTGGCTAATGACACATTGTCGAAATAAATGTCCATCAGCTCAGCGACATCGGCTTCAAAGGCGGAATAGTCCGTTTTTCCTCGCTTAATACCGATGGTGTAGAGCGTTTGGGCCAATCCCTCACAGTCTTTGGTTGCAATACTGAGAAACAAATCAGCCATGGCATCTTTGTTAGCGTGACTCATGCGTCCAACCAGACCGAAGTCAATGAGTCCGACGCGACCATCTTCGAGAACCCAGAGATTTCCGGGATGCAAGTCACCGTGAAAAAAGCCGTCTTCAAAGACCATCTTGAACAAAAGACTCACGCAGTCTCTGCCAATGGCTTCCATATCGTACCCATGACCGACGGCCTCGGTGATTTTACGCCCCTTGAGTCGCTCCATGACCATGACGGTTTGACTGCTGAGTTCCTCGTATACTTGGGGGATATAGACTTGATCCCAAGTGGAGAAATTCTTCGCGAATCGAGTCAAATTTCGTGCTTCAAACTTAAAGTCGAGTTCTTTACTGATGGCGCGTTCAAATTCGCGAACAATAGCGACCGGATCGAAGGCCTCGGCTTCTGGAACTGTCTCCTCCACCTTTTTTGCGAGCCAGTAGAGGATGTGTAAATCAGCCTCAATCTTTTCGCCAATACCGGGCCGTTGAACCTTGACGACTACCTCGGTGCCGTCGAGGAGTGTCGCACAATGAACCTGGGCGATACTCGCACTGGCCAACGGGGATTCTTCAAAAACTGAAAAGGCCTCCTGCAACGTTCGACCGAGCGAACTTTCTACCACCGTCTTGGCATCATTCCAGTCAATTGTGTTGACGTGGTCTTGTAAAGTTTTGAGTTCGTCGCAGAGTTCTTGAGGGATCAAATCAGGCCGGGTCGAGAGAATTTGACCGAGCTTTACAAATGTCGGTCCGAGATCTTGGAGCGCAAGTGCAATCCGTTCATACGGGGAGAGCGGGTCCTCCTCTGCATCTCGCTTGTGCAGAATCGGCGCTAAAACGATCTTGTCTTGTAATTGCCAGGCCTCGACGAAGTGACCGAACCCATGACGCACCAGAACGACGGCGATTTCCCGGGCCCGAGAAATATCTTTGAGCGCCGTTCGGGCGGCTCGAAAGTTGGTGTAAACTGCTCGCATGGTAGACATAGCCAGCATACTACCCCGATGCGGGCAGAGAAGCGAAAATACCCTGATTAAATCATCAACCGATGGTTTCTGCGGCCCAGCTGAGAGCAACGGATTAGGCAGAGAGACGGTCATCGACCCAGTACAGTTTATATTGTAGTGTCCAATCGAAGCAGAACAGCGGAGTGGCGGTTGAAACTGATCTGGGGCTGTGTCGCCCTCTTTATTTGGCGTCTATTGACTATGCTACCCGCTTCAGCAGTCGACCGGATGTATAGGACCGAAGCATATTTAGCGGGCATTGTCTTCGCCACAGTGAGTCTACTCATAGTCCACACCCGTTTTTTTGGTGTTCAGAACAAATCTATAGCCATTCCAGCCTATTGGTTACCCCTGAGTTTCTGCGCCGGTTGCGGCTTTGGCATCATCGGCAAAGAATTGAGAAATATTGGGCTGAGTATCGCAACTGAGACAATTCCTCTAGCGATGACGACGATTCCAGACGTCTCACCCATCTTAGCCGCGGTGTTGGCCAGTCTCGTTTATCCAATCTGCTTCGTCATTATCTTCTGTCGGATTATAGCCCACTCGATTTACACGCCTCCAAAAATTTGGCGTGCGCTGGGCATCACCGTACTCATTGCATCTATTGGTGTTCCATTACCTCTTGCTCCAAAAGTCATTTTTGTCTTAGGTCTCCCCATCTGGCTCTACTTACGCACCCAATCCGTTGCCCTTGCAATTCTGAGCTATCTTCCAGTAAACAGCTTGCCGTTGATCAACGCATTCGGCATAAACCCTGGCATACCTGGGTTTGACATAGAGGACCCGATGAAGGTCATTTTGCAGCCGATTTGGTTCAATGGCTTAGGCGCTGTATTAATAGGGTTGGGCCTATTCCCCATTCTGAACTCACCCAAACTCGAGGACGAAGACAACCCATGACACGTAAGACAGTTGGAATTGCATCTGTCATTTGGGGCGTGAGCATCCTGCTGTCGCGTCTGATCGGACTCATCCGAGAATCGGTTATTGGTCGGACACTTGGGGGCGGCTCAGAGGCCGACGCGTATTGGACAGCCTTTGTCCTACCGGATTTCCTAAATTATTTGCTCGCGGGTGGTGTGCTATCCATCGTCTTCATACCAATCTTCGGACGATACCTCGTCAAAGGCCAGACCACCGATGCGTGGCGCTCCTTCTCGGTCATTGCGAATGTGCTGACACTGGCCATGGTGACCCTAACGGCCGTATTATGGATATTGGTCCCTGATATAACGCCTTTGATCGCGCCCGGGATTACCGGTGACGAACAGGATCTCTTAAATGAACTGGTACGGATTATCTTGCCCGCCCAGATTTTCCATCTGATAGGTGGCCTACTCAGCGCCACTCTGCAAGCTCAGGACAAACATATTTTCCCTGCACTTGCCCCTTTGGTTTATACGGGGTGTATTATTTTAGGCGGCCTGTTATTTGGGGATATGATCGGCGCTAAAGGCTTTGCCTGGGGTGTTTTGGTTGGGTCATTCCTGGGTCCATTCTGCCTGCCATTGTTCGGAGCACTCAGAACGGGGCTAAACTGGCAACTTCGAATTTCTCTGCGTCATCAAGATCTCAAGACCTATGTTCTCCTGAGCCTGCCGGTCATGCTCGGCTTTTCTATCATCGTCCTCGACGACATGCTGCTAAAGCACTTTGGCTCGATGATTTCGGAGGGTGTTATTTCAAGGCTTCAGTATGCGAAAACTTTGATGAAGGTCCCTATGGGCGTTTTTGGATTGGCTGTGGGTGTTGCCAGTTATCCAACTCTATCTCGCCTACTCGCTGACTCTAAAATCAAGGACGCCAGCAGCCTGATTTCAGATGCACTCTGTGGTCTCTTCGTTCTTGCATTTATCGCCCAGGGCGCACTCACCGTCGTCGGACCAGAAATGGCGGGGGTCATTTGGGGGCAAACGCGCTTCAACGCCTCTGAAATCGCCGAGATTGGTTTATTGACAGGCATTCTGTCGTTGGGTCTTTGGGCATGGTCTGCACAAGTCTTAGTGGCGCGTGGTTTTTACGCGCTAGGTGATACTTGGACGCCCACAATTGTTGGTTCCGTCATCGCCCTTGGTGCCTACCCACTGTATCAATACCTTGGTCAGCAATACGGACCACAGGGCCTAGCTGCTGCCTCCGCCTGTGCCATCACAATCTACTGCGCAACCTTGGCTGTCCTGCTCAGGCGCCGCCTCAGAGCGTCCATGGACTTTTTGACTCGCCCACTGTTTGTACTGGTGAAGATGGTCCTGTCAACGATGGCCTCAGTGGTGCTTCTATCGAGTCTGAAAAGCCACCCCATTCTGACCGAAATGTCCGTATTCTGGCGAGGCCTCGTACTGGGCTTGGCAAGCATCGCGATGGTCATTTTCTTCGCCGCTTTGCTCAGAGTGTCAGACGTCACGCATTTGGCCAGACGGGTCGTCGGACGCGTGCGCCGGAGAGACTAATCAAATCTGGACGTGTTTGGAGCTATCCCTCGGTGCGGTCGTGTTTTTTCTCATGCCGGTCGAGAAGATAGATCGCCAGGATGACCGGCACTGAAAGACCAAAACAAAGAATGATTATCCAAGACCCAAATGCATCTTCTGGAATAAGATAGGCGTGGCCTAAGTACTCTGCGCTAAAGAACAGTGCGGCGTAGGCACCCAGTAATTTTGGCCGACGCCAATAACGGAACTTGAGTGCAAATAGTGCGGTCAGGAGGGTGGTCATTGACAAGGCTGTCAACACAGCATGGGCGGTCATCGCTAGATTTCCATCGTCTTTTGGAAAGCCACCTTTGGGTATTGTTCCTCGGCGTATCCGATGGCCCATGCACTCTGTGCAATGAAGGTGTAATGACCGGCGATGTCTTTGTAAATGCGGCGCCGATTTTCGGAGATGAAACGGTCTAATTCGGCTTTATCCTCGGCATCAACCCAACATGCAGCGGCTAATGGGACGCCTTCGAAGCGTGCTCTCACGCGATACTCCATCTCGAGTCTAGATGCGATCACATCGAACTGTAAGCTGCCCAGGGCTCCGATAATGTAGTCACTCCCTTCTAGGGGCCTGAAAAACTGTGCGGCGCCTTCTTCTGAGAGCTCCTGTAATCCCTTGACCAGAGCCTTCGCTTTGAGAGGATCCATGAGCTGTACCCGTCTGAACAATTCTGGGGCAAAGGCTGGAATGCCCGTAAATTTGAGTTCTTCGCCCTGGCTGAAGGCATCTCCGATGCGTATTCCGCCGTGGTTATGAATTCCGATAATATCGCCTGGAAATGCCTGTTGGGTCACGACACGATCCTTCGCTAAAAAGGTCGTGGCATTATTGACCGCCATCATCTTGCCGGTCCGAACGTGGCATAACTTCATCCCCCGGTTGTACTCGCCGGACGTAATTCTCACAAAGGCCATCCGATCATGATGCGCCTTATCCAAGTTCGCCTGAATCTTGAAACAGAACCCGGTGAACTTACTCTCCTCGGGTTCTACGACTCGTTGCAGAGTGGCTCTGGGCAATGGCGATGGAGCGTAATCTACAAACTGGTCCAAGAGTTCCTTTACGCCAAAATTATTGATGGCACTGCCGAAGAATACAGGCGTCTGAAGGCCTGCGTTATAGGCTTCAACGTCAAAGGTATCGAGCGCATCGAGGAGCTCGACATCATCACGTAAGCGGTCCGCATGTTCGGCTGTTAGGTAGTTCTCGAGGTCGCTACTGGATAAATCATCTAAGACAATGCGCTCATTCCGGCGTCCTCGTTCGGAGGGCTGATAGAACACGACCCGCTTATTGACCAGGTCATAGACGCCCTCGAATTCCTTACCCATTCCGATGGGCCAGGTGACGGGTACACAGGAAAGGTTGAGCCGATCCTCAACATTTTGCATTAAATCAAACGGGTCGAGTCCCTCGCGGTCGAGCTTATTTGCAAATGTGATAACAGGCGTATCTCGCAGTCGACAGACATCCATAAGCGCTTGCGTACGCTCTTCGACCCCTTTCGCATTATCCAGCACCATCAGGGCGCTATCGACCGCCGTCAAAACGCGATAAGTATCCTCGCTGAAGTCTTCATGACCAGGGGTATCGAGTAAATTGACGGCCACATTTCGATATTCGAAGCTCATCACCGCTGTACTGACCGAAATACCTCGCTCTTGCTCGACTTTCAGAAAGTCTGATGCTGCATGCCGATCCGCTCGACGTGCTTTGACCGCACCCGCCATTTGAATTGCGCCTCCAAACAAGAGCAATTTTTCGGTGATTGTAGTCTTGCCTGCGTCCGGATGACTAATGATCGCAAATGTGCGACGCCGCTTTATTTCATCGAGTCTGTTCATGGTCCGGCATAGTGGCGATTGCAGGACCGGAAGTCAATCCGTGTAAAATCAACGTCTGTGGATAGACTCCATGAACACACACAGGTAGCCTAATCACATGAAGTACCTGCTCATATTGATTCCTGTTTGGCTCGGTTGTTCAAAAGTACCCAAGAGGGGTGCGCCAACGCAGATCAGTATGAAGTCACCCGGACTAGCGCAGACGGACTGGAATCACTATCTTCAGTCGGTGCAAGACGATCGACTTCTGAGTCGACAGAACGCCCAAGACGTAATGGCTAAATTCCGCAGCCTGCGCTCAGTGTCCGCACAAGGCAATGTGCAAATCAATCAACTTCAATCAGCTCAAAGAGATGTCGAAAAAGTCGCCTGGTCTTACCTAAATGAGACGGCCCCATCTACATACATGCGCCTTGGACGAATCATGGCACGCCGTTTCATCAAGGCCATCAAAGAGCGCATGAGTCTGTCCATATCCATGATGGCGGATGGGGATGACGAACGAGACAAACGATTCCTGTCTCAAGTAGGCACCTTTACCCGTGACGCATTGCGCGATGGATGGGTCCCAGAGCCCATGACCGCACTGACCGATTGCATGTTCACAGCGCTGTACATGAGCGATTGGATGAGGCCTGTACAAATGAGAATCGCCATCCAGGACTATTTAAACCCCATGGAACGCTATTGTGACTTACGCTGGCAGGTAGAACGGGCAGTGGGCTTACCATGGACAACTCGCCTTGAGGCTCTCAAAGAACTACAGGCTCTCGATGGCTATCCTGCTGACTACAACCGGATTGTATTGCTGCTTACCATCGGTCGAATCAAGCAAGCGACCAAATTGCTCAAGGCCTTCGATGGACCCGACAAAGCAATTTTAAGTCGGCACTTAAAAAATCACGGTCAACCGCGATGACGACGAGAGACACCATTCGACGGCACTACGATATCTTCGCAAAGCGCTACGATGACATCTTCGTTGCGCGCCAAGTCGACAAGCTCAAACGGATCAAACAATATATGCCTCAAATACCTCCAAAACGCGCACTTGATGCAGGAGGTGGAACAGGAATCGCCTCACGTTTTTTTGGGTATCCGTTTATTAATTTGGATGTCTCACAGGGGATGCTCCAACATGCAAATGGCCTCCGAATCCAGGCGGATATTTGTGCACTTCCCTTTGGAAAAAACACCTTCGACCTCATCCTTAGCTTGAGCGTTTTGAAAGACGAAACACCAATTGACGTGGCTATCAAAGAGTTTCATCGAGTGCTTAAACCCGGTGGTGTTTTGGTACTGAGTATCTTAAAAACCGAAGATTTGACCAAAGCAGAATTTTTGGTGAGCGAAATCTTTAGTGCCTTTGGCGAGAGGAAAGATTTAGGCCCTGATTTGGCCTTTATTGTTGAAAAAGTAGGCTAAGCGCTGCTAATCGGGCGCCATGCATTCTATCGAAAAGAAACTCACTCGACAGATCTCGCAGGCGAATCGTCGTTTCGATCTCATCGGTCAAGACGACCGGGTTATGGTGGCTGTGTCCGGTGGTAAAGATTCCTGGGGGCTACTGTCACTGCTCCGAGTCTATCGAACCCAAGTTCCCTTCGACTTTTCTATCATCGCGGTCACCATCGACCAAGGTCAACCAGGGTTTGATGGCAAACGACTTGAGGACTACTACGCCGTCCATGGCTACGACTATCGTATTGTGTACAAAGACACCTACTCCGTGGTTATCGATAAGACTCCGGACGGCAAAGCCTACTGTTCTCTGTGCTCACGCATGCGTCGAGGCATTCTATATCGACAAGCTGAGGAACTTGGCGCCAACAAGGTCGCTCTCGGTCACCATCGAGATGACTTAATCGAGACCCTCCTACTCAATCAGTTTTATTCCGGCCGAGTCCGATCGATGGCACCAAAACTCGTCGAGGCCAATGGCGGCGCAACCATCATTCGCCCCCTTGCTCTGAGCGCGGAAGACGACCTGCGTGCATATGCCATGGAAAAAGAGTTTCCAATTATACCGTGTAATCTATGCGGTAGTCAGACAAACTTGAAACGTCAAGACGTGAAACGACTCCTGAAAACCCTTGAGGTGACCAATCCACGTATCCGAGGAAATCTACTCGCGTCTCTCGGTAATATCGATACAAGTCATCTTTTGGTGGGCGAGCTAGATTCAGCCAAAGATGAACTCCAAATCATCGAACACGATTGACGAATCTCTCCACGATTAAATCGGACCGACGCACAGTTGCTAGGTACCACCTCGCAAGCAAATAATTTTTCCGTTCCTCCGACAAATCCCCCGTCCGATCATCAGAGGCCAATCGCTCTCGCCGCCGTTCAACCAAATTAGACAAGGTCATGGCGACACTGACAGTCACATTGAAGCTTTCTGTAAAGCCGTACATAGGCAGGCGGAAGACGTCATTACAGGCGGCTGCGGTCTCGTCGCGAATCCCATCACGTTCATTGCCAAATAGCACCAGAAGCGGCCGCTCGACATCGATATCGGCAATGGTCTTCTGAGCGTGTGGGCTGGTGCCAACAATGCTCATATCTCTCTTATGTGCCCAGGCAACCAGCTCTGCACTACTCGGAACTCGATGGAGGTCAACCCATCGGTGGGCATACATATTCACACCCGACGTCACCGGATTTTTTGGAAGTTCGGGCATGGGATACTCGTGCCGGAGTTCAGCTGCAACGACATCCTGTATACCCAGCGACTCAGCTGTTCTAAGACAGGCGGCGCCGTTAAATGAGTTGGCCAAATCTTCAACGCCCAACGCAATAGATGCCAGACGTGCGTCAAGCACACGCGCCATCTTCTGCCGACGTTCAGCTGAAACCAAGTTTTCAAGGGCATCGATGATGTGTTTCGGTGGCACGGATAACCGACCACATTGTATCTCATCGACCATGAAACCCTTGCCCTTAGTAACCCTAAATGGAGTCATCAAAAAGACCTGCAACCTCGCTGATACTGGACGCATCGACACCTTTTATCAACCCCAAAAGTGCTTAAAAAAAACGGCGTTTTCAGTATGGTTATTCACTTATCCATTCGCTATATACCGTCTGTGGTTTGGGGACTTAGCCACTAAAAAAGGTGGGGTACGATAATGACCGAAAGTAGGCATTTTATGGATGGGCGCACTCTGGTCGCAGACTTTGATATCCGCCCGAGTGGCGTCGTGTACCGCAATGCGGATGTAAATTCGCTGTATCAAGCAGCGATTCAAACCGGCCAGGCCAAACGTCTGCACAATGGCGCTTTAGTTCAAGACACGACCCCGTATTTCGGACGTGCAGCAAAATCATCGTTTTACGTGAACGACCCGAATGTTCAGTTCCAAGGTAAATCCTTAGATGACTTAATGGCGTGGGGTAACCCAGACGCAAACGAGTTCGACAACCTCCCCATTGCTCCTGAGGTCTACACGCGCCTGCGGCAACGGGTCACAGAGCATCTATCTAGCGCGGGGGATCTTTACGTCAATGATGCCTGGAGTGGCCGAACAGAGACAAGCCGCATTGGCGTTCGAGTGATTACAGCACGTCCGGCCAGCGCGTTATTCGCTCGCAACATTTTCCTGCGCTTACAAGACGATGAGCTTGGCCGATTCCGACCAGACTGGACAATTTTACACGCACCGGATGTCTGTGCTGAGCCGTCGGATGGGACCAATGGCGATGCTTTTATCATCACAGATTTGAGTGGTGGGGTCACAATTATCGGCGGCACTCGGTACCATGGACAAATCAAGAAGTCGATTTTCTCGGTCCAAAACTTTAGGCTACCGCTCCGCGGTATTTTGACGATGCATGCTGGCGCAAGTGAAGGAAACGGTGGCTTGTCAGCCATTCATGCCGGGCTATCCGGCACGGGAAAAACAACTCTATCCAATACAGGCTTCCCTGTTGCCGATGACCAGATCGTTGTCGATATCCACTCCACCGACCATAATGCCGTTGTCAGCAACATGGAGGGTGGACAATACGCGAAGACAGAAAACCTGAGACGGGACAAAGAACCAGAGACGTTTGACGCCATCAAACATGGAACAACAGCCGAAAACATCGCGCATGACGCAGACGGAATCGTAGACTATGCCGACAGTTCGATCACGGCCAATGGCCGGGTTGGTTACCCGCTTGAATATGTTCCGACAGCAAAAGAAACTGGAACCACGCAGGCGCCATCGAATATCACGTTCCTGACAGCTGATGGATTCGGTGTTCTCCCGCCAGTGGCTCGATTGAGCGCAGCTGGAGGCATGTTTCATTTCGCATGCGGCTTCACCAGTAAAATGCCGGGTACAGAGAAAGGCATCAACGAGCCATTACCAACCTTTAGTAGCTTCTTCGGCAAACCCTTCATGCCCCTCAAACCAATTTACTACATGGACTTACTCAACGAGCTGATTGAAACCCATGGCACAGAACTTTGGCTGGTCAACACAGGTTGGCTTGGCGCCAATGCCCCAGGCCGTAAACGAGTGGATATCTTAGTCAGCAAGGCGATCATTAACGCTGTGCGCGACAATCAGATTGATATGAATGATGACAATTTTTGGTACGACCCTGTTTTCAGAATGCAGGTTCCAAAGACTGTACCGGGGGTAGATTCAGCGATTCTAGACCCGAAGAACGCATGGAATGACCAAGGCGCTTATCGAGACAATGCCAATAAATTGGCGGATATCTTCAGTCGAGCAGTCGGACAGCTTCAAGGAATTCCAGCTCATGTCGTCGAGGCTGGTCCCAAGGCGCTCGCCTTATAGTCGTTTGTCCGACTCGTCCGCCGCGTCTTTATTTTAGATTTTGGTCTACCAGGCCGTTTCGGATTGCATAACGAACCAGACCCGCAACGTCATTGATGCCCAATTTCTTCATAATCTTTGCGCGATGATGTTCCGCTGTGCGGCCAGATATATCCAAAAGCTGACCGATTTCACGACTGGTGTGGCCCTCTGCCAGCAAGGTGAGAACCTCTATTTCTCGGGACGACAGAGGGTCCTTCGAAGTGGCGAGCCGCGTACCTGGGGTAAGAAAAGTATCGCCCCGGGCCACAGTTCGAACGGCATTGACGACATCGCGAACACCGGCGCCTTTAAGTACATAGCCCGCCGCCCCAGCTTCCATAGCCCGTTGCACCCACGCATGGTCATGATACATGGTCAATACGACAAATCGGGTGTTGATGCCCGTTTGTAGGACCCGTTTGATGACCTCTAACCCACCGAGCCCCGGTAATGCGAGGTCGCATAGAACCACATCTGGCTTTAGTTCACTGATACCGGCCAGAGCGGTCCGACCATCGGATGATTCACCCACAACCTGGAGGTCATCGGTTGTCTCGATGAGTGCAATGATGCCCTCTCGGACAATCGTATGATCTTCGACGACATAGACACGAATTGTCTCAGCCATGGGTTACCCCCTCGCTGGCCACCGGAATCTCTGCCATAAGTTGTAGTCCTCCAAGGCTCATTCCTAACCCGAGTGTAAGACGGCCTCCACAGTTTACCAAGCGTTCTCTAATCCCAATCAGGCCAAGTCCTAATTTCAGGTTGGAATTGGTCCCTTTGCCATCGTCTTCGATACTCAGCGTCACACGGGCAGCCTCTTTTCTCAAAGCCACCTTTACCCTTTTTGCATTCGCATGGCGGGCAATGTTCGTAAACGCTTCTTGTGCGGTTCGAAATAAGGCCTCAGCCAGGTCCGCGTCGAGTCCAAATGTGTCGATTTCCGAATCAATATTCAAATCATAACGCGCCGCAGATTGCTCGCAAAGGTCATCCAAGGCATCTCCTAAGCCGAGCTTATCTAAGGCGGGTGGTCTGAGTTGCTGCGCCAACGCACGGACCTGGTCGACGCCCTCATCTATGGCATCTATTGCTGCATTAAGATGTTTGTCTACAGGGCTACCAGACGGCAGTAACGCGTCGATTGTCGTGAGTCGAAGCCGAAGTGCCGTTAGGGTTTGGCCTAAATCATCATGTAAATTACGACTGATTCGCGCCCGCTCAGATTCTTGAACTTCGACGAGCCGCGTGCCCAATTCTCGTAGTTCCTCCTGTGTATCTTGGAGCGCTTGTGTGCGCACTTGAACTCGATCTTCGAGTTGCGCGTTAGCTGCCTCTAATTGAGACCACAATTCTGTGTTGTTAACATCTCCCCTTCGGATGATTGAGACCGGTAAGAAATAAAGCGCAAGCGCTAAAATGCTACCGAGGGCAATAGAAAAGACCCAGGCATTTTTGGCTAATTGACGCACACCTTCATCATGTAAAAACGCTGTAACTAAAGCGACAGTACGCCCTTTGCTTTTCACTGATACAGCAACCGGTCGGCCCCTATGATTACGCTCTGGTCCAGCCGAATAGACCCCCGTCTCCCATGCGCTGTGTACCTCGACGAATAGGTCAGGATTCGCTTCGACGAAGGGCAGAATTAGGCTGTCGAGAGTTTCAGGATCGTAGACCCACAAACCAGGACGCCGCTGCGCTTCCAGTTGGAGTCGACTAGAGATCTCCTCCCCGAGGCTCTGCGCTTCGCGATCGAGTTCATTCTGTAAACCCTGACCATACAAGGTCGGCAGGCCGACACCAACCAACAAGCCTGTCAGTATGGCTAGTGGAAGCATCCGTTTTCGAAAGCTCGGGCTTAAAGCTGTTTGGCTCATTCCACCACGCCCCGAAACCCCAGTTCCAACAATGCACCTTGGCCTTGAGAGCTGACTAAATAGGTAAGAAATGCCTGTGCGGCCCGATGAGTTTCTGAAACATCCGCTGTCAGAGATACCTCGCTTGACCCCATGGGCAAACGCCCAATCCAAGTTGGAATGCCATACATTCGAAGATTGCCCTCTAAAGCCAGACAAAAGGCGTTACGCTTGACGGCCGTCTTCCTTGGGAATGCCATCGAATCTTCATCAGCCGGAACCCGTACCCCAGCAGCCGCGGCCAAAACCGATGCGGCTAAACTCGGATAGGCATCGGCAAACAACTGAGTCAACGGGTCGTGAACGGATCGAGACAAATACTTTATGTCTCGACCTGGCACAGCCGTGCCCTGGCTCCCATCGACAAACTGGGTCAAACGTTCGAGGGATAATTGGCGGTCAGAAATCCCAGGTCCAAGGGCAAGAACTAACTCCGTGCGAGCGAATTCCCTGGCCGTCTTCTTAAGACGCCAATGGATCCCGATGGCAACGTCGACAAGACCCGCTTCGTAGGCCAATTGAGGTCCATTACCGGCCAGTGGCTCTTCAACGATGACCGAGCGACCTTTTCCTTCATCCATATAGTTTTGAGCCAAATATTTGATCAGACCGAATGCTGCTCTTGGAGTTGCAATTCGAACCGTGCTTTTGTGAGCGGAGAGCGGGGGTGGTGTATCTAGCTGAGTTCGTTCATTGGGTGGCGAACAGCCCGCACACAGCACATTGATTAAGAGTATCACAACCCATAAATATGTTCGTTCAGTCGGAAAAAATCGGTTATCCATGGGCGCTCTGATTATGGTTCTTGCCCTCGAACGGTCCATGGTCAGCCATCGATCTCGTACGCAGACAGGTCACGATAAGATACCGTCCTTCAAAGCGAGTCTCGATTGAGAAGTCTGATGAGGCCGCCAATTCGGCCGCGGCACCAAAAAGCTCAACCGTCCAATCCGGTTTAAATCGAATGTCTGTCCAGGCCATACCCCGCTGCCAAAATCCTGTGCCTAGGGATTTAGCAATGGCTTCTTTGGTCGCCCAGATACGCGCTGCATTCGCATCGGAAAGTGGCAAAAAATGGGATTCAGCAGGTGCCATAACCTGCCGCATCACATCTCCCTTTCTGCGGACGCGAGCCAGTCGCTCTGGATCAGCAATGTCGATGCCTATACCCAAAACGTGCAGTTCAAACTCCACTATCGAAATCCAGGTGGCGATGCCCAAGCGTCTGCTTGATCATCTATGACTTCGGGGACGACGATCAAAGAAAAGCCAAGTTGCTTCGCCATGGCGTCGACAAACTGAGTCTGCAAACGCCCAAAGGCAACCCCTTCGAGATGAAACCAAAAACGAGCGAAAGCAACATTTTGACCGAAAGAAAGTTCGCGGAAGGTCATCTCACTCTGGCACGAAGGACAATCATAAAGAACGGCATCAACTGGGAAGTATACAATCCGGTTCAAGGCGTCCTTAAAAGCCGAAACATCCATGTCATCTTCACAAATTGGACAGGTCACACTATGAAATTCATGTAGATCCTGCGCCTCTGGCAGAAAAGTCACCTTTTTGACCGTCTGTACAGTCAACGATTCAAATGTAAGCTCTGCAGGAACGTAATAGTTTTCAGCATCAGGATGAAAAATACGCGCTGCCGTTGGTCCGGCTGAATATTCCGAGGGACTGATCTCGGGTCCAATGATGCCGCGGTCTCTTAGATAGCTTAAACAACCTTCGATGGCGGCATCTGATGGAATCGGAGACTTCCCACTTTTAGGAGCTAAGTATAGATTTAACACGGCGTTCATATTCCTTTAGGACTCGGATCGACCGATGTGGTCGGACAACCAGTCCTTGAAACTGACAAAATAGACCTAACGCATCTTGACCCCTTACAGCAAGAGTCGCCTCTGATATGCTAATTTCAATCAGACAGAGAGGGCCAGAAGATGAATAAAGTTAAGGCGTCGGCTCATGACGCAATCGAAGATTTAACGGATGGTGTCACCTTGCTCGTCGGGGGATTTGGGCTTTCGGGAAATCCGGAAAATTTGATTACAGCTTTGCATGATCGGGGGTCAAATAATCTGACACTGGTAAGCAATAATGCGGGGACAGATGGTCGAGGCCTCGGAATTCTCCTGGAATCTCGACAGATCACCAAAATGGTTGGCTCATATGTTGGAGAGAACAAGGAATTTGAGCGGCAATTTCTGAGCGGTGAACTTGACGTTGAACTCTGCCCTCAAGGCACTCTAGCGGAGCGACTGAGAGCGGCTGGAGCTGGAATTCCCGCTTTTTACACACCTACGGGCGTAGGGACATTGCGAGCTGAAGGCCGTGAGACCCGATTTTTTGGCGAGCGAGAGTATCTTCTCGAGACTGCGTTGAGCGGCGACTTCGCTTTCGTGAAAGCGTGGAAGGGCGACACCCATGGAAATCTTGTTTTCAGAAAAACAGCTCGAAACTTCAATCCACTGGTCGCTAAAGCAGCTCGCATAACCATCGCCGAAGTAGAAGAACTCGTGCCAGCGGGCGAATTGGACGCGGACGAGATACACCTTCCTGGTATCTATATCCAACGAATCATTCAAGGCCAGAACTACAAAAAGTGGATCGAACAACGCACCGTTCGCCAGCGGGAGGACAATTAAAATGTCTTTAACACGAGAGCAAATTGCAAAACGCGTCGCTCAAGAACTCAACGACGGTGACTATGTGAATCTAGGAATTGGTATGCCGACGCTCGTCGCCAATTATATCCCTGACGGCGTCGATGTCGTGCTTCAAAGTGAAAATGGGCTTCTCGGCATTGGTCCCTTTCCATATTCCGGCGACGAAGATCCCGACCTTATCAATGCAGGCAAGCAAACGGTGACGACAATACCCGGCTCTGTTTTCTTCGATAGCGCTGAAAGCTTCGCAATGATCCGTGGCGGCCATATCGACCTGGCCATTTTAGGTGCGATGCAGGTCTCGCAGAGAGGCGATTTAGCAAATTGGATGATCCCAGGAAAAATGGTCAAGGGCATGGGCGGTGCTATGGATCTGGTCAATGGCGCAAAGCGGGTCATTGTCACGATGATACAGACCAGTAAATCAGGCGTTTCTAAGCTGGTCGATACGTGCAGCTTGCCCCTCACAGGTCTGAGCTGTGTGGACCGTGTCGTGACCAATCTCGCTGTTATGGATGTGACAACCGAAGGCTTTCTTGTCCGCGAGTTGGCACCCGGCGTCTCAACTGACGACTTTAGCCGTGCATGTGCTGCTCGGCATCATTTTGATTCGCAGCTGAGTACAATGGATCTATAGGATGGCGGCTAAACGCACGCTGTTGCAGATTGTGGGACAAGGGCAATGCCTTAAAACTATAATATGTACCGTCGCAATAGCCGGCTTGATGATAGCCTGTCAGACCGCCGATCCAGTTGAATTGGCTCCTCCAGACGCCACACTAGAAAACGATTCGACGGGCGGTGCCAGTCCCTTGGATAGCCAGTTGATGGACATGTCTAATTTTGGCTCGGATATGCAAGTCGATGGCGCATTGTGCAGTGTCAGAGAAAGCCAATGTGCCAACGGTCTTGATGACGATTGCGACGGACAGGTCGATGAATGCGGAGTAGCCGAGACATGCCAGAATGGCGTCTGCGCCGCGGACGAATCGGATGAAGGCTGTCACGACCACCTTGACTGTGAACCCAGCTCCGTTTGCCTCAACAGCACATGCGAGGCCATTCGCCTTAATTCATGTGGTGACAGTGAACAGTGTCTCGGCGAGGCGCAGTGTTCGACCGTCGACAATTGCGAGGCTGGGGCACGCTGTTACGGCACATGGACCGCCCCATGTGAAACGACGTGTCAATGCACGGGCCTGCTATTCTGCGCGGACGCATCGGCGAGCTGTGTAGAATGCGTAAATGGTGGTCAGTGTGATTCAGCAGAAACTTGTGGAGTCAATGGACTGTGCACGCGGGTGATCGATGTTGGAATGGAGCCCAGCGCCGCTGGCCTCATCAACTTGATCTCAGGGGAGCTAATGAACTGCATAGCCAGTGCTGAGGCTAAAAAAGCCAATGGCTGTGTGGCATTGAACTACTCTGGTGAAATGGCACCCGACAATAGAGCTGACCTAACCAATGCACTCGAAAGCGCTCTGACGTCATGTGAGCAAGTCGCAGACACGAAGCTCAGGACGATCATGGGTTGCGATGACAGCCACGGGCACCTCTGGCTTAAGGACCCATTGGAATTCAAAACAGGCTCTTTCGCCTGCTTTAGTTTCTTGCCCTACCCCCCCGCGTTCGCCCCAGCGCCTGACACCTGGTTGATCGTCGTCGACGACTGCAACGTCGAGTCGGCAAACTAAACGGACTCCAGCCAGAAAACGCCGGACAAAAAAAACGGGCTTCGCCAAAAGTCGAAGCCCGTAAATCGGCTTGTACCAAGTACAGCATCTGAACGCTGGCGACTATTCGCCTTCTTTTTTCTCGGCTGCGGCTACTTCTGCTGCTGGCTCTTCTACGGCTGCCTCAGCTGCTGGCTCTTCGGCGGCTGGCTCTTCTGCGGCTACCTCAGCTGCAGGCTCTTCGGCAGCTGAC